>JGI20169J29049_11449143_pt1 | contig 11202 bp, 9 predicted proteins | sample TergutNc150P1_FD_29049 | JGI IMG/M metagenome (IMG submission 29049) | reverse complement strand
TGAAGACTGCCACACCAAGGCACAATTGTACGAACATCTGGTGTGACCTCCCTAAGAAAAATTTGGGCCTCAAGACTATATGTTAATAAACAAAACTGAAAATTTTCCATATTCCATATAATTGTTATGTGTAACTATGAACTAAAAATTATCACTGGTTTTTTTTAACACATGCAGAAATATCTTCATCTTGTTTCCCAAAAAATTCCATTTAACTCATTATTTAATTTTGTTTGTTTCCCATAATATTAACTTTGTTTAAAACCGTGTGCTAAAATTTAAATTCCTAGTGTAAAGTTTCCATATACTTTATATGATATGAATGAAAGTGCAGGAGTGGATGTTTGGGTGCTTTAATTATGAACCTTGGTACTGCCCCATCTGCTTTATCCCTGGGGAATGTGCTGCCAAGTACCCTGTGAATTCTAACTGTACTTGCCACATAGCCTGTCTGAATGCTTTGGAGCAAAGAATATTCCCTGAACCTGTCAGAAACAGACCACACTTTCTCAGTTGTCCAGCCCGAAGTGCAGTCACTATGTAAGGTGCACAGCTGGGGATGGAATGGAATAATAATTGCATGAGCTATATGATCTCGAAGTGTGGTAGAATATATGTCTATAAGACATGTAGAGAATTGTGTGCTGCGATGTCTATATAGTACCTACATTATTATTATCATTATTATTACTATTACTATTATGTCTATTGTCACAGGCCTATTCTTCCTGGTAATTCTCTTGAACCAACAGTGATCCCCACCGCCCAGGCTTCAAGCTTCACACTGCAGTACTTTCCATATTATGTGTGATGTTCCAAGTATAGCTGTATAGCTTCTATTGAATGTTTTCCTGCTACCACTTCCAAATTTTTCCTTAAGCTTCTCGTTACTATTCCAGTGGCTCCAGTTATTACTGATATAATCGTACGTTTCAGGTTCCACATTTGTTGTATCTCTATTATTATTATTATTACTACTACTACTACTACTACTACTACTACTACTACTACCCATTAGTATGCAGTGTATGTATTCTTTGTGTGCGCGTGAATGTGTCTGTGTATTTATGTTTGTATATTTGAATGTTTGGATGTACTGTACATATGCATGGATGTGGTGTATGCATGTATGTAGCTTGTGTGTGTGACTTTATTTATATGTATATATATTTATATGTATGTACATATAAATGTAGTGTTTGCGTGCGTGCAGGTGTGTGTATGTATGTATGAATGTATATATGTGTCTGTTTTTGTGTGTTTATATATGTACATACACTGAACACTATGTTGGAAAAGTAATATTCCTAACACATTTCCCCTCAGTATAATCAGGATAAAACTCTGTGGACAGTAACATTTCTCCTCCATCACTGAGTAGATGCTGTTGGTGGCTGGTTTGTATCCTAAATCATTGCCTATGGGAAGTATGGTGGAGACATTAATTTTGCAACGTAGTATTTAGAGTGTGCATTTTTAGAAAGGGCTTTAGCTCTGTGTTTGACGTCAAGAATTATATATTTACCACCTCATTTTCCACCATTCTCAAATATCAACCCAGTGATTTTCCGGAATTTGTTCCTCCATTTGTGCCACATTCACATCCATCCTATCACATGCTGGGCCACCTGTCATCGTCATCACTTCAGACGTCTTTTCGAATAATTTTCAACTCCAGAACTTTTGACGTGCTCCACTCTCATTATACCGTCAACACGCACTTTTATCAGTTGGAGTTGAATGTCAATGGGGAAAGTGTTTCACCCTTAAAGACCAAACACACTGTGAACTTCCCTGTGGGACACATATTATAATGTTGTTGCCTTTGCACACCAATGTGTTCTATAAAAGGTATCTCTCAGTCCTGTGCCATCTGTTGCATGTTACCCCTGTTATGAGGGCTGCTTCATACTGAAAAATAAAACACTTGTATAACACAGTTGTTTCAGGCAAGGAGCCTTGCTTATTGAGCATGTTTCAAACTAATGAAAACTCTGACCAAACAGTCAGTTACTGAACAGATGTAATATGAAGAAAACATACAAGATTAAAAAAATGAAGAAAACAGTTACTGTAATTAATGTTTTGAATTCTGTGGGATGTAATACCATGTAGGTTTACTACTGAACAGAGTGTAGCATCCCAGAGGACTTGATATTCGGAAACAATTGGTGTGAGATCCTCAGGACTCTGTGAATTGCAATAATTATCATGATATTGACAACTTAGAGGTTTTGTGTACTTGGGTGTGCCACAAAATTTTTAGTTTTTCTTCTCAACTAAAGTGGTGGAAGTGACATGCCTTGTTAACTATTAATCTAATTGCTGTTATTGAATGACTTACCATTTATATGAAAATAAAGTATGTCAGAAAGAAGAAAGTGATGGCATGATGAGCAGCTCTGTTGAAGACTGTGTGTGGCAATTCAGGCATTAAGAATTTGTGAATCTTGAGTTACGGATGACATTGGGTACAGGTTTTTGAAACATGGAGCAAGTAGATTCTTTTGTGATGATACCTAGTATATGAATAGTACTTCCAAGGTATTTGTTCAGAATAGTCTGACAGATTTTTGCAACTTGTGTTTTCTAATATTACTACTGCAGTGACACTTGTAAATACAATGCTGTGATTTTTGTCTGTAGCCTGAAGTTTTGGCACACTGTTCAGTTGTGTTCCATTAGCATTGTTTGGTGCTTCCAGCAAGAATGTTGATGGTATTGGTAACTGGCTGCATCCTATCTTACCCTGTTGTGTCACCTGCATGGCAGGTGAACTGTCAAGTGTCAGAAAATGCACCTTTGACTCTGATGTGTATGCTATCCAAGACCTCCTGTTAAAGTGAGCTTTTCGTATGTGTAAGCCCCATGGAATATCCTGGAAAAGAAACAGAAGACCAGGAAACCTTGTTTTGCATCTTTGCTTGGACATTGTGGAGGCAGTGATGCCGGTACACAAGCAGCAGACATCACAGGTTTTGGCACCTCCTCTGTTTTACATGTCCTTGTATTTTGCAGCTGCGTCACATTTCAACACCAGATGTCTGTGCAGACCAATGACACACTGATTCTACCTCTGCCATGTGTGAGCAAACTTCTTGCTGGTGCATGGCATGCATGACTAAATGTCACTCCCCAGACCATTCCCTTCTAGTCAGTGAAGATATTTCTGTCTGACCAAAAGTGTCCTGTATCCAGTGTAATTCAGATACTCGTAAAATGCACTACAATTACGGAAACGTACCTGATTGTGGCAAGTCTGAGTTTAGATAACTGGACTCCAAGGCTGATTCTTTAGACCATTGTATTTTGAGAAATAATTTGAAAAGCATCTATTGTTAAAGTGCTGGAAGTTCCATGTGTATGTAGTCTCCTCCATCATTCATCTGGGTGATGAAGCATATGTTCTAATGGGTATGTTGAGGGACAAAAGCTCAATGTGCAGATGCATAAAAAACATGACATACAGGGAGTTAACAGATTCTTTGAAAATGCAGCAATCAAGTACAGTCGCCTTGCCTGTTGTTTTATATGGGTGTGAAACTTGACCTGTCACATTAATTGAAGAACATAGCCAGTGTGTCTTTATTAAATGAATGCCAAGATATAAATAGATGCCTGAAGGAATGCATAACAGGAAGCCAGAGAAAAATAACACAGTGCAGTGCTACATGATTTGTACTACTCACCAGATATTTCATCAGTTAAATCAAGGAGGAGGAAATGGATGGGGCATGTGACCAGTATGGGTAGAAGAGATAATTTACAGAGCTTTGGTTATAAAACCTCAGGGAAGAGGTCTGCTAGGAAGGACTATGCATAAATATGAGGATGGATAGTCTTGAAGTGGAGCATAAGGAAATTAGAATGAGATACTGTGGACTACTTTAATTTTGCTTAGAATGGGACGAGTGGAGGGTTTTTGTGAACAAGTAACATCCATGATTCTTGAAATACAGGGAATTTCTGGATTAGATGATTAGGAGCATTTGATTGATTGCATTTGGGTTTGAGCCCTTAAGGTCCCGATGCATCTAGGCCTTAATTAACATGTAAGCCCTGTAGAGTGAACAGAATGTGTCTATGATCCGACAGGGAGGGCTCTAAAGAAACCCCCCAGCCTGTAATGCTTTCTAGAAGTCCAAAGGACCCCAGGATAATATCAGTCACCTCTTGCCTATAGCCACTGCAAAAGGTGGGCTCATTGCCCTGATTAAGAATCTCCAAATTCAAAGAATTGAGAAATTCTACCAGGACCTCCCCTCTATCATTGCAGTTGGTGCTACCCCACGCAGTATGATGTGCATTGGAGTCGCACCCCACAGTTAAATAGAGATTTTCATTCTTACAGTATCACACAAGTTCCTCCAGCTCCCTTGACGGGGGAGGATCCTCGGAATCATATGGCAGATAAGCGGAACAGACAACCAGCCATCTTTCTCCCCATCCTCAAAATACTTTACTAGGACTGCTACTAGGTCCCTACAAGAGAATCCTGGTAGCACCCATATGTTCATGTTCCTCACAAGGATACATCCCTAGGTCTATCCGTTCCTCCCGTAGAGTACAGGGTATAACCTGGAATATTCAAGCCCCTGATACAGTTCTCGCGATACCATGGTTCCTGTATCAGTGCCATGTCTATTCCTTCAACATTCACAGTTCTAGTGATTATCCTAGAAGCAGCAATGCTGTGCTGCAGGTTGGCCTGAATGAATAAGAAGGTACCCACCCTATCCATTCAGACTCCTTCTCCTTGAATCTTGCCGAATTGCCCCTTGCGGAGCCTGCAGGCATTGGAGATCCCCCTGACAGGAGCCCTCTGTAGAATCCATACTGGAGTCCCCTATTGTGGAGCTCTCCTTAGATTCTAATTTTCCTACACTTACAATCTTGTTCCCACAAGGTCAGGGGAAATACACGGTCCACCAAGCAGAGCCCCTATACTTGGTAAGGCTAAATACATCTGGGAGGTCGCCTGGTATCCCAGAGGGTGCCGATAAAGACAGACTCAACCGCTGCCATTCATTCCATAGGCTTAGCACTCACACCATAGGATTGGCTAATGTTTTTCTAGGTTTACTCCCTTAGATCTGCTGTGTTCTGCATAACAGGGTCACTCCTCATAAGATGTGGCTCTTCACCACGCACAGTCTTGGGAGGAGAGAGGCTAAAATCTGTGTCTACCACCCCTGGGGAAAGCTAGAACCCTCCCCAGGCCACCAGTGTCACCTATCGGTAACATGATGACCCCGGTATGGCCCGGCCAACTCCCCTTGACCCCCCCATTGAGCCTTGCTATCAAATCAACAACAAGGCACCATAGGAGTGGTGACAAAACATCTCCCTGTGGGAAACCCCTAAATACCACAACACTCTTGGAGGATCCACCGAGAGTCACAGCAGCCATGTGGCCCTCCAGAGTAGCTCTAACCCACCATATGATGGTGTAGTCAACTGCATGTTTAAAAAGAGCAGCGCACATGGAGTTGTAGAAGATGTTTTTAAATGCCTTTTTTTGTATAAGAAAACAACCAAAGCTTCTCTCCCGCAGGTCAAGCGCCATCTCCACCCAAACCACGAGCTGACGAAGGGCCGTTTCCACTGATTTCCCAGCCTGGTATGCATTTTCATTGCGATGTAATGGCATAATAGCCAAAATTTCATCCCTTCAAAATCTAACTACCAGCCTGTCTATGGTCTTAAATAAGAACGATGTGAGACTGATAAGTCTAAAATCCCTAGGTCCACTATAGGGATTCTTACCACTCTTAGGTATGAACATGAACTTAACCTGGTGCCATATGGCTGGAATATAGCCACTCACCAGTCAGGCACGAAAGATCTTGACCAGGTAAGGGACAAGAATCTTCCGTCCCTCCTGCAACAGGGCCGGGAATATCCCATCCATTCCTGGACTTTTGTATGGTGCAAAAGAATCAATTGCCCATTTCTTTCGCCCATAAATGACAACCCTAGCAGCCACCCACTAGTCCAAACGTTTGGCACAAATGGCAGCAACAGGGGCTGCCAACTACCCTATAACCACCGAGTTAGGAAAGTGAGTAACAAGCAAGAGCTCTAAGGTTTTCCCTACAATTGCGTATACCTCACCGAAGGAGACACCAAAGATCCCAGCTTGGTCTTAGGATCTCTAGAAAGAGCCCTGTGTAACTTCACCAACATGGGAAGGTCATTAACAGAGTAACAGGAAGTCTTCCATGCATTTTTTGAGGGTTTCCTTACATCCTTTCTGTATCTGCACTGATCCACTCTGTAGATTTCCCAGCCTTCGTTAGGGGCATAATGAACGGGGTTTTAAGATTGACAGTGCTTGATGGATTAAGTTTTTGAGTTTGATAGATATTATCTTTGATGTGAATATTACATGCAGTCACCCTTGTAATGTATTTGATCAGTGTACATATTCACACTGATTGACCACCAGCAACATCTTGAACAAAACATTTCTTGTCATTCATTAAACTGATATGGCTGTATAATAAATTTAGTCAGTTTTACAATCTGTCTTACAGAAAAACAAGGTAATAAATTTCTTCCACTTTACGGGCACTTCCTCCATATTCGAATTGGAAGTAATAAGCTGATAGAGCTCATGATGTGCTATTTTAACTCGTGATTGGTTCACTTAAGCTAAAATTGTTTAGTGATTGGTGACTTGTATCTGTTTTACTCTACAGTAACCATCTCAACCTCAAAAAGCACGTCTGTCGGGCACTAGATGGTAAGGTGTGTGTTGGACATGACAGTCTGCCTATCATGGTTATCCCATTTACATTCAGTAAACACCAAAAGGTATTTTTATTCCTATTCTACCGATTGTGGGATTATGAAATCACATTGTCCTTATCGTTTACTATGTTCTATACTGTTAGCCGTTTTTAAATTCAGGCTTGTTTTTATACCAGAATCCGCTACTGTTGTTTATTGTGTGTGATCAGTTCTCATTAATTTTTCCTTTTCAGCATTTACATTATTTGTTGTTGAAATGTCTACAACTTTTGCATCTTACATTGATCAGAATATCTTCATTCAACATTAGTTTGTAAGCATTGCAGTTTAGCATGCTTCTTTCGATCTGCAGAATTTTGGAACTCATCATTACAAAGTTTATGCTGCTAATGTGTGTAATACCTGAAGTGTACAGAGTTGAGATTTTTTATTTCTGTCTCATATTTTCTGCAGCTGTAGCACTGATCATGTTGTCATGTACAATCACTGAATCTGCAAATCTGCCAGATTTTATTTTTGAGACTTAGGTATTTGGATGTATAAAAGTTAATCTAATGACATTATTATTGTGAATTTTAGGGTTTTCACATGAGTGTAATTAAGGATGGTGTTGTGTGTTGTGACCCTGATTGCTGGGTGAGTTGTTCCTGGGCCTTCCAAGGAATGTGCCACCTTCATATTCATGTGTTCCCCTGTCCTTGGAAAACTCAGGATGTACTTTTCCAGCCTGCTGGATGTAGAATCTTTGTCATGGTTTTTGGTTGGAAAGAATTCTCCCTTATTAATTCTTTGTTGAAATATACAATACTCAACTTTCTTAACTGCTGGTATGGTTCTATTATATGTAGATAAATGTGGACCTCACAGACGATATTCATATCTTTTACCTAGAGAAAAGTATAATGTTTTGTTGGTTCAGTACCATGCATAGCCCGACTGACTTCAAGTAGTGCTATTAAATTTGCATGCAAGAGCCATCATTGACCGTGAACACTAATCTCCTGGTATTCCAAGTTCCAATCCTGACACTCATTCTTCATCACCAATATAATTCCAAAAGATTTTTCCCTATTCTAGTGCCCGTACCCCAGGTGGAGTGAGATTGTCCACACGTGTCCTGACTAGTCCTGGGGCCCACCAAGCCTCTTGTACTTCTGATACCAGGTCTCCTTTCTGCAGTAATGTAGCCGGGGTGTAATGAGCTCTCCTACCATCTAGTGCCAAGGTTAAATATGGAATAGAACTATAGCTCTTCTCCACCCATAAGCCTTCATGAACTTATCTAGGGTGAAATTTACCAAGGCCCAAGCAGCATATTTATCATGTTGGTTTCTGGTGTTGTAAAGTTGTTAGAAACTCTCCCAAACCCGAGGCTGGAGGTTCACCTCACATCAGCACTCTGTGAACTATTATTCATTATTTTTGCAAGTACTTTCCATATCTGCAGGTTATCTTCTCCATCCCAAAATTGAGGATGTGCCATGCTGTGGGAGACACTTTTGATATGGCCTCTGTGGTGTGATACTTGAAATGAATGATAAATTGTCCTATACAAACATTCACAGGCAGATGAAGGCCTATATACAGATTCACTCTACTTCAATATAGGCTTAATCATATTTATTCAAATACCATTTTATTGCCACCTACTGTTTTATGTGAAATTTCATTTCTACAGGAAGAACAACCTGACTGAACATCTTTTATTCTGTTCCAGAGAGTTTCTGTTCCTGAAGGAGCAGATTTTGTTTCCAGGAAGCATATGGGACATATGTCTGAACGACAGACTAACTCTGCACAACACAAAACATATAAACGTCTATGCATTAATAGTGAGGAGCACCAGTTTACATGTGATGTGTGTAAGAAGTGTTGCAAGTGGCCCAGTTCTTCGAAGGAACATGTATGCATTCATACAAGGAAGCAGTTGTTTACATGTGGCGAATGTAAGAAAACTTTCCCTCATTCAGGTGCCTTGAAGGTGCATCAAACTACTCATACTGGGAAGTGTCTGCATACGTGTGATGTATGTAAGAAATCCTTTTCTTATTCCAGTCACTTGAAGGCGCATCTACGAATTCATACTGGTGAGAAACCGTTTACCTGTGGTATATGTAAGAAATCTTTCAATCAGTCTAGTGTCTTGAATGTGCATTTACGCACTCATACTGGGGAGCGGCCGTTTATGTGCAACATTTGTAAGAAATCATTCAAACAATCAGGTGCCTTGAAGGCGCATCTAAGCACTCATACAGGGCAGCGGCCGTTCATCTGCGACATTTGTAAGAAGTCATTCAAACTATCAGGTGCCTTGAAGGGGCATCTAAGAATTCATACTGGTGAGCAATCGTTTACATGTGAAGTATGTAAGAAATCTTTCAATCAATCAGGTACATTGACGGTGCATCTATATACCCATTGTAGGGAGCGTCCATTCACGTGTGATATATGTAAGAAAGCATTCAAAAGTCGCGGTGACTTGCAGAAGCATTTACGCATTCATACATGGGAGCGGCCATTTACGTGTGACATTTGTAAGAAATCTTTCAAAAAGTCAAGTGACTTGAAGGCTCATCTAAACTTTCATACAGGGCAGCGGCCATATACATGTGATGTATGTAAGAAGTCTTTCAGGCAGTCAGGTCACTTGACGTATCATTGACGTATTCATACTGGGGAGCAACCGTTAACATGTGATATATGTAAGAAATCTTTCAGGGAGCCAAGTGCCTTGAGGTCGCATCAATTTATTCATACTGAGCAGCGTCCGTTTGCATGTGACATTTGTGAGAAATCTTTCAAAAAGTTAGGTACCTTGAAGAAGCATCTACAAACTCATTCAGGGCAGGTGCCATTTGCATGTGATGTATGTAAAAAGCTTTTCAGGTGCTCATATTCCTTGAAGTATCATCAACGTACTCATACTGGGGAGCGACCTTTTAAGTGTGATATATGTAAGAAATCTTTTTACCGGTCAGATTGCTTGAAGTTACATCAACGTACTCATACTGGGGAGCGACCGTATACATGTGATATATGTAAGAAAGCATTTAAACAACGCGGTGACTTGCAGCAGCATTTACGCATTCATACAGGGGAGCGGCCATTTACGTGTGATGTATGCAAAAAGTCTTTCAGTCATTCATGCACCTTGACATATCATCAACGTACTCATACTAGGGAGTGAGTGCTTACATGTGATATATCAGGTGCCTTGATAGTGCATCTACGCATTCATACAGGGCAGCAGCCATTTACGTGTGATGTATGTAAAAATTCTTTCACGTACTCAAGCACCTTGAAGTTGCATCAACGTACTCATACTGGGGAGTGACCATTTACATGTGAGATATGTAAGAAATCTTTCAGGCAGTCTGGTACTTTGAAGAAGCATCTGTGTACTTGTACGAGAAGCATCCATTTACATGTGATGTATGTAAGAAGACTTCCAAGTTGTGCAATGTCTTAAAATTGCTTCTAGTCACACATACTTAGGAGTGGCCAATTTTCTGTGATAAGTATGTGCTATCCTGAAAATTCCCGAACTTTTAATTAAAACTTTGTTTCATTTACCTAGAAGTTATTGGGCTTTGTCTCTTTCAGAGTAGTTCCCTGCACTCCTAATACCCTACTCCCAGTGTTCTTTCTGCTTTGGGGAGCATTGGTGGAATGCTTTCTGTGGAAAAGCACACAACTTTGTTTGCGAATTTTCTTGGATGTTGTCATCAGACTCAATATTCCATCTTTCAGTGCGAATTTTAATTTTTGGTAACTAAAAGAAATCTGTTCGTGGAAGAATTGGTGAGTATGGAGGTTTTGGGGCATGTATGGTGTGCTTTATGAGCAAGTCACTTGTAATTCGAGGGGAAAGAATGTGCGGGATCGTTGTTATGTTGGAGCATCCATTTTTTTTTTCTCCCCGAATTTGGCCTTTTTCCTTTCACTGCCTCTCACAGTCATTTCATCACTTTAAGGTAGTACTGTTTGTTGACATTATGGGCATATGATGAAAATTCATGGTGTACATCACCTTCATAAACAAACAAAAAAACACAGTCAACCTCACCTTCACCTTTGACTGAACTTGCCTTCATGTTTCAGTTCTGAGAGATGTTTTTGAGACCCATTGTTAAAAGTGATTTTGTTTCACTGTCATAGCTGTAAACCCATTTCTCTTCACCCATAATGACATTTTTTCACATAGGTTTTCATCATTGTTTGCACACACAAAATGTTCTGGAATGACTTTTACATGTCACTTGGTTTTTGCTCATCAGTCAGCAGTCTTGCCACAGATTTGGCTGCTACACGCAGCATACCCTAATTTTCAGTCAGAATTTCACGACGCAATATTTTTTGAAATGCCAGCTGCGTCAGGTACTTCCCGCACTGTCAAACATCTATTTGAACGGATGACTTCACACACTTTTACTACGTGTTGTTCATCTG
>JGI20169J29049_11449144_pt1 | contig 11204 bp, 9 predicted proteins | sample TergutNc150P1_FD_29049 | JGI IMG/M metagenome (IMG submission 29049) | reverse complement strand
GTGCTCCATATATATATGACATTAGTCGCCTAAGGGTTAAAGACCTCCACAGCGCGACATATATATATGTCGTTCGGCGCCTAAGGGTTAATGCTACTTTCAAGTTCCATTTTCTGTTCATTACACCTGTTAACACCATGACATTAAAACTGTATTAACTTTACCTCCAATTCATTACGTTTGTAAACGATTTAGACAGAACTGAACGACACATTCAGATGAAAGCAGAAGCTTTTAAGTGATCATATTCATGCAGAAGTCCTTGTTGCAGCATGATGCCTTTGCTGCCATCTGTGATGCTTGTGCCACCTCTGCTCATGTATAAAAACTAATCATTTCATCAGTGATACCTCCTCACTTGAATGAATTGTAATAAATGGGAATCAGCTGTTATGAGCTGAACTAGTGTGTAGGCATTCGCCCTCTTGTTATAACACAGAATTTCAAGTGGTGTTAAAGGCACATTACAGCGAAATACTAAGCTGTTTGTGGGGCACAGGCGATGAAGCTCCTGCCATTGAGGTCCCTGTACCCGTAACCCACAGGTACAAAAGGTTGTGGCATCATATGGCATACTCCAGCTGTGACATGACCAGTGAAGTTCAAGATCTTTGAATCTCAGCACACAGTCAAGGTATAAAAATCTCCACATTCATTTACAACTGAAAAAGAACTAATATTTGTATTCTTGTATATAAATATATGTATTGACCTTTAACCCTTTGGCACACAGTGGCAGGACATTAACCATATTTACTCACATAATTTATGAATCTACATAGTTCAGCACCCCTAAATTTAGACAAGATATTTTGGAGAAAAAATAAGTACTGCTTTTTACCTTCAATTTTTAGCCATAATTTTCTCACTGTATATATATATATATATATGAATGTAAGCAACTAATCATGTAATTTTTTACTTCATGCATTGCCAGTCCCCTTGTTTTTATAGTATCAGTTCAGCTATGTGGAAACACTTGGGAGTAATGTAAAAAGGTAAACACTTCCTTCAGCATCATTTAGTGAAGTCATTTTTGGCCCAAGAGCAAATACGAGGATGGAACACCCATCCCATTTACCAGACGTCACTTCTTCAGTCTATCCATTAAAATTATATTGTAAAAAACAGCAAATATGCAAATTTTATGTGCCACAATTTTCAGACAAATTCCTGAATGAAGAGGTGTATAAATTACCCCAGTAAATATGGTATAAACCTTCTGGGCTTGGAAATTCAAGACACTGTTGTAAGGTCATAGATACATGTGGTGTCAAGAAATTTCTGCTTTAGTTTTGATAAATAAATACATTGAAGCTGGATTATATATACAGGCATGTTAAGATAACAGTACACATATAAAAAAGGCTTGATTGACCTTAAAACATTAAAAACTCATGTTACTTGTCAAAAAAGATAAGTCCCCCCTCCCCCCCAAAAAAATAAAACCTGAATGTTGTCACTTGTGTAGTCACAAAAGAAATCACTGTTCATGAACATGAAAGACTAGTTAGTATGAAAATAAGATGTTGCTTATAATAAAACAGTTGAACTTGTAAGTCTGTTGAACTTCACGACCAAATATATGGTTTGCTGGATACTGGTTTGCATGTCATTAAATCTCTGCTTCCTTAGCACTCAGAACCTGACTCAGAATCATCTGTATAGTATTCACTGATACTACGTCTTTCTTCTGATTCATAAGCCAATATCTCTTCATCACTAAGGTGGGATGTCCCAGCAACAAAACTGGCAAACCTGGGAAATAAACATATATTTATTTTTGACATGTATTTTTAATGCACAAATTTAAATTCTAAACACTCAATGGCATGTCTTTTAAGAGTTATAAAGTGCTTATATTTAAGAATTGTATATATCAATCTATACATGGTTTTGGTGGGCAAACCTGGAGGAAAGAGACTACTTGGCAAACCTATGCAGAGTTGGGAGGAAACCATTAAAATGGATCTTAAAGACGTGGAATGGGAATGTGTGGACTTGATTCTTCTTTCTCTGGATAGGGGCAAGTGGCAGGTTATGAACATTTTGGTTCCATAAAATGTGAGGAATTTCTTGAATAGCTGAAGACCTATTAGCTTCTCAAGAAAGACTCTGCTCCACTTGGTTGGTTGGTTAGCTGGTTGGTTAGTTAGACTGTATACAGTATGTGGCCTTATATAAAACATTCTTATTTTTACAAATCATCATAATAACTCTAAAAATATAAAGGCTATAGATCAGTAGTAATATTCTTATCAAAATTAAGACCTTATGTTTGATGCAGCAATCAAATTGGCACATGTGGAACAGTGCTTACTTTTTCTGAGGGAAAAAGGTACTGCTGCAGCATACCACTGTGTACTTAAAGAGGAAAGCCTTCTATAAAACAACTTTGATTTCTCCACATAAGAGGCCCAAGATCAACCTTCATGTTTCACAAAGTACTTGCAAAGTACAGTGATCCACCTCATGAGCGATGGACTTAAATCTTGACATGATGAGAGCTACAAGACTTCAATCTTCTTGTCATTAAAAAAGTCACTTAAAAGTCAAACCATATTCTGCATGTTGCTGTACCACACGATTAAATAAGATGTCAGGCTGTGCTGTGTAACTGGTAGTCTGTGAGTAGTTTGTGCTTTATATTCAGTCTTATTGTGAATATAGGCATATATTGTACCTTCAAGGATTATTTGATTCTTGTCCTACAAGTTCAGCATTTTAGCCAGCTTCACAAGTTTTACACTATTATTTTTCAGTTTTGTGCTTTAGACTGACCTTGTGGATATATTTTGCCAGTAGATGCTTGCATAATTTTATTCAGCTTGTTCAGTCACTTATGCATCATCAAATTATTATTTTTCCCATACTGATCACATGTACTTTACTGTATGTGATGGTCTCATGGTTACAACTAGAACAAGAAGTGAAAAACTATTTTCCAACAATAAAGTATTTGAATTTTACTATCTTCAAATTCTCTAACAAATCAATTAATATTACCTAAGAGGATCTTTGAGTTTAAGTACAGTCTTCCAAGCATTGCAGCCAGGACTGGAGCAGTATTCCCGCAGTCCCTCCAAAGCCGTTGCAGTTTCCTTCACCCCTTGCTCATGGTACTCGGCTTCAGTCAGCAGTTTTGCTTGTGGTGGAAAATATCGTTTCCTGCAGACAGCAAAAAATCTTTCATCTTAATATTTGTTTCAATTTAAAGGAAAACAGGTCACAGGCACACATAGGTACACAAAATTTACAAATATAAAACACTAGGTGTGATCAGAAACCTTCCAGACTGACCACAAGAATTCACTACTGATGTTATTACATCTAGGTGGGAGTACAATTTGTGGTCATCTGCTTAATCTGCGCAGTCATTAGCTTTTGATTTCAAAGTTCTAGCATGGGTCATTGTGAAGTAACTCCTTATGAAGTGTGATTGTATGTTGTGATCTACGTGATTTCCACTCCATCAGGAAATGTCAGACTTTAAAGAACAGTGCAAGTGCATTAAGTTTGCTTGAAATTAAGAAAGAATGCTACAGAAACGATTGAGATGTCTTCTCAGTGGAAGATTCCGTCATCCCTACACCCAAAGAAGGCCAGAAAAGTCTGTTCCAGTGTAAAGTGCAGTCTGATTGTGATTGTTTCCTGTCCCCCCACTCCCAACGTGCGTGGGTTGTTTAACACAAATTTGCTCCACAGGGATAAACTGTAAACCAACATTTCTATGCAGATATTCTGTGATGGCTACCAGAAAGTGTGCAGTAGAAACAGTGTAAAAAGTGGCACGCTGGAGATGGGTTTCTCCACCATAGCATTGCTCCTGCTTGCAGTGCTTTGTCTTTACAGGAATTTGTGTCCAATAACAACATGACGGTTATCCTGTAGCCTCCATAGTCCCCTTTAACTCTTTCCTTTTTAAAAAATCCAAGTTAGCACTGAAGGGAAGTGAATTTTATAACATCAGAATGATCCAAAAACAGTCAGATGCTACATTTCCATAGTTCTGAACAGATGACATCAGAACATGCTCCCAACATAGTAAATGCTGGGACTGTTGTATCATGTCATGAAGGGACTACTGGGAGGGGAAAGCATGAAGTATCAGGGAAATGCTGTTGTAATCAGGGAAATGCTGTTGTAATTGGGGGAAGAAAGATATTCAAAAACTTTCTAACAACCCCTCCCACCCCACAATATTCAATCCCGCTACAGATGGTAGCAGATGATGGAACAGAAAAGAATAGGCATTGTTCAAAGAAAGAGATTCTTAAAATAAAACTTCAGTTTGGTAAAAACAAATGTTTATATACATCATGACTGTGTATGCATGCATAAGTGTATATGGAGTGAACATTCAGTGCCTTCATATATTTTGGTGCACAGTCCTGCACATCTATTAAAAACTCTTAATTGAAAACATCAGTCTTTATTTTGTATTACAGCAGGTATTCATATGGCAACTTCTTTGTGTTATGTATGTAAAAATGCTGTATACAATCAAACCAATAGCTGGATCTCAGTTAATGCACAGCATATGTTCCATATAAAGTGTTTGAAAGAAGTTCTACATGGCAGGCTTCACAGGCTGTGTGAGCTTGCATAACATCAAAAATTAGAAGGCCCAGTGCAGCATTTCCCAAACTTGTTTTTACTCACAGGCCCCTTTTGGCTTCAAAATATAACCATGGATCCTCACATCCTTGCTGACATGTCTGGATGACAGGTATCCAAAATTAAAAATTTATATATAAGAAGTAACTTTAGACAGATACTGAAACCTACCAATAGCATACATAAAAATTCATTGCATTATTTTATCTTAATTAAAATGACTGTTGCTCACTTCATTGTTGCAGGAAGTTTCTTAACCCTTTAAAGGCCTAATTAAATCCCATCTGCCATCTGCTGGCATTATTAGGAGCTCACCCTATTCTCCACATTAGCAGGATAAGGGTTAATTAGATTTTCTAAAGGTCATATGAAATAAACATATCACCAATTAAAGACATTCCTTGATTTTTTGACAAAAACATCATTCCTTTAATTTAAAAAAAAGTAAACTTCAAAGTGGCCATTCGAGAAATTTATCCAACGATCCCCTGGGAAGTGGTTGCAGATCCCAAGGAGCACACTTTGGGAACTAATGGCCCAGTGTCTCTTTGTGTTGTGTGAGCATGCATGTGCATATGTATGTGTGTGATCACTACTACCCAGATATCTATGAATGGCAGTCCACATGTTTCAGTTATATTCACAGCCATTAAGACTAGTTTTTCACTACCCATATTTAATGAATAAGCTGGAAATGGTTTTCAGTATGAGCTCTGTTCAAGGTCTTATTGGCTAATGTTCTCTCCCAATCAGACAAGTGTTGTAAAATAATGATTTTTATAAAATTCATGTAGTGTGATGTATGGTACTCTCAGGAACAGAGACCAGCAGTTTGCTTTCTTGGGTTTCTAAAAGTAAACAAATAGTCTTTTCTAAGTTCTGTTTACTTGTATGTGTCATACAATATTGTGAACTTAAAATGTGCATAAAAACCCATTTTTAGTAACCCTTAGCCACATTTTGTAAGCTCAGTTTTTTTTCCTTAATAGGAAATATTAACATTATTCCTACGAAAATCCACCTCAGGGGTTACACCTTGCTATGTAATATTCTCTCTACTTGTGACTGGTTTTGTGTGTTACAAACACTTTAGTCAGTGCTGCCATTCATTAACATTTCTTCAGCAAGTCTAAGTTTTCTCCTTGGTTTTCTAGCTCTTAACCATATTACAATTGGAGTAAAAATTACTTTCAAGTACTTTAAAATACAGTTCACTGATAACTTAAACTTGCATCACAAGAAATTTTGGAATTATGCTTTCATTGAGGAACAATAATTTCACCTGCATTTAGCTTGAGGTTCATGGTACTTATTTAGCAAACCTGGCAATGCAGCATATGTCTCTGTCAAACACAATCAATCAGTCTATAATAATTCTAGTACAGGAGTATTCCCCTACAACTGTCTGTCCTCTGACTCTTTAGCTGCTGTTTCTGAATGAGGTTTGTAAAGCTGTTAAACACCTAGGACCATCTAAATTTCTCAGGCTTACGGTATTCCTGGTTTTGTTACAAGTAATTCTAATATTTTAGTACCTTTCCTCAAACATATTTTCATCACCAACTTATCTCAGCAGCATTTTACAACCATACAGAACTAAGGGAGGGGAGCCAGGATAGTGTAGGCAGTATAGTGACTAGTCTATAGGCTGGATGATCCATGGTTCAAATCCTGGTAGGTGCAAGAATTTTTTTCTATTCTCCGCGAAGTCCAGACAGCATGAAATTCACTCACCTTTACCTAGTCTCAAGAAGGAGTTGAGCTATACCTCTCCTCTGCCTGTATGCCTTCATGGCACGGACAGAAGCAACTTTACCTTTTATGGGACTAAGTGCCAATTGTGCCTATACTTTTAAAGGCAACATTGCTTCCTGACGTAGTTCTATTATTAATAATTTTGCCAAATTACTTGAATTGTCATACATGATCAAGTTCATCGCTACACAAAGTTCAAATTTAATCTTTGCCAACATGGATTTACTCAACACAAATCTACCATTACCAGCCATGTAACTTATCTTGGCTTTATTACCCTCTGGGCACCTCTCATTGTCAAGCTGATGACACATACTTTGGCCTTAGCAGTGCATTGAATTTCATTCCTCATACCTTGCTTCTTCAGAAACTTAGTGTAAGTGGACTTTCTGATGGCTACATGAACTGGTCTCGTAGTTACTCAACCATCAAACCATTTCTAGGTCAAATTTCTTTAATTCTTTCATTGACTATTGCAGCACTTTCTGGTGTTCCCTACAGATCTGTTCTGGCGCCTCCATTATGCAGCATAATATGACTTATGCAGTGTAATGAAGTAGCTATTCTAGAAATCTCTTTGCTAATGACACTGATAATTTTTTGTGTCATTAGATCTCCTCATACATTTGTCCTGCTCCAATCTGATATTCACTCTACGCGAGGTTCATGCACTGTTTATTTCATAAACCTCAAGATTAGCAGAAGTAAAAAAGCAATCAACCTATTAATGGCTTTCAGTTTCACAGAAATACTATAGTGGTGGTACCAGGAATGGAATAAATCACCACTGTTACACACTTGAACTGGCGAAGATTTATTTCTGTATAACACATAGTAAAAATATCAGGTGGTGACTTGCACATAATAAAGTAATATATTTACATGCATTGATGCAAAGTACAACATAATACACATCTTCTATCATGCAAAACACAAAATTATAAAATCTGTGACCTGCAAGTGCACATACAATGTGATTCAAGAATTTGCTGCTGCTGTTTCTTAACATGCACTTAGTTATTAAGTTTGCTTACCAATATGCTAGCAACTTTGAAGTCCAAACAGGTGGAAAATTGTAAGCTATGAGGATGATGATGATGATGGCCACAGTTGCTTCTTGGAATTCGCTACTGAAGAAAATAATTGACAGTGATGTACCCTGTAGAAAAATAACTTATAAAAACATACTCACTAATCAGTTAAAATGCATAGCAGAAAACTTCAAGGAGTGCTGTTATGTCTAGATCTATTATAGTGTACTTTATTCTTTGAGTGTGTTTCTGTAACTGCATTATATTACTTAGTATTTTCTCAATGTGATATGATGTGCTGTAACTTGTTTCAGAGACTGCTTACAAGGATCTACAGAATACATCTATAAATTAATATTTTCAATATTTTAAGTCATTACCTTCTGCAATAGAGACATTAATACAAAATGTAACAGCCCTATCTTATATAATAAATTTGTTTTGGCCTGGTCTTAAGTACAATGCACAATGGAGGATATACTATCAGAAATTCAACAATTAAATTCTACTATACACATTTCTCAGCTAACATTTATTAATACCTGAAGAACCCATTTTATTAAGTTTTTACTCCTCTGATCTGTCACAGGGCCAAGTCGGTAACATATGATAAAGCTTATAATTCCTGTGAAGACCACATAGGACAGCACATGGCTCTGATACTGTTCAATCAACTGACGTAAATTATGCCAGAGATACTGAAGGAAATATATTCCTACTGTCCAACCTCCAATCATGAATCCATACATGATAGGTCTCTGCAAACACAAACATACATTAACATGCAATCAGAGTTTAATTTCACAGACATAATGTTCAGAGTTGAAGCCACAGTCAGTGTCAGATTTACATGTAATTATTATCCAAAACATTGAAATGTGCCAGACTGAAAGGAAAATTCTGTTATTTGGATATTGGTTGGATTTCAGTTCTGATGAGCTAAATATATCTTAGTTTTTTGTGTTTATTTCTAAACACTGGCTTTAATATGACATCTTGTTGTGCTTTATCACAGATATCTAATAAAACATACTTTTCCATTGGCACAACTATCATCTTTAGGCAAGCCTCTTCAATACGTGTAAACAGTCCATAATGTACAATGGTATTTTATCTTATACTTTGGGATCCCAAGTCTCGTATGAAAAGTCTATAATAAATTAAATGTATAATTAAAATAGTGAATCTGTAAAAAAATAATCTTTAAAATAAACTTTAAAACAACTTATTGACAAATCCATATGTTTACATACTCAGTACTTATAGCAGTTTGTTTACACAGGGAGCCATTTAATGCTTTCATATCAGTATGCTGCACTGCACTTCATCAATCACATATTAGTCTTGTGTACTCCCTTAAAACGAGAGCACACTTATTCTTAGAAGGACCGTAATTTTTCAATCGTCATTTATGCTTTGTGTGTTCACTGTGGTTTTGTTATATTATCCCTGTTCTCTGTTCTTATGTACAGGGTCTTTTAGACAGCAGCTGTCTTTTTTCGGTGTAGTGTATGAGTGTCTCTCTATATGTATAATGCTGTCAAACTGTAACCATATTCTTAACTGATATATGGACCATACTGTGAAAAGCCTAAATTTTAATGCTAAGAACTAAATACAATGAAACTTGGATTTTACATTCCTTGAATCTATATGTTCCATATATCTTTGTGCTTTATACACAGTTCCTTCATCATACATTCGAACTGAGCGTAAATTGGCCTGTTGTTATAACTTTTAAGTACTTTAAGTTAGAAATCAGGAAAAAGAAATTATTTTCAGTTATAATTTCCTTTCTCCTCTGTTGTCTTTATGTATGCTTACTATTCTTTTGCCTCAAGGTTGCAACAGCAGAGTGGAGCTGTGTTTCCTAACAATGTGAAGCCTGTGTAGCCATGAATTACTTTTTATGGTTGTTATATGTAGCCACTTGTTCCACATGCTTATTGAATCACTGTGTTAGTGTCTCATTTTGTAATCTACTGCAAATTGAACTGCCACACACTATTATTTCATTTTCTGGCTACAATTCATTATTTGTGACCACAATCGAACCCGCTACCTTCCAGCTTGTAACGCAGTGCCTTAAGCAACTGCGCCACTGCATTGGTTGCACTACATTTCATTACAAAATCATGACACTGTGTGACATATACAGTAGTAGTGAGCTGTTTATGGAAATGTGGATTGAATTTAATGAAACCATTTATGGGAAGATGCAATAGACATTTATGTAGACAATGATGACTGCAGTCAGCTGAAAGCAGGTGTATCATTTCAAGAATATGAATCCCTTGATAATGATATAACATATGGAGTGCAGAATTTGAATTAAAATTTTATACCTGATGTGTCTGAGGAGGAGGAGGAAGAGGAGGAGGGAGGGGAAGGAGATGGAAGATGAAGTTGGAAAAAGTGAACCTGCAGCAACATTTTTGTCAGCAACAGAGAACATCAACAGTGTGAGGAAATACCCATTAATGTTCATGTTGATGATAACACTATAGCTGCCTTCAACAGTACTGAGAACAAGGTGTACAGGGTTTAGCAGAAAGTGAAGCAGCAGCAACTAACTTAATCAACATGTAGACATGAACTAACTGCATGTTTAATGTAATCCAACACTCATATGATATTTTTAATGTTAATACTACATGAATTTTAATCTCCTTCATTTTACATGCAGTTAAAATGGTCCCTTCAGAAATGTACGAACCAAGTTTCACTGTATTGGTTACCACATCACTGAATTTTCTTTTTGCAATTGAAGTAAGAGAAAACAGCTTTGTTCATGTAACCCCAAACAATTCAGTTTTTCAAACTTCTATTCTGAATTTGTCTAAATTCAGACTTATTTAAACACTAGTAAATCTTCATACTGTACCTTTGGAAGTAATTTACTCATCATATATACTAAAATGAGAAAAGAAGCACATATTCCAACTGTGATGCCACAGATATAATAGAACAAAGGATTGGTGCTGAGTTTAGGAGCTGATATGAAAAGCAGCACTCCTGCGCCCAGAAGCAGGACCCTCCAGTAATCAATTCCTGAAATAAACTTTGTGTGGTTAACATGACAGTAAAATATGGCAGTGATCTACGGACAGAACACACCAATATAAAAGAATAAAAACAAATACAAAAATTTGAAAGTCCGCCCTTATACATGAATAGAAATAAGACCTCAAAGACAAATATTTGTGAAGAGAAGGAAAATGAATGTAGGATAAGTCACAAGATCAGATTAAAATAGCATAAAATTACAAACCAAGATGATAAAGAGTAAGACCAAGGAGACAATAGAAAGAGGATCTGTGGACAGTACAAGCACCAAGTTGCCTAACATGTGAAAACAAAATCTTCTTATTAGGGAGTGCAGTGCTAAATGTGTGGGCTGTTATTTAAAGCAAAGCCCATCCATGGAATTGCCTATGCTTTAAACATCAAACTAGATTCCTTATCCCAGTTAGCCGCATTACTGAGATCTTCCTCAATCCAGCTACAGGGAAAATAACAAGCAGGATTCCATATAGGAGCCTGAAATGCAGTGAAACACAACCCTTGTTGTTATAAATTTTCTACCAAAGTTAATCCAATAGTGCATCTCATAGCAATACGTTAGGGAAATTTGAGTGTGGTTTTTTTCAATACATATTTCTGAGTATTTATATGAAAGAGCTGTTTAATATTAGGAATACTCGTTTATTAAAATCCAACTAATGCACATTACTTGTTGCATCAACTCTAAATAAAATTAAAGTTACAATAAACACTCCAACATGTTTCGGTTCACGCAGG
>JGI20169J29049_11449148_pt1 | contig 11220 bp, 7 predicted proteins | sample TergutNc150P1_FD_29049 | JGI IMG/M metagenome (IMG submission 29049) | reverse complement strand
CAAAAGTCTACGTTCGAAAACCTCGTACAGTCGACGATCTGAAAGTTTCCATTCGCGAAGAAATTGCAACTGTGCCACAAGAAATGTTAGTAAATGTAATGCAGAACTTTGAGGAGAGGCTCCGGACGTGTCTACGGCAAGAAGGACACCATCTTTCCGATATAATTTTTCGTAAATGAGTAATCAATGTAGGTAATCAAAACTGCATTTATTACAGGTTGTTTTGGCGTTGACATAATTTTTTTATATTGAAAATAAACAAAGTTACAATTATTTGAAAAACATGCATTCTTTTTGCGCCACACTGTACCAGAACTTTATTTTTGCCATTTTGTCCATATGGAAGCTAGGGCTAGGATAAGGACATGTAATGATAACATTCTTGCCTGCAGCAATGCAGCCTGCTTTTCCTGTTGTGTGAGATTTGTGCATGTGTCTATACAATGTATTACAGGACTTTTCAACAGGAATCACTGCTTAGTTTCAGCACAGTCTTTCTTCTTTTGTGTAGGTATTGCCCTTCATGCAAGAAGCATCAACAAGCTACAAAGAAATTTGACTTGTGGTGCTTACCTCGGATTCTAATCATCCACTTGAAGAGATTTGTGTACAATAGATATCGTCGTGATAAGGTTGATCGAATGGTTCAGTACCCTCTCCGAGGCCTTAATATGTCAGAATATCTAATAAACAAGAGTCATACGCGGGCTGTGTATGACCTCATAGGAGTATGTAATCATTATGGTGGGCTAGGAGGAGGGCACTGTAAGTATATTTCTGTTTCTTTTTTAACCATCTTAGAATTTAATTTGTAGACAAGGCTCAGAGTGCTTGATGGTTTTGTTGTATGTATGACGGCTTTGTCAAATATTAGAGTTGAAGCTTTAACGGTAGTGTAATGCAGTGAACTCTTCTCATGTAATCAGCTGTGTTAGTGTCAAAGTGAATTTTAAGATTTAGCATTTGTCTGTTTTTACATCATCAGGAACAGGACTTGATTTGTGTCCATCTTGAACTAAGGCCAGGAGCATACATGGTGAATCAGAGCTATTAACATACAACCATTAGGATCCACAGAAGGAAAAGTTAATGCTTCCAGATTGTTCCAATTAAGCAACATTGACTGTGGCCTAGTTAGGAAGTTGTCCATCTTATTCCAGCTACAATTGTGCTGTTGACCCCATCCCTGACAAGGAAGTTGAAGTCTATGATCTGTGTGTATATGCATGTGTGCATGCACATGCATACATGTGTATGTAGAACACAGCTGTGTCATCCCATCATATCAGTGCTTGATGCTGAAGACAGAATAAATCACTGAAATGCTGGGAATTTGCTTAATACTTAATGTATTTTTAGTAAGTGATGTTTTATCCTGTTCTTGTTGTAGTTCCCTTAAAGCAATGACCTATGAATAAACTGGAGTGTATTGTATGAACATTCTGCTTTCCAATAGGCAGTTGTCTGAAATTCTTACGGGTTTTGAACTGTCTCAGTGTATCAAATAATACAAAGGTTTAACCAACCCATTCAAGCTTTAGGTTTCTTCACACCTTGCTTGACCCTGCAGGGCATTGTTTTTCATGGGGCTTCAGAATAATTGCACATATCATGTCTGTGAATGAATTGAGCACTGAGGAACTACTTTGGAAATGTTACTAGAAGGTGATGGAAGGTGTTTTTATAGTGCTGTAAGCAGATATAAGAAAATACCCATACTGCACAAGGCCTACCAGGAAATTAGTATGATATATGTGTATGTAAAAGCATCCATATTGTCATTACTCTGTCTCTTCTCTTTGTGCCCCTCTCAGGGGTGTTGGTGTACATGTGTAGTGTCGTTAACATCAGGAAGGTGATGATAAAATGCCGCATTGCAAGGAACATACATATAGCAGACTGCATTGATACACAAACAGTTATTTGGGTTTATGACAGTGCTGTTATATTATTACAGTGTGATATTCGTGCACACTGCATACTGGTTGGAAATCAGCTTTGTCTCTATCTTAAGGCACAGGGAAGGGGCACCTATGAAGCTGAGAACTGTGCTCTTCTGGGTTATTACACAGCGAGTAGTGGTAATTTCTTACTGATGTTTCGGGACAACCTATCGGTCCCATCCTCAGGGTTCAGGAATCCAAAGGAAAGCATTTAGCCCCAATATGGAGATTATATAGGAAAGTGTGTGGGTGGTGAGAAGTCTGAGTAGTGTAGTGTCAACCAATAGGGTTGTTGCAAGTGGTTGGGATAGAGGAGAGTGTAGCTTGCAGAGAAACACTTTGTGATAGAAAAAATTCTAACTGGTCTGATAGGGAGTCACAGAAAAACACTCACATGGGCAAAGTGAAAGGAAGGAAAAGGAAAGAAAGTTCAGTATTTGATTAATAAATGGATAATCTACAACAAAACATTAGGAGGTGGACTAAAGGAAGTTGTTTCTTTTTGCATAAAAAGGGCCTTAATGTCAGTATACACTCTGCTTTTAGTGTATCTAGTAGTTCTCTTAGCTGGCTTGATAACATTGTGCTGTACACAGCAACTTTGTAGTATCTAGCATAACACTTCATGCAGAGCGTTCCAGATGACAGCAGGTGGCACAGTACTTGTTGCTGTTCCAGTTTACTGTGAGCCAGGTCCATATGTTTTAGTTCATTGTATTCCACTTAGTATTAGATTTCTACACAACGTATTTACAGAACATGCTGGAAATGGTTACCTTCACCGTAGATACACATCACAGCTAACAGGCACATTGTTCATTGTACATCAAAGTTCTGCTGATGAAACTGAAAACACTACTTCCTGAATGCATTCTCTTAGATTGACCTGAATACAAGGATTATTACTTTGCACTATGTCCTTTAAGGTGACTGCACCTATTCAAATCTGGCAGATGAGGAGGCCACAGTCCTGTGCTTATTGCATTGTCACCAAAAACACTGTATAAACAATGCATGGAATTGGGTGCTGTGTTGGTTGCTGCACTGTCTTGCTGAAAAAAAAGACATAAGTTGTGTCATAATCAGATTTGTATTCAAGAATAGTGTCAAACTGGGGGTAACATATCTTTATGAATTTATAGTCTCACAAAAATTGAACTCAGTAATTGTATTTGCACTCACAGTACACCACACATCAACCTCATCATCCTGTTATAGCACTTTGTAGACTAATATGGGAAATGCATTATTTTGAGAGTTCAAATAAATACTGCATTGAAACAAATTTTCACTTATGAACAGAATAAGTGTGGGTTCTGTTTCTTTATCAGGTACACCAAGAATGTAACAAGTCACAAAATTCAGTGTTGCTTCATGATCTGTGTCATAGACTTCGAGAACCCATAGTTGTGTTGTGTGGAGGCAGTATACACTTGGCTTTTATGTGTTACTATGTAGCTTGGAGCCAGCTGCACAGAAACTTCTCATGTGTGAGTTGTTTTCTGAATTTACACAACCCTGTAGCAGCTGTACTAATACATGCTGTGGTAACTGTACTGAGATTTAGCCAGTGTGCGGGTATTTGAATATTATATAACAGAGCTGACAGCAATTGATGAGCCAGGAGATTATGTAATATCCATGTAGTTTCTTGTTGTTAAATTATATTTTGTTTTTCTCTTCTTCTTCAGATACTGCATTTTGTCAAAATCAGAATGATCTCAAGTGGTACTTATTTGATGATAACAGTGTGTCAGAAATTAATGAACAAGCTGTTGTGGTAAGTGCAGTAAGTTTTATCATATACAGTTAAGTTCATATTACAGTTTTGCCCATTTGCATCGTAATTCTTACACTTCACTATCTCCACTGTTGTTTGTCATTTTCCATATGCACACTCACTACTTTCTCACAGCCACCTCTTATTCCTGCATCTTCTGATTTTGTTCTCAGTGTTTCTTATGTTCTTATCCAGTTTGTACATTAGCACAAAACTTATGGTGCCATTGCAGTTGTGACATTCACATGTACTGCATGTGTGGATTGTTGGCCAGATTAAATTACAGACTTATTTTTCATGTTTAAGTGGAGTTAATGCTGATGTTTCCAGTAGTGTCTGTGCTTAAAGAATTCAAATAAAAGGATTTTGCTGGTACTGAGCATATTTTCCTGTGATTTGATGTTTGATAATTTTATGAAGAATTATCATGCAATTTTAAATGTTATTTAGATCAGGTAGTTGTATTGGCCACTTTATACAAAGGCCTATTTGTGTTTCTGCACGGATCAGTATTCATGTCCCTGTTCTGTTCATGTGTATTCAGCTCCTTACTTTAAGAAATGCCCTGTTTCTATGCACAGTTCCTGTCATACTGGATTGTCATGCTTTTGCTAGGATATGGGGAAACTGTAAGTCATTTGGAGCACCACATTCGTAGAAAAGTGAATGTGCTGTAGTAGTTGCACTCTTTATACATTTCCATACATGTTAGTTCTTTTGTTGGATGTCAGGTTGACAGGCTTGTACTTTGTGAATGCAGCAGAGAGTGTTTTTAAATAGCAGTAGAGGTTCTTTGTGCTGCCAGGTTGTAGTTTGGCCCCTATCCGAAATTTTTTTTTAACTTTCCATGTAGAGGTAATGCTTTTATTGAAGTTACTATCACAACACAACTAGATATAGATGAACAAAGCTGCAAAATAGCAATTTCAGTATTTCTGTAAGGAAGAAACTGAACCAAGTGTCAAAATAAAGCATCGGTCAGAGTTTTCTTGTTCTGCTTACATACAATCCAACATAAATTGATGTTCTATCAGCGATATTCTAATATGTGGTTTAATCAGTAGTTGAATGAATGGTTGTGACAGAGTATATACTTTCAGAAATACATGAAGTTGTATTTCTTTTAAAGTAATGGTGTATGTATCTTTGGGTAAGAACCAGTTCTCTGTACACTCACACATTATAGAATGGTCCTAGATAAGTGCAAGCAGACAGTATTATTGCTGCATTATAAATGTTTTAACAGTTACTTTGCACATGTGTTGTGTTACCAAACAATGCAGCCAAATGTGACAGTCCTGCTTTGTATTTCGGAGGTCGCAGATTCAAATCGCAACCTAGAGTCCATCTCTCCTTCCTGTATTCTTGATTTCAAACTTTTGCCATGTTCTGAATTTTGTATGCTTTCTTCTATGTAATTCCCCGGCGTCTGAATTCTATATGCCGACATTTTGGAACACTCTGTCTGTTCCATCTTTATAGTCATTCTCTTCCTATCCGCCTATGAAAATGGAACAGACAGAGTGTTATGAAACGTCGGCATATAGAATTCAGATACCGAGGAATTACCCAGAAGAAAGCATACAATATCCTTACTGTAGTTTTCATGCTTTTCTCCATTCTCACCAGGCAGATTCTGGGATCATAACTCAAATTATGCCATGGCCACTTTCATCTACATCCTTTTCAATTCAACATTTGTCACTCATCCTGTTATTTGATGCTGCATAGTCCAAGCTACTGACAGTGTTGTCAAATGAACCATAAATCAAGAAGATATGGTGTAGGTGTACAGTATTAGTACTGAGATGTGACAGTATATATGTAATGTTTTATTTCCAGTCAAGTGCGGCGTACGTATTGTTTTATATGCGACGTAACTCTTACGATGAACAAATGGAACTCAACTAGTAATGAGCCGGATGAGAAACATACACTTCGCCACCATCTTGTGCCTCTCCACAGCTCCTAATGTATGATGCTCTTCACATCTTTGCTGTGATAATGACAAATAAAACTGATGTGAATGTGAAGCTACCCTTCCAAGGAACATGCATGTATGATTGTTTACCATTACACCAATGGAACTCTGGAGACAGGCAATAGGTAATTTATATAATTGCAGTTGATTAAACAGCTTTTGGTCTGTTTGTCATGCTGTACCAGGTAATTTTATCACGTGTGTGATGTCTGATTACTGTAATTCAGATTTGATGCATTCTGTTCTCTGTGAGTTAAAAATGGATATAAATATGTTTTGAAGTTGAGATTACAGAAACAAAATGGACATTACAAATAGGGACTGTGAGAATGAGCAGTGCTAGCAACAAGGTATGATGCGACTAACCTCTCAGGCCTCTCCCAATAAGGTGCCTGCCGCAATGCTCCCTATTGCCCGTCCAAGAATTGAAGCATTGTGTCCATACAGGATTGATAGTATCGGATTTCTCAAGTTTAGACCTCAGTATTGTTAATGAGGCTGTATGTTACTGTTCCCAGCCCGGTGAGTACTGACATAAAAACTTCTCTTCCGGTACTTTATTGCTCATGTTGAGCATAATGAACAAGTGGTACTTAAAATGACTGGAACCATATATTATATATTGCAGGGTATTACACATTGGTCTGGAATAGTATTCAAGTGCATGTGAGATGGGTGTGGAGTGCTCACTGTCAGTTTAGTAAAGGTAAATAAAATTGTGTTTTTCTATGTGACACCAAACATTTTGATGCGTGTAGTGCAGTATGTCATGCAGTGTATCATGGATGTATTTATTTTTATTTAGAGTAGGATTTTCATGGTTTGTAATCTGTCTGTACCAAAAATTTGTCAGCAGGTGAACTTTAATGGAAATTATTTTATTTTCCTTTCATGAAGGTTAACCAACTTCTGTCAGACTTTTGGTTACAGTTTTATGACAGCAATAAACAGTATTTGGGAGTGGTGCAGGAAACTGTTTGCCAAGTTAATCTTCATGCTTGAAGAGCCTGATATTACTCAGGGACAAAAACTGACTTATAGTTAATGTGAACATGTAGGTTTCAAATTCATCAGTCTTGTTCATGAAGTACATTCATTGCAGGTCATGCACACCACACTGTTGTATGGCTGTTAATATGTATGTAGCCAGATCTCATTTTTATGCAGCTTTGTGTCTGTAAGTTTTGCATGATATTTTGTACGAATATCTTCACAGAGTGGAAATTTGCATTTTTCTGCATCTGGGTAATTGTACATCTCTGAGAAGATGTTTGTTTCTTGGTAAGGGATGTACTCTGAGAAGATGTTTGTCTCTTGTTAAGGGATGTAATATGTGTACAGGTGTGTCAGAAGAAAATGAACATTTGTCTTAGTAGAGGACAAACACATGAACGAAAATATTATGTTCAGAAAAGGCTGCTTGGGCTTCCTTTTTGAGATCTGTTTATGTTTACATTGTTGTATCAAACTGTAAGTTTGGAAATTGGATAGGGTTTTTGATCTCATGATGAGAGAACATGAATTTACCCCTCCTTCTTCTTCTATAAATTGATTTGTTATGTCAGTAATTGTAACTGTAAGTGTGCATGTTGAGTTTATGCCAGAGTGTGTGAACTGTAATAAACATCAGTACCGTGAGAATGTCATAGAGCATATGAGCTGAAGTGGTAATATCACTAAGTTGCGTTTGAGAAGAAGCTGGTTCTAGTCTTGTCAATCATGCTGCATATCCTGATTCTTCATGATTATTCTCAATGTTGCCAGGCAAAAGCGAACACACACCACAACCACTTCTTCCTCTGTTGTTTCCATAGCACCACACACAATCATCCTCACATCTCATTACATTTAACAGCCTCTGCATTTGGTACAGTGCTGTCATGTGAATTACAAACTGGCAGTCCACAAAATCTTTGTCCCAAAATGTGGTACACTGTTGCATCTGCATCTTACAGATCAGGGTTTTGCCTATTTCTTGCACAGAGTGAAATAAATGAGTGCATCATGTGAACATTTTATGTGATGAGCTTGTACTATTTCCAAAATTACACACTGCTTTTTATTAAATTTTATTACATGTATTCACACTAAAAGCTGTTAGGTGAATTTAATTTTCAACTACATTATTACCCTTATTTTGCGTGAAGCTGAAATCGAACTTTATCAAATACTGCAAAAGTGTCCCTGAAAAATGTAATACATGTCACAAAAATTTACCAGAAATGTGACACAGACAGGCAGAAAGGCTTATGCAGAATATGTCAGAAATGTTACACATGGGGAAAATTGTGCATGTAGTGTATCATGTATTATGCAGGATGGGATGGTCTGTGACAGGGTTGAGCAACATTTTCAGATCACCAGGCCTATACAGGATTTATTGTGTGATACTCTCAAGTTTTGGTATTTAAGACTATAAATTATCTTATCATTTATATTTTTTCCATATAAATGAAATGATTAAACACTTACATGAACATGTTGATATGTGGAAGAGTTTTAAACCATTTTAACACTGCTTGTTTTTTGTAAGACCAAAATTGTCCACTTTGATATCAGAATGTACAGTTTTTAATTCATTTTGCACACATTGTTCATTTTTCAAAATACTTGCTCACAGATGTAGGTACTCCACAAAATGATGTAAGTTCATGACATATCCTTAAAGTTGCAAGTAATTATTTACAATTTGTTGCACTTAAATGGTGAATCAACAAATGCACACTAGTAAAATATGCTTTAACATACATTATCAATCACGTACATGTTTCGGTCACTTTTGCAACCATCATCAGGGTGTCTTCAAAGAATACAGATAAAATATAAACAAATTGCCAAATTGCTTAATTAAAACCACTTGATGTTACAGTGATTATCTCAACAATCCCCCTGTGGTTGTAAAATGTCAAATTATGTATTGTTGAAAACATAAAATTTACATTGTTGTTAAAAACAAATAAAACTGTGTGTGTTTATGTTGTGTGGTAGTTGCATGTGGTTGATATACACCCTGCTAAATGAGTAAGACGGAGTCTTAAGCAGTCTGTCCTGTGGGACACATCTGTACTTATTTAACAGGGTGTATGTCAACCACGTGCAACTAAACACAACATAACACATCCAGTTTTATTTGTTGTTAACAACAATGTAAATTTTATGTTTTCAACAATACATAATCTGACATTTTACATCCATGGAGAGCACTTAAGATAACCATTGTAACATCAAGTGGTTTTACTTATGCAGTTTGGCAGTTTTTTTATATTTTATCATTGTTCTTGTGAAATACCCTGATGACGGTTGCAAAAACGACCAAAACATGTAGGTGATCCATTATAGACATTAAAGTGTATTTTGCAAGTGTGCATTTGTTGGTTCACTACATAAGTATATATATTCCCTTAATGCATGGATTTGGAACATATTAAGTATGATTTGTTGCATTAGCAATCCAGATTTATCTCTTATCACATAAAACTCAAAATGGCTTGTCAAAATTTCACTCTTAAACATGATGTTTTTTTGGTTTTGTGAATTCTCTCATCACCTACTAATTGCTCTGTCACAACATTGTAGTTGCTTTCTTGGCCAACTTGTGTATGAATTCATTCAGTATATTCTGAACCTGGATTCTTAATCCACTGTGGAATAGTGTTGATTCATTGGCACAGACTTTCTTGTACTAAATACTTGAGGTACGGATTGAACGTTTGAGATATCAAAAAGGAAGAACACAAGTCTATTGCTCAATAAACTGTTGTGGATTAATGGGCCAAAAATGTGATCCATAGGATGGATGTGGCATTATGCTGTAATTTCCACATACTTTTTTTGTAGCAGGTGTTTCAGAAATTTTGGATGTGTTGCATATGCAGCAAAATGTTTAAGTATAGGTAATTTATTTGACACTGTATTGTGACAGCATTGTTAAATAAACTACAAATAAATACAAATTGCTGACTGTGCTGTTCTGCCCTGAAGATGGAGTCAGAATGGCCCTTCAGAACAATATTGTGCCTGTCTACCAAACTATATGACATCAGCACACTCCTTATAAGTTAAAGTAGTCTAACAGGGACAGTTTCTTTCTTAATGAGAGATAAAGAGATATGTTATCATTAATTTCTAACTTAATACCGGTACCATATCAGCACAGCAGTGTTTGATGAAGGTGCAAGTGTTCTGAGATATGAGGCTGGGTCATAGGGTGAGTAGCTCCCCCTGACTCAGTATCATGTGCCAGAAGACTTGAATCTTCAGCTGTATCACCTTCAGAGATTACGTTATGTAAAATAAGAAGAGATTTACTAAGTAGAGCGATGTAGAAAGGATTTGAGTCTGTTTGAAGGACTGTCCTGCTGTTTGCCTTAAGACCGGAGGGAAACTTCAAAAGACATAATGTGCAATGGGCAATGCCCTGGCTGAAGTTGAAACCTTATATACATCCAAGATAGAAGCTCTCTTGCATTGACACTGGGGTATTTATGACCTGGAGGTGGAGGCAGCATATTCTTCTTGAACGTTTGTACACGCCTACCAGGCTACACAGTGTCATAATTTAGAAACTTATAAAATTTCAAGGTGTGCCTGAAATTTGTTGTGGTTCACATCAATTGTGATTCTGGTATAATAACTGTTGCGCCCTCTGGCAGCTCCTGTTTAAGAAAATCATTATATGCCAGCAGTCTTGTAGATGTCATAATCTGTTGCTTTCAAAGACAGATTGTGCTATTAATCAGCTGTTTTTATCATGTCATAGGTCTGTAAATTGTGGAATAATTTGAGTGGTTACTGTTTTATAATAGTTAATATTAAAAATTTAAATGATACACAAATGGAAATTTACCTTTGTTGTTACTAAAGTACAGTATGAACTCCATTGGTCACTCTGTATGTCTGATCTTGTTTTCCAGTTATTTCCATGCCTCACTGAGAATATCTGAATTTCAGACACAGTTTTGTCTGTAATTCTTCATGTCATGTGGTCCATGTTGCATGTGGTTCATGTGGCCCATGGTCTATTACTGTAATGTTGGATGACTGACATAGTCACAGTTTCAAACCTTCTCCAGTCCATTGCCCCAGACCATGTTCATTTGGGCTTGTACAGTGGCACAGTTGTGTGAGGATTCCAGGCTTGGGAGATCATGGCGTTATCTTCAGTTTGAAACGTATTTGAAAGGTGTCCAGTTTTTAATCTCAGCCAGGATGCAAACTACTCTGACTTTTTTTTAATGTGGTTTCCCCAGTCAGTAAAGGCAAATCCTGAATGGAAATTGGTCATAATGGCTCTCCGACAGTCATCATTCACCGGTCATCCTACCACTTGACACTGTATAGCGTGACATAATGACAGCATTATGAAGTAAAATATAGGTTGCACCTCCCTAATCTAGAATTCCATGTTACAGTACAATTTAATGAAAGCTGCAAAAAAATCTATGATAAACATGGTTCAAGTCATGTGCTTTTTTCTCAGTTTACATTTGAATTTTGCTCTTTTTTTTTTTTTTTTT
>JGI20169J29049_11449149_pt1 | contig 11227 bp, 6 predicted proteins | sample TergutNc150P1_FD_29049 | JGI IMG/M metagenome (IMG submission 29049) | reverse complement strand
CACACACACACACACACACACACACACACACACACACACACACACACACACACACACACCAGGAACAACAGTGGAAGGTTTACATCGATTTGTTGTTGCAATGTGAATGCATTGAAGAATAAAATGTCTGGTTGGTGAACTTTTGAGCTAGCACAGAGATTCAAAGGGAAATTGTCATGCCCTGAAGTATAGTAACATAATAGCCTAGCTTTCGAATGGGGTCGGTAATCAGTTTTACATCTCGACTTACTGCTGCTTGGAAATGGGGAGTGTTATATTAGCATCATATGTGTCTACAAGAGTATTTACATTCCAGAATGTACACATTTTTCCAGATTTAGTTTCTGGATTATTTTTCGATTGGTGCTGCTGTAGGTTATATTAGGCAGGATACACTGGTAAGTACAAGCTATTGGGAAGAGCTTGGTGAAATTTGTGTATAGGCTGTACATTTGGTTTATCTGCAGTATTCTGTAGTATTGACTTATAACACAAATTTAGTAAGCACTGATACATGACTATCAGTGCTATATACACACTATTTCCAGCACTTGAAATGCCATATATTTGGTGTGTGTCTGAAAATTTATACACCAATCACAGGTGAACATAAAAGGTTACATATGTTGTCCCCACTTTGTGAAATTTGTCTTGAAGCTAAAGGATCATTGTTAAGTTGACACATTTGTTTGTTTGTTGTCAAATAACCATTTGGGCTTTAGTCTTAACTGCTGCTTGGCATAAACACAGCTCTTTACGATACCCCACAAGTAAAGTCAAGTGATGTGGGTCAGGGGATACTGTGCATTTTCGATATGCCTCACTTATTTTCTGACTAGGTGTACGTGAGCACATAGAAAGTACCTAGCAAATTTGATTCACAAGCATGTGCCTTGCAATTACATACGTCTGATTGTGTCCCTCTTAACATCAGCAATTGAGTGTAAATGAAGGCATCTGCCAGGAAATGCAGGTTTATTTTGCCCCTCTGATTAAGCTTAAATGGTCTCGAAGCAAAAGCATCCAGGTTCTAAGCAGTCCTGGCATCATCAGAAAATATTTTGCATTGCATGATCGAGGTTATCTTTATATATTATTTATTTATCTTTTAATGTTATTTTTGTTTCTCTGGCAAATAACCACATGGATTCACATGTTGAGAAACAGGAGGACTCAGTCTACATGTTAACTTTCCTTAACAAACGTGGGCCCCATGATGGTGTATATACCCACTACACACCTGGCTCTGACAGAGGCTGTGCAGAGCAAGTTGATAAACTGTATGGGGTTTTCAGTACACCATTGTCTGTTATTCTGTTTGTCCACATTCCTATTTAATGTAAACCATGTCTCAGCTACGAAAAGAAATATATTAGCCATTAGTTCTTGAAACAACCTGCAATTCCAGCTTCTTGCTTCCCTGTGTAGAGGAAATATTTTCACCATTCTCTGTAGTGTCTTACACAGCAGTGCTAATGTGGGAATTTTTTTTTTACAAAACTTCCAGTGACATTTTCGATGACAGTTTGAACAGGTGTTACTAATGGGCAGTCTGTGTGTATCAGAATGTATATCTGTCGCATTCAGTCCACCTGTCCTTTGATAGCGTTTCTCAACACCTTGTGTGTGTTCTAATGCCGATACAAAATGTGTGGGGTGGGTTTCTACACTTGTGGGCATGTTTAGATGCACTCTCTGCAGTTGAAATAGTACTGTTCATTTCACAGCAGTATCGTCCAGCTTTGCATAGTTTTATATTCTCAGTATACACTTTGCTGGGAGACAGTGGATATATGTAAATCACTGGATGTGTTATTAACAATCTAATGGACTACCTGATGTACTTGCTTGATGATAAAAATACTTGTCTAGATGTTAATGTGAAAATATAATGTGTCACATTTCATAATTGTGGTAACAAGTAATTAGGACAATATAAATTGTCGAGAGCGAGTTAGAAATTTGAAGCAGTTCACTCAGCCGTGTTCTGAGCTGTTTCATGTGTGTCTTTTTGTGGGGGATTGTGATTTTGTCTTGATGGGAAAGTGTAGTGCCATCCCACATTCTTCAAACTCACCTCTCTTGCTTCCTTTGCCAGTGTTTTGTAATGATGTAAACAGAAGGGGCCGGTTGATCTTATGTGTCATGTGAGAGGTATATGTAGTTAGTGCCGTACATGTTTGAGTGAAACATTAGTGTAGTGTTTCCCAGCAGCTGATTTTTTAACATCACTTGTATTTTGTGGCAGATAGTTCCCCAGTAGTGGCATGGTGAAGCAGAATGCTTCTTTACTGTGGAGATGAGTGTTGTGCAGTCACTCACCATAATCATGAAGCTCTACCTCTTAACTGTAAGTTAAAGTGAAAGGCATACAGATGTTGAGAGGAATTGATGAAGTCACCTATTTGCTGAGCTATTTGCTATTTGATGAGGGTATGTAATATGAGAGTATTGATACTGGAAACTGTATGGGATGACCTGTGAGTCAGTGGGGGTCAAAGGGGGATGGGAAGTTGTTGATTGAATTCAGGGGTAGTTTTGTAAGAAAGGCATGATGATCCCAAGTAGTACAGCAAATGTAGCAGAAGAATGGACACTTCGCAGAGAAAGCAAGCAAGGCAAGATGCTTTGTAGCATAGCAAGATACTGGGATGGGATTTTGCAGATGAAACGAGATAAATTGTTAAAAAATGTTGCTGTGAGTGGCAGGCAGGAAGTCCGAAATGGGAAAGTGGGGCAACTGGTCTGAGAAATAACTGTGTAAAACTGGGTTGGGATATATTTGGTAAGGGTGACAGGGGAGTGCTATAATGCCAAATAAAGAACTAGATGCAGTGATAAGCAAAGGTAGAAAAGGATTGAGAAGTTAGAGAAAAGAATGAGTGGGTGAAAGATGAATGAGAGAAATGGGTTGGCATGGTTTGGACTGGGAATTTGGAAATTGAGGGGCGTCAGAGGAGTAGAAAAAAGGAAAATGGTCCTTATGTGAAGAGGAAGATAGCAAGGTAGACATACTGTTGAAATGTGAAGAAATACAAGGTAGAGGGAAACATTCCTCAGCAATAAATGGTTTAACAAAAATGGTGAAGTAGTGTAAAAGTATGCTGAATTTGTTTAGTTCAGCTTAACCTCTACATTACTGTGGTGCTATGTTGCTACGTTACTACATTACTCAACAGTTTTTACATGACTACTGCTTAGTGTTCGTCTACACTCAGATTGTCAAACGAGAAAATTTGTCACTAGGATTTTGAGGAAAAATATGTTCCCCAGTGTCTGTCATTGCGTATTAATTTAAGTATAGGTTTTTGTTACCAAACAAGCACCGTGCATGTTGGAACTCTGAGTTAGTTTCAGACGTTTTCTTCGTGACACCATTGTTACAGGTTCTGTAGTGGTGGGGTTTGAGTGGCTATGTAGAACATATTTCCTGTAACTTGGTGGCATTAATGTGAATGCTTTCATCTCTCTGTTTATTCTTAACTTTTTTTCACTAGAATATTTAAAATGACTTCCTGAAAAGACAGCCAGCATATCCTGTTGGAGGACATTTGTTTATGAAGGCTTAAAAATGTGTATACAAGGTGGTATCCAGAATTTTCTGGACTGACGCTGTAAAAATTGTAAAACTCACCATAGGGCCTATCGGCCACTGTCACCCTTGAAGTAGTTCCCTCCTGCATGTAGACACCGGTCCCACCTTCTCCATTTTTGGAACGCTTCCTGGAAGTCCTTTTCTGTCAGAGTGTCAAGCACTCTGCGATTTGGCCTGTATCTCCTCAGTGGTATCAAACCGGTGTCTTTTCAGCTTCAATTTCATTTTTGGAAATAGGAAGAAGTCACAGGATGCCAAATCAGGGAAGTACGGTAGGTGGGGGATGATAGCCATTTTGTTTTTCACCAGAAGCTGCTGAGTGAAGATGGAAGTGTGAGGCAGGGCGTTGTCATGGTGAAGCAGCCAGGTCTCTTCTCCCTAAAGTTTGGGGTGATGTCTTCACACGTTTTTACGCAGTCGCTGCAAAACGTTGCAGTAGAACCTGGAATTCACAGTTTGGCCTGTTGGGACAAATTCTTTGTGCACAATCCCCTTGATGTCAAAGAAAGTGATGATCATGCTCTTGACATTGCTTTTCACCTACCTGGCCTTTTTTGGCCTTGGTGACATGGGGATTTTCCATTGGGAGGATTGTTGCTTTGTCTGAGGGTTGTAACCGTAAACCCAGCTCTCATTACCAGTGATGACCCTGGACAAGAAGGTTTCATCATCGGAGGCGAGCTGACGAACTTCAGTGCAGATGTTGACATGCTGCTGCTTCTAGTCAGCTGTCAGGATCCTGGGCACAAATTTGGCTGTAACACGGTGCATGCCCAATTCTTCCGTCAGAACTCGGCATGTCCCATAACCAATTCCCACCTCCTCAGCAGTGTCGTGAATGGTCTGACGTCAATCCTGACGGACAAACTCTTGAATTCTTGCAACAGTTTCAGGAGTTGTGCCGCTTCTGGGTCTCCCTGGCTGTTCGTCATTGTCAACTGATGTGCGACTGGTCTTGAACCGGGCATGCCATTGAAACACCTGTGCACGACTCAAGCTTTGGTCCCCGAAGGCTTGTTGAATAATTGTGAGGGTCTTTGTAGCACTTTTCCCAAGATTGGCACAAAATTTGATGCACACTTGCTGTTTCTTTCTCTGATCAATTGTGAAAATTGCCACAGGTCATGTACACGACTACAAACACGTGAAAACTCCCCATGTCCACCCAGCTATATGCAGTTTGGCACACTGACTCACTAGACATGGTAGTCCTACCATGTACCGGTGCTTCGCACTACCACAGCTGCTGTATAGATGGCGGCACCAGTCCGGAAAATTTTGGATACCACCTTGTATTTGAATGGAAGTTACTGTTGTGGGACTGGCACTTCTGTTTCATGATGTGGAATTGTGTGTTTGATATTACTGCACAGTTGGATTTGACAGCAGCATTGTTTTGTTAAAGATCTTTCTCATACTGCTGGTCCAAATTTGTAACAGATCCTCAGTTTTGTAGCGGCAGAACAGAAGTTCATAAACAGGTTTTGTCTGTTGTAGATGTTGGGAAGTGATAAATATGAACTGATAGCAAACAGCATGCTTATCTTAACCTAATCAGTTTTGAAGGTAATATTTATGACAGCATTGTCTGCAAAAATTTCTCATGAGGATTCACTGGTACATATTGCAGTTCTTAATTGTGATGGTGGTGTTGGAGTAGTATACTTGCAGCTGTGGGTGAGCTGCGGGTGGGGAGGAGGGTCGGTGCTGTGAGCAATTTGTAAACACAAGTCAGTTATGTAAATGCTGTGTTTGGTGGGTGAATGTAGCTCTGGTAGTATCTGATGCGGGCTGGAGGCAGGAGAATGTGGGTTCAGTTCTTAGTAGAACCATTCTGTTTCTGGACAGCAATCAGCCGTCTGTTGAGCGGTTACTAGGATTAAAGCAGTTATTGTTTGAGGATGCAGGGAGCTTCACATCCTTTGCCCCATACATCATGGATTGTGTCATGTCCGTTGATCACTGGAACAAATTTATCTTGACATATAATGCCTTGTACTTTATATAATTTTTTGTTTTCACAACTCTTCTTGGTGCTAGTATGTGTAAAAATGATATCTTGTGATTTTGGAGTATAGATTCATATTACTATGGGTTCATTAAATTTCTTTTGACCAATAAATGCTTATGAAGTTGTTGAATGATAACTTTGGTAGTTTACTCATGTGCTGAATCGTGACATTTGTTTCCTTCCATCACTGCAGTGTCTCGTTACTTGCAGAGGTGTGTGTAAGAAATAAGATACGTTGAGGGCTGAAAGACCTAAGCACTGAGTTAGGAACTGTTGGAGGACCGTAGTTGAAGCCATCAAGACCTGAGTTGGGCTTGTAGTATTGGAGAAGAAAAAGTTAAAGTTACGAGAAGTACATTTAATAAATGCTCATTCTCTCATTTATAGAGGATTGAAGGTTCAGTGTTAAAGTGGATGTGCCACTAGGCTTGTTCTGAGCCAATTTATTTCATATCAAATTTCTGTCTTGAGATTCTCATATAGCATGAATCCACATCAAGCCTTCCAAATTCATGTCTTGTACGTGTGATTGTGTATCTGTACAGTACCTTAGTCTGAACTTTACATTGACAATCCCTGATGCAGTTTGCATGTTACATTTTGTAAAGTGGTCAGGACTGTCTCTTTTTTTTTGTATGTGCATGTTGGGCTCTGGATAGTTATTAAATCTGTGATGTGTTTATTTGATAGTGTTGCTTAAGTGGTCGGTAGTGGAGGATGTAGTAGTCTTCCGTGTGGGTATCCTGGTATATCAAGCTCTGGGTTGAATGAATTTTGAAGGGTGGACGAGTGCATGTCAGTACTCATTAGTAATACACTTGCAGACTTAATGTTATAAAATGTAGTTTTGTGCGCGTGTATGATTGAATTGAAGTTGCTTTTCTGCTTTTGTGTTCAGGAAGAATGTGGTTTGGGTAGGGTGTAAGTCAGCACCCAAGACAGACTTCTTTTCTTTGATTGTTCGCATACAATTTTATTGGTCTGCTGTCCTGCAGATAGAGAAGTTGGTGGTGGTTAATGTGTTACAGTGCAGGCCATTTGCCATTTATGACATTGTGTGACTTACAACAGTGATTGTTAAATGTAGAGGAGTTCAGTACAAACATGTTTGTTCTCTGCTTGTTGTGTCAGATGTGGTAAAATGACTTGCACATGCTTCTTTGTATTTCAACTTTCTCATGCACAGTTTTGTCATTTTTACTTAATTTTACTCCTGGTAGTACCCATGTGATTATTTTAGTCTGCCTTTCATTTCCATTGAACCCACTGACAGAAATTAAAATTACATATACAGGTGTAAATTGTTAGACATATTTGTGATATGAATTTTCTTCATATATAGGTCACATATAATTTTGGTAGGTATATATCATAGCTCTAAACCTAGAATATTGTTGTTTGCATACATGAAAACTGGAGGGGAAGAAAAGAGAAAGGTAGAAAACTGCATTCCTGTCCTGAAAGGATATGAAATTAATACTTCTGGATTGTAAAGAAACAAGTATTTACATGGTTTGTTATATGTGGAACATAATTGTTTTGTATGGGCTGAGTTGTGTTTTATCCTAACCTCATGTGATTTGACTCTGCTATGTTATACTGACAAGACTGCTTTAACAACAGGGTCCAAGAACCTAACCTGTTCATAAGTTTGGGACTCCTTGTAACTGCAATGTACACTTTTTGCTGGCTGTGAGTGCCCTTGTGCACTTGAATTTGGTATTGCAAGATTTAATCTTACAGTGTAAGTTGAATTGTTTGGCATTTATAGTGACAAAGGTAATTAGTAATGGGAAGGCATCATTTAGCACAGCTCCCCTACATTCTGTAGATCGATGTAGTATTGGCTAGCTTATTGTCTTCGGCATCGTGGGGTCTAGTTAGGAAGGTCTTGAACGTTGTGTAAAATTACTTCTGCCCAGGCACTAATGTGTGGTGGTGAAGTGCTCTCTGTTAATGCCAGGGGAGAGATGTAGAAAGTGCATCAGTTGGTCCATTGTCTTTTTATTTCTGGTTTAGGTCATTCAGAACATGTTTTGATTTTCTGAATATTTCATTTACACTTGGAACTGAAGTAGCAGTTGGTAATAAGCTCACAGTACCTTTTTTGGTATGAATTTCTGATACTGCAGAATGTGGAATTTCATCAGAATTGTTTATACTGATACACTGACAGATGTAAGATGGTACTTTTGTGTTTGTCAGAAGCACACAGTTGTGTTAAATAACCAGAGACATGTTGCAGAAATTAACCTGTGTCATTTTTGTGTTACTTTGTACTAAGCAATATCTTGTGATATTTGAGGTTCTTACAGCAGTGTTGCTGGTGATTCAGGTCTTCGGGGATGTGTTGCTGTGTAATTGGGTGAGTGGTTTGTGATGTTTTGAAGGACTGTAGCACCTTCCAGATGTTGGCATCCATTCACCCAGTGACATGGCATTGGATTGCAGAAGACTTGATAAGAGCTGAGAAACTACGTCATGTGAAATGTACTATAATTTGAATTATATTGTATATAAGTGTTGAAAACTGATTATAATGTGTGACCTGATATGTTACCCTTGAAGTGTAAATGAACATTATAAGTTGTTTTCATGTGTGTTGGAATTTAAATTACGTGTATAGTCTTGTGATGGTGAATGTGATGTGTTGTATGGAACACTGGATATACAGCCAAATGTGCAACCTATAAGAGCAGTGGAGTGTATGGATAGTTGTTATATATCGATTTCTTTTGTATGGTATTGATGAAGGCATTCAGCATTTTTGTGTGGAATTGCACACTTTTTATATTCGTAGCTGTCTTCATTTATTCATTATGTGGATGTGATTTGTCCGAAACTATCTGTGCATTACCATTGCCTTTTGTGTAGTTGGATAGTAGATTTGTTTAAGCCCTTGTTGGTTGAATGCCACATGTAATTCATTTAGTTGGCTGCCCAGTATAAGTTTGTGTTATTGAGTATGCAGAGCATACAGTGGCATTGAATTAACAGTGGTGTATTTTATGAGCATCAGACCTTTGCACGTTATCTGAATTGAAACTTTGCTGCAGTCTGTGAACCATTATGTACTGAAAAGAAGGCCCAGCAGATTATGTCGTTTACATTTATAGCATTGGTTGAATTTGGGGAAGTGCTGAAAACGATTTACTATTCTTTCACTTGCAAACATGTGCAGTATTTTGGCCCACCTGTAGATTGCTTGGGAAATACGTGCTTGATCCCACATTGTAAAGTAAGATATTGATGGATGAATTAAGATAGGAACCAGTATGGATGGTGTATATGGTTCAAACTAAAATGAACTCTTACACAAAACTTTTTTTAAAACAAGTGTGTTTGGTAGAAGAGCAGTGTGTGAGAGCGCATATTTAAACTTCAGTCTAGATAAGCCAGATAACGACTTTCCAGCCACAAATGGACATAACTGCGTCGTCATTAGGAAGCTGTTGAATGTCAAATGAAATTGCCTCTCAGTGCATCATCATCCGACTTGTTGGTGAATTTTCTTTCGAGGAGTACCCACGTTAAAGATCGTACGATACTTAGACGTGTTTTCGGCAGGAAATTACTTTTGATTGTTGCTGTATGGAGCAGTCATATGAATTGTGATTTATAGTGTTAACCTATTGAGGTCTGTTTATATTGGGATGCTCCTTTTGGTGGACACAATAATGTAATACAAATGCAATGTTTGAGAGAGCTGGTAAGTATAATTTTGTTTTCATGCTTGTTACAAGAATGAGTGTAACTATTTTAACAATTGAAAGTTCTTAGAGTTGTGGGAAACTGGCAGGAACCTGTTTACATTGTGTAAAGAACTGCCCTGTAAGTTAAAAGAAGCTGTTGGGGGGTGCTATGAGAATAATTACTGCACTTGGAAGTGCCTTAAAATGTGAGAGGAAAGAAGATTGAGTTTATTGTTCCCATGTTGCTCAGCTTAGAGAACCAGTCCAAATTTCATGGATGTATTGTGTAAGTAGATGAACTGTGAAATTGAGTGGAATATATTAGAATTAATGGAATCCTGCTAACATGTTCTTGGAATTCACATCTCTGATACGGATGTTTACCTTATGGTAAATTACCCGTAACCTGCCATACCTGAGGGTGCTCTTAGGACAGATTTTGATTAGGCGATCTTCAGAATAGCCTCTGTGTTTATTAGTGCAGGAGGCTTATAATTGCAAATGGTATTGCATGCTGTAAACTGTTCATGGTCTGTCTGTTTCACACACATTTTTCATTTCTTGTAGTTCTTGAAAGTGTGAGGTGCGGCTGTGAAGTTTCCATCACTACTATCTCATAGTGCTTAATGAGCTGGAATGTTATTGTAATGGAGGAACCAGTTGCCGGATGAATATTCAGAACATTACATACCCACAACTTTTTGTAGCCTCAAATATTTCTACGTAATAACCCTCATTGACTGGCGTGATATAAACAAACCTCAACAGCATTTCCATTCAATTAGTGTTTTTGGATGACTGCTTCTCTTAGTGTCTTTTCACATTTTCTTGACGGTCCTAGAAGCATGTAGGAGTATGCACTCTATGCAGCACATGATTTTTTTTTTCGCAACTGCTGTGCAAAGTTCTTCAGAGAGCATACTGGGCACTTTTCTAACATCACACACCATGTAATGCAGGTTCTTGCTGTGACTTTTGATCATTTGCGTTTTGATGTGAGGTTACACACCTAATTTCAACCATTGTTGATGCATCTGTTGCTACACTGTTGAAAGCCCAGCCAGTGCTAGTTGAAACATGCACTGGTAAGATTCTTGCATGATGAAATCTAATATACTGTGAAAAGGTGGCATGATAAAATCATTTCAGGAATTCAGTAGCCACACCTTGTCCAAGAATTTTAAATGTAAGTGCTGTTATGTAGGCACTGTATTGTGTGAGGTGGGTGGTTCTTGCAGTAGTGTTGCTAAAGATTTAAGTTTTCTTAATGTTATGATAGGCTAAAACATCTATTAAGGCTTAACTCATGATGATGATGTGTTGTTGGGTGACTAGTTAAATGCCTGTTCTTATTTTAGTGACAGGATTCTATCTAGTGGACCCAGCACACAGTGTGACATCTCAGATGCTGCTTTATCATGTATGGCATAATGGCCTAATTTTCAGGTAATGTGGTGGTGTCACCACATAGTTTGAGCAACTTGGAATTTGTTTTACATTTTATGATGGTGCTTGTAAAACTACATCAAAGCACAAAGATTAGCTTGGTTCGGACACGTACATCGTATACCAGATAACAGCATGGTAAAAAAAAGTGTATGAGTGGTCACCTGCACTAACAAGATCACTAGGAAGACCTAAAAATAGATGGGAGGATGATGTAAAGAGCGATATAACAAGGATGATGATGATAAACTGGAAGGACTGCATCAGAAACCAGACCAAATGGAAGAAACTCGTTGAGAAGGCCAAAACTTCGCTGAAGTTGTAGCGCCTCAAGAAGAAGAAGAAGAAGAAGAAGAAGAAGAAGAAGAATAAGAAGCTTGTATGTGTTAACTGTTGCCAAGATTCTGATCATATGGTAAGTTAGGTGAAGTTCGTTTCGTACCACTGATACAACTGAAATGGATGGTTATTGCGTTTTGTCTG
>JGI20169J29049_11449153_pt1 | contig 11257 bp, 10 predicted proteins | sample TergutNc150P1_FD_29049 | JGI IMG/M metagenome (IMG submission 29049) | reverse complement strand
TCAGTAGTGTATCTATACATCATCTCCGCCACATCTACAGGGGAACCTGTTAACAGCCCATGATGAAATGGCTACTACATTTTTGGTTACTACATACACCTGCATTTCAGATAAGTAGTACGTTTTCTCTTTTACTTGTTCCGAATTTAAATTAAATTTTTAATAAGAAGACACGTTGAACTTGAAAATGTCAGAGTTTGTTAAATAAAAAATCTTAGACTTATGTTAGTCCTATGTGTCAGTATTTCAGTGTTATATATTATATATCGATTTTTGTTCAAGGTTATCTCCTGTAAAGTCGGATCAAGCAATGTGCAGGATTTGTAGAAATGTTTGCATGTTTTATTTACCAATAAGAATGAGAAAATCTTTTAATGCCCTCTACCCTTTATGAATAAGATTATTTTTAAGTAGCATATAAGTATTTTATTTTGTTGTAACAAATTAATTGTAATGATATAAATAACAGAAAAACTGCGGCTTTAATGGTTGTTAAATTAGTATTTTCCGACAGTGTATAATGTCTCTCGAGATATTGTGTATTTGATTGATAAAATTGGAATAAAAATTCTCTGTTATTAAGAACTGGGAATAATTATATCTGCATTTAAATACGGTGGCATGGATATGATGTTAAAATATTTCGTGTGAGATATTATTAATTTTCACTTATCAGATCGGAGATTGACTAGATTTAATTCCGCTTTTCTTTGTCATTCGTGTAAAAAAGTCGTGGAAACAATAGAATCGGGAGTTAAAAATTGCAACATTTATCCTATTTAGACTGACAAGAATGTAAATGTCGTTTCCAATAATTACTATCTTAAGTGTAACTTAAATTCTATAAATGTCCTGTACATACTTCTCTTTAATAAAAAGTAAATGTTGGAATGTTCAGCCTCAGAATTACTTACCGTAAACAGAGGCCTTTTTCAGGCAGTCAGCCAGTTCCTTGCCGCAGGTGTCCACTAGGCAGAACATCATTTTCATTTTACCGGAAGTATACACTGGATTTAATTTTATTCTCCAATTACGCCAACGTTGACCCTTGACTAAAAAGAGAGCCCTGCTAAATAGGGGGTCAAGCTTTTCGTCGGCAGAGGTAACACGATCTGTGAAGTACTGAAAATCCTTCACTAGAATATTCTTCACCAGCTCCACGTCACGGATTAACAGGTTGGGCTTATCGAACGAGAAAATTCCGACGTATGGTTTGTCACTGTGCTCTTCATATATTTGCTGAAGACGTTTGCCAATGGTCGCTTTCTGGAACGCACATTCCTTAAGATTGCCTACAAATGGTGTGGGTTTTACGTACGGTATACCGAGTTTCTTCCAAAATTTGAAATTTCGAGTGAAATAGAGATACAAGGCAATGGAAATAGCAGACAGGGAAACGACAAGACCTAATATTAGGTACTCGAACGTCAGTATCATTTCGGGGCGAAACAATAGAAATTTGCCAGTTGTATTAAATAGAATGTTTTGAGGTCTGTCACCTTGAAAGTGTAGATGGGTGTAATATAATTATTCAACTTATCAAATGTATCTCTGAAATTCTTTCACGTTACTTGATGGAGTTGATTCCTGCTCCTAGCAGTGTCCGTAAGGAAATCTCCCGAAGATTTTTACAAATGCAAAATGAGCTTAAATCTTCTTATGTGATTGTGTTAACGATAGGCTAGAAACTATGTTTTTTTGCTGTCTGCATGCGGTCTGGCTTCTAAACTAATGAAAATCTCACAGCGCACTGATTCAACGGAAAGAAATGACCCACACTGAGAGATCGCCTTGAAAGTAAAAAAGAGCCAAATTGGCAAGGCGGGTTTAATTTCACAGTGATATTGACTTGTTTACATTAAAGGGCAAATTCCAATCCTTGATGGCTGGATGACACGATTGCGAAAATTCACATTATGTTGCAATATGTATACACCTTATATAACAATATTTTTCTCATATATCTATTACAGTTTAATGATGTTTTCTGCCAATGCGTCTTCCCAGATCGTTCTAGAACTGAATTTTACTTCATGTGTTCTGTGGTGTCTATCCATCTGTATTAAAACTTTAGGCGTAACTTGAAATGGCTGGAACAAAGAAGGCAAATGCCCTCTAATATGTGTTACAACTAAGAGTTTATTTACTCAGTTGAGTAGGGGCAAATGAAAAACTTTTGTGACAGTGAAGGAAAGGGGTTTGTGTATATTATGGACGGCTTCAAACCAATCCTCTAATTTTCTAACTTGACATTTTTACTTGAATTCTTACTGGAATTTTCCGATTTTTCACACTTTTCCCATTGTTTTTAAGCAGATGACGCATACAATATCTTGTTTATTCATAAACTAATCTATCCTCAAACAGGGCGTGAAGTAAAACGTCACAATATCTTTCGCTTCACATATCAATATTCGACCTTCTTTCTTCTTTTACTCAATGTTAAGCCGAATGCCATACTTACTTATATACTCCATGGAGCGGAGTCCTTCTGGATAATCTAATCGGTTTGCAGCTTATCTATAAATTCCCCGCATTTTATGGAACCCGAAAATTCATTGCCGCAATCCCAGGTGCCCGCCACCTCTCCCTATCCTGAGCCAGCTCGACGCCGTCCATTTTCCATATCCCACTTCCCGAAGATACATCTTAATATTATCCTCATATTTACGCCTGGGCCTCCCAAGTTGTTTTTCTCCTCAGGTTTCCCCACCAAAACCCTGAGTACGCTTCTCCTCTCCCCCATACGCGCTACATGCCACGCCCATTTCATTCTTCTATTAACCGAACGCCACTGGAAGAGGAGTACAGATATTTAAGCTTCTCATTATGTAGTTTTGTCCACTTCCATTGTTACCCCCTCCCTCTTAAGCCCAAATATTGTTCTCAACACCCTGTTTTTATATACCCTCAATTTTCGTTCCTCGCTCAATTTGAGGGACCGAGTTTCACACTCATACACAACAAGAGGCAAAATAATAATTATGTATATCTTAATCGATAAGTTTTTGAATAGCAAAGTTGCAGACAAAAGATTCTGCACGAAATGGTAGGAAGAATTCCCTGCCTGCAGTCTGCTCTTAATTTCTTTCTTCAAAGCATTATGATTTGTGAAGATTGTTCCCAAATATTTGAACTCTTCCACCCTTTCAAAGGAACTATAATCAATCTTCATATTGTGATTTTGTGTGGAGGGTCGTAGAGTTCAGACGTGTTTGTGGTGAGCTCCTAGGCAAGGGTAGACAATGGGTTGTTACGTGGAAAACTACCGGGCGAGAGTGGGTACCTGGGCTGGGAGATTCTCGTGGCGTGAGGTGCCTATACGTGGTGACGCTAACGGAACTGCTGGTGACTGCTTGGGATAGACGTTGCTAATTTCGATGGTTTTAGCACTTTTACTAATGATTAGTGGATTTGAGCAGAATCCTGGTCTTGTTGTGGAAGTGCAGGACATCGCGCGGCTCTTATGTACTGGGTGGGGCTGGAATCTGATTTCGGGAATCCAACGTGAACTATGTGAACGATGGAATCATTATAGTGGTGGAAACGTGAAGTCTCAAGCGTCTGATAGAGAGAATTCGAATTACGATAAGTTTTGAACATAAAATGTGAGAATGTTACAGGAAGATCTGCAAATCGCCCTGCGACAAATTGGTGAAATGAAGGTTAGAAACAGTGAGCTTGAAGGAAAGATGCTTCTGGCGTGAGCTGGGAAGAGAGAAACAGTGTCTGGAAAGCAAAAGTTACAAAGTGTACGGCGGTCAGTGACTCAGTGTTGGACCAGTACATGCAGGTTTGATGGTGAAATGCTTTTCGGGGATTAAAACTGTAGAGCTACACAGAGTGAGAGATTAGAGGGGTCTAGGTAGTCCAGAAACTGTCATTATTCACGTATGTAATTAATGACTGGAGAGCAACGAGAAATCTTGATTTTGTAAAGGGAGAAGTATATGCGTTGGTGGCTACGGCAAAGAGGAAACTCCCGAAATGCAGACTTTTCTTGAGTGGAGTGTTGCGACGTAGATATGTGTCGTGGAGGCGTATTGGGGCACTGAATGATGGATATGACCGGTTAAAAAATGCCTTGGGACTTACCTTCGTTGTTCCGAACAGCTGGATAGAGGACGGGGATTTCGCTAGAGATTGACTGCATCTGAAAGGAAGAGGAAAGAGACGACTTGGACAGCTGTATGTTACAGTTAGTGGGCTTGATGTCGGAGGATTGGCAGTGAGTAAGATGTGACAAATTATGGAAAATGGAAATTACAGAACGAGGGATACCATGGTAATGGGACGATCAGTGATCGATGAAATTAAGACATTACATGCAGATGCACCAGTGACTAGTATCTTGATGAGTAGAGAAGGTGAAGTGGGGTCGAGGGTTATATCTGTAGCAGAGGAATCTGCAAGTAAGGTAAGATGCTTGTTGTGCTGCTGGTTAAGTGTGGGAGTGTTTATAATAAAGCAATAGAACTCTGGAATTTAGTTGATACGTGCACTCCCGATGTTGTTATAGGCACGGAATCATGGATTAACCCTTTAAACGCCGAGTTAAATCCCATCTGCCATTTGCTAGCATTATTAGGAACTCACCATATTCTCCACGTTAGCAGGATAAGGGTTAAGGGAGACACTAGCAATGTTGAAGTCTTTACTGCTGATTTTACAACTTTCGGAAAGGATAGGTGCCTCCCATCGTGGTTGGGTTTTTATCTGTTTAATAATTTCATTGCCTCTACGGAGTTATGTGTAGATGATGATTTTGAGATGATCACATTCGAAGTGAAAGAAATGGATCCAAAATATACGTGGGAAATTATAGGTATTTACAGAGCTCCAAATGAGGATACTTTGGTGATTGAAGGTTTAGCAGCTCGTACATTACTTACGTGATGATGTGGTATGATATGATATGTTTAACTGCAACTGGGTTACCACCCGGTGGCATTAGTACAGTACACATTTACGCAAAAACAATACTTAGAACAACACAATCGACAAAATCAATACGTAGAACAACACTGTTTTGTAATTAGGAAGAGTGCGGACCGTGCCCCGTCTTTGCGAAATATACCCTGGCATTTGCCTTACAACTGAGGAAAAAGCACGGATAAACCTCAGTCAGATTACATGTCAATAAGAATACATAAACATAACAATAAGAATACATAACCGACAGAATTCAACACAGTTATACAAAACATACAAGCAAATACAAAACAATAAAAAAAGAACTAAAAGAAACATCACTGACTATGCGAAGCATTATGGGCGGTGATTTGAATTTACTTCAGACGGATTGGAAAGATGATGCCGAAAAAGCAATTTTAGGCGATGAACTTTGAAATTTTCCTGAGAGCAGGCAGTTGGAGACTGCTACCTGACTGACCCATCGTCATTCTTTGCTTCGTGTTACAGATCTTTAGACTTTTTAAAAAGGAAGAATCGATTTTCGCTTTTCCGATGTTAATGAGTGTCAATGTTGTGTGCTGGTGGCTAAACCTCAAAATTTTTAAAACACTAGAAAGTTACGCTATAATATTTATAGCTCCACACATCATAAATATAATAATCTGTGGCCAATCCCAAATGTAAATCTAAAGTAATGTATATTAGACTACCTGTTGGAATATCATTCTCATTTCTCTTCTCTAATCAGACTATTTAGAAACCGGTATCTTGAATTTGCGCAGAGCTTATTAATTTCGTGTTTAAAATTCTGCAATGACGCGAGCGTAACTAATCTTCCTAATTTAAAGTAACATATACCGTTACTAGGAATGCTCAGCGGTACTATCAGACAAGAAAGAGTTAGTAAATTCTGACATGTATATGTCTTAGGCGGACCTGCACGGTATTAAAAAGCTCAATTTGTCGCTCACTCTGCTCACTAACACGCGTGACGTCATCGCTTCCGCAACTGATATGTGTATCGTGTATCACGTGACATTGGTAGAAGCTTCTCGAAACGTTAACCTTGGCACGCCGTGAACAGCAATGAGGACGTAAAATCTGTCCGGCACAACTATGTTTCCGTTTTTTTTTCTGTCCACAAAAGCCAAAACATGCAGTGAAAATACGAACATAGCTGTGGCTGACTGTTTTTATTTCCTCATAGTTGCCCAATAGTTGCTAATGTTAGTACATTGACGTGTGAGAGTTAATTTACTTTGAATTTAATCGAGATTTGTATTACAAATTATTAAATAGTAATGAAGGGGCCTCTGCATTTTTAAGTTACAGTGTGGATTTTCGTTTTTTTAGAGTATAATTTTGACAGACTAATTTTTGTTCAATTAATTTTGCTTTAATACTTTCACTGTTTTATTTGCGTCTGCTGACGTACGTAGCTACGTAACACCCAGCAGATAATGTTTGCCTTAAAATTAACGGGTGACGGGACAAACTTATTTGCTTATCGCTTGAATCGAACCCTAAATCCCCATTCGATTCCAGATTCACGGCATAGGAAAGCTGATTTGTAGGTGAATGTGAAGAATGCATTTCCTTGCTATATTTGCTTTTTATGTGTTTTCCTAAAAGCTGTGATTTATTCAGTAAAGGCATAGAGTGCCACAGACGTTTTCAAGACAGGTGTACCTGTTTGTAATATATCTTTTGATGTAACGAAAAAGTGAAATTTGTGAGCACCCAAGCCCGTCAATAATTGCACAACAGCGCAAACGCAAAAGCACGTACGAGGACTAGGCAGTATTTTCTCCTTGGTAGAACTTACCTTCAACAGTGGCCTTCTCAATGCAGGCAGCCAGTTCGTTGCCACACACATCCACCAAATAGAACATCGTCTTCATTTTGCCAGTTGAAAACAGCGGCCTAAAACTTGTTCTGACTTCGCGCCAAAGTTGACCTTTCATCACAAAAATTGTGCCCGACCATAAGGGGTCAGTCTTTTCGTCAGTAGAGATTTGGCAGTCCATGAAGTTCTGGAAATCCTTCACTAGAAAATTCTTCAACAATTCTGGGTCACGAACCAACAAACTCGGGTTATCCAATGAACAGATGCCAACGTAGTGTTCGTCGCTGTGTTTGACGTAGATTTTCTCAATTTGTTTACCAATATAGACTCTCTGCAACACACAATCTTTAAGACTGCCAAACAACGGTACAGGTTTTACGTAAGGGACACCAAGTTTTTCCCAGAGGTTGAAATTTCGAATGAAATAAAAATACAGGCTTAGGGCTGGGACACCCATAAAAGCGATTAGAATAAATTGGAACATCATTCTTGTTGTGTCGAAACACAGAATTATATGCAAAATGAAACAAAAATACTGTTTTGAACTTTAGAGCCAATATTTACGTAATGCAAATCCGAGCACTCTGTCTCACAAAGAATTTTATTTGCTGTTTGAAGTTGATTCCGTAGCGTGCGAGACCTACCCAAGTAAAAATTCGAAATATTAGTGAAAACAAATTTCGGCAGTACGTTGCTACAAAGATATTTCCTCGAAGCGCTTGCAAGACGTGTCCATCACCTGCCCTAGACACGCTGATTCAACTGTCAGTTTTTTCACACCGGTTTTTCCAAACCGAATGCAACTTCAGTGGAACGGCTCAAGTCCAGCTTGAAGAACGTAGGAATAAACGTTTCTGATGTCATCTCAGTTTATTACCACAGTTTAATGTATTGCAGTTTTTAAGGACCCACTAATTTAGTGTCATACAGCCTCCAGGCAGCAGAACGCTTCCGCCCTTGAAGCATATCTTTCTGCCTTGATTTGCGATCAACAAATACGTTGTGTAATACTCACAACGCACATTTTTGGTTTTCCGAGAATTTTCCACATCGGAATTCTGTACAAAATGCTGGTCTACCGTTCATGCTCAGTACCTCTCCAGTGCCGTAACACACTTGCCTTTTTCACTACATTACATTAATGTTTACTACGTATATCATCATTTTAGCCTTAAAAACCTTAAATTTATTTAGCCTTTTTAAGTACAACATTAAACTCTTATATATGAACTATGGGAGTAATAATGTAGGAAAGAATCCTTTAAAACACTGTTTATTCTGAGTTTATTTATGATTTTTCGTTAACGTCTTTGTGTTAACGGTGCATGCAACTTGTAATGATATTTCGTGAAATATTTAGTACTGTTTAGATTCCATTTATATAATTTTGCCCCGTTGATAGGACTACTTTTAATGGAAAGTTTTTCAAGCATATTTCAATTTAAAATACTGGAAGAACGTGCATTGAGCTAATTAAATATGGCAACAGGAAAAAAAGAGGCACAGTATGGTTTAAATTGTTTGTAATATAATGTAAGTTACTTTAACATATTAAATGCCATCTGCTATTTGCTGGCGTGATTAGGAGCTCACCCTATTCTCCACGTTAGAAGGATAAGGGTTAAATCATTTTTGTTCTCTTGCTGTTTTCTTTCTTCTAACAAGCTGCAAGCATATTTTGCATATAAAAACATAACACTGATACAATGCTTAACTTTCGTTTTATTGTAACAATAATATATCTAAAGTACCCGAAATTATTTCCTCTTTCACTGAGTGTGGGTTTTCTTTAGCAAGGACGATCGGTATGTTTTATCACATACAGAACTGAATCATATGTCAGGAATGTAGAAAAACAAAAGGCTAATCTGTGGTGTTCTTATTCCCCTTGCATTTGTCAATTAATTAGTTCGTTTTTCTACGTACTTAATCACGTACGTGATTTTATAAATTTCTGTTTTGAAGGATAGTTTTATCTATTTATCCTCAAGCAACACTGGGGACAATGTACGTAAATATTCAGTTGCACTCTAACCATTTGGAATGAACTTTACCTGAGAAATTATTGAGTTGGCAAGTGGAATTAAATTCTTGGAAGGAATGTGGTAGAAAATATCACATTATAGCATTATGTGGTGAAATCCTGAAGAACCATGTTTACTATCCACACGTAACGCCGATGAAATGTGCAGGCATTCCGACCTATGTAACATACTTTTATTCCTGCAAAAGATGCGCATATAATTCAAGGGATATCCGTTATTCCCTTCTCCAAGCTCGACGATTGTCCATTATTGTTACGTTATTTTTTATCTATTTTATTATGCACCGCGTAGAACGTGTTTTAGTAAAAAAAATTACATCTACTTTGCACAAAATATTTGACCTGGCATTCATATGAGAGCACAGTATGTATGTATCTCACCTGTATTCCACTGTACTCCAGACGATCTTCCTCAGGTATCATCATCCAAAATATTTTTATTTAATAGATTTTTAACTGCAGGAGCAGTGAATGCCATCAGTCCTGCCAACCCCTTTTGAACAGAGAAGTCAAATATTTTCCGTGAGAACATACTGAATTCAGCATTGGGATCCTTCAGTAAGTTGCCATTGATACCGCAGGCACAGGACGCTATGACGTCAGTAGTGTATCTATGCATCGTCTCCACCACATATAGTGGGGACCCTGTTAACAGCCCATGGTGAAATAGCTATTACATTTTTGGTTACTACATACACCTGGATTCCGGAGATGTAATTTTTTTCCCTTTTAATTGTTTCGAATTTTAAATTTAATTTATCCTTTTTTTTTACTGAGCCGATATGTTGAACTCGAAAATGTCAAAGTGCGTGAAATAAAATGTCTTAGTCTTATATCAGTCCCATGTGTCAATATTCAGATGTTATATATTGTATAGCGATTTTTGTTCAAGGTTATCACATGTAAAGTCTGATCAAGCGATGTGCAGGATTTGTAAAAATTTTTGGATGTTCTACATATGTACCAATAAAATCACGCATCATACTTCCCTTAAAGGAATTACGTCGTTTCCATGTATATGTCGTATTGTATGACATATGCATGGTGCGATGTATCGCGTAGTGTCGAATCGCTTTACGTATTCCAGCGTTGCGCGTCGCCGGATGCGCATTGTGTTATCGCGTTGTGACGTCATTATATTAAAACATTTAGTCTGAAGGTCGTGTAACAAGGTCATTGCAGTGGGTACCCCAGCCATAAGACATATACATGTTAAAATGAGAAAATCTGTTAAAGCGCTATGCCTATATGGATAAGATCACTTTTTAAGTACCATAAGAATATTTTATTTTGTTGTAACAAATATATAACAGAAAACTTACGGCTTTAATGGTTGTTACAATTAGTATTTTCCAACAGTGTATAATGTCTCTCGAGATATTCTGTATTTGATTGATAAAATGGATGTGATGGCTCTCTGATGTTAAGAACTGTGCACAATTATAGTTGAGTTTAAATAGGGTGGCATGGATAAGATGTTAAAATATTTCGAGTGAGAACGTATTAATTTCCACTTATCAAATCGGAGATTGGCTCGATTTATTTCCGCTTTCCTTTGTCATTCGTGTAAAAAGCTTCCTGGAAACAATATAATCGCCAGTTGAAACACTCCAATTTTGTACACTTACAAGAATGTAAATGTTGTTTTCAATAATTATTATCGTAAGCGTAACTTAATCCTATAAATGCCCCACAGCACAATTTTCTTTCAAAAAAAAAGTGTTTGTACGTTTAGCCTCAGAATTACTTATCGATATAAAAGGCCTTGACCAGGCAGTTAGCCAGTTCCTTACCGCAGGTGTCCACCAGGTAGAACATCATATTCATTTTACCAGAAATAAACACTGGAGTTAAATTTGTTCTCCAATTACGCCAACGTTGACCCTTGATCACAAAGAGAATCTTCATGCATAGGGCTCAAGCTTTTCGTCGAAAGAGATAATACGGTCAACGAATTATTGAAAATTCTTCACCAGAATATTCTTCACCAGCTCCAAGTCGCAGATCAATAAAATGGGTTTGTCGAAAGAGAAAAGTCCGACGCATGGCTTGTCACTGTGCTGTTCATATATTTGCTGAAGATGTTTGCCAATATTCACATTCTGGAACGCACATTGCTTAAGATTGCCTACAAATGGTGTGGGTGTTACGTACGGTACACCGAGTTTCTGCCAAAATTTGAAGTTTCGAGTGAAATAGAGATACAAGGCAAGAAAAAAAGCAGACAGGGAAACGACAAGAACTAATATTAGGAACTCGAAATTCAGCATAATTTCGGTCCGAAAAATATACAGTGTGCTAATTGTATTAAGTAGGATGTTTTGTATTCTGTGACCTTGAATGTGTGGATGGGCGTCTAATAACACTGATCTACAAAATTTCACTTTTTTTTTCTAGCAGAAATGAAATGAGCCAATTCTTATGTAAATTGAGCTGCTGAACACGAAAATCAC
>JGI20169J29049_11449159_pt1 | contig 11324 bp, 10 predicted proteins | sample TergutNc150P1_FD_29049 | JGI IMG/M metagenome (IMG submission 29049) | reverse complement strand
TTGACTGATTGTTTATATATATATATATATATATATATATATATATATACACATACGTAGGCCTCTGCTCCACTGGGTTAAATGGCATCTCATAGTTTGTGTCAATGAATAAGCAAAATAACTTCAGTCACAGTCTGGAACCTTAAAACAATACAAGTACAAAATCATACACTCTTTACAGTTTTCCGCATTTACTTTGCCTGAACAGCGGATTCACGCGTTTCATCACATTTTGTTTGTCTATACGCCGGTAATACAAGTCCCCACTGGTACTTTGCCTATATGCAGCTCATTCAGATGGTTTATTTACTTCTCTTTCTATACGCAGCTGATGTACACTACATTTTTCTTGTTGTGTCCACAAAGCTGATACACACGTTTTATCCACTTTCGCTGTGTCTGTTGGCAGCTGATATACATAACTCATCCACCTTGCCGTGTCTGAGACACAGCTGATACACGTTTCTTTCTAATTTTTATCTCTATACGCGGCTATTCATACATTTTATCCTGTTCTGGTGTGTCTGTACTCAGCTGATAAACGTGTTTCATCCCTCTTGTTGTGCTATACAAAGCAGATACGGACATTTTTCCACTTATCCTGTGTGTGTGTATACACAGTTCATACACACTCTTTTCGCCCTCTGGGTCTCTCTATACACTGCTGATTCATACATTTTATCCACATTCGCTGTGTTTATTCGCAGCTGATATACATGTCTCATCCTTCTTGTTGTGTCTATACGCAGCTGAGATACGCCTTTTTCCCCCTGTGCCTATACGCAGCTGATAAACACGTTTCCACGACTGCTGTGTCTATAAGCAGCTGATTTGCACCTTTCGTTCCCACTTGCCATGTCTACTCGCAGCTGATATGCAGTTACCACCATTTGTGTATCTATAGGCAGATAATACACACGTTTGCGCCGTGTGTTTCTGCGTGCATGTGAGGTAGGCTTTTATGCCCTTCCTGTGTCTGTACTCAGCCGCACACACTTCCACGTTTGCTACTACATTTTTGACGCCTGCTCTCTCAGTGTGCATTTCGTGTGTACGTTTCCACCCTTTGCGTCTAAACCCATTGGAAGTACACCGATTTTCGCTCTTGTTTTCACTATAGGCCACATACATCTGTTTTACGCGCTTCAACACGTCACATTCCGTTTATTGTTGTGTACACAGGCACATGATATACATGTTTCTACTCCATTGTTTCTGAGCCTGTACCCTCTACCATTTTCTCAGTCCTTTTTATCATCCTCCAAATAGAGATCAGAATATTGTTTGTTTTTGTAGCTTTATCTTAAAATATGTGCATTCGTCTTTGCTAAATAAGGCTCTCATTTCCGTCACTCTCGTGGATTTCACTGGATGTTCATTCGACAAAGAAACAGACGCTATCCAAAAAGTAAATTTAAACATTGCTTTGTATTTGTCATGTAGTCAAGAAATTCTCCTCTTTTTATGAAACACAACTTTTTATCACTGCGTCTCTGATTGTGCTACACACCATCCATGTTCTGAATTAGATTAATGAAATCATCAACCTTCACTATGTTTCTTAATGCCTCCCTTTAATATTATCTTTACATTGGATCTAAGCCACGCAATGGTCTCTTTAGAATTTTCGCCCAACGTTTTGAATGTTTTGTATTACTAGACACTTTCCAAATTCTCGTAGTATTTACTACATTTCATTACCATGTATAGCTATTCCTCTGTGTTATATCTGGGAATTCCCTCCCTGTAACATATCCGGACGTCACCTACACCGGTACCGGCAGGCAAATATAGTATGTAAGCTTATATCATCTAGGCAAAGGCACAAAGCTATATTAATCTATCCAGTATAGGGTATGTACTACACAGCTTATAATTTAAATAAATAACGAGATTATGCACAAACCCCATTCTCCCGCGCTCCGCTGCATCCATAGCTGGAAGCGATGCAGATAACTGATCCGATATTGCAGTATCGATTCGTGGCGGTTTCGACTGCATCAGAAATGATGGTACACAAACGATGATAATTTAAGAGAATATATACAAACGAGCCAGTGGTGCAATCGTACATACATAAGTTATGTTTATACTCATTAAGGCGTATATGTATTATATCTGATAAGTTGCTTATAGTGTGTGTGACTGAATATATTAGGACCCTGCTTTTTCGGCAGGTTTATTCGTTCATTTATCTTGTAAAAAGTTTACGTTTCAAACGTTGCCATTGTTGTGATTGTAGTGTTAAAATGCTGGATCCAATGCACTGCTCAGTGCGTAAGCATATTTGTATCTTAAATCGATCCTGTAGCCTTCGAGTGACAATCCGAAAACCAAATGTTAGTCTATACTTGGATCCTCTCCTGTACCGAAAGAATTAAGGAGTTAGTATATATAAGCCTATGCACAACGCCCTTCTTTAATTATCTCATAACCGTATAACTTAGAGAAAAAGTGTATTTTGAAAAAATGTATTGTATTCTTCTTTACAGGATTTTGTCCTACTAACTTTATCTTTGCCAAATATTTTACTTTTCTACGCTTCAGATTCTCATGCAGCTCGTCATGTAAAGTGTCCGTTCTTTGTCCTACTTTAAATGAAATTTAAGCATTTTAGTTGATTTCCTCAATGTAAAATTTGATGAAAATCTGTTGAACAATTTTCGAATTGCTAAATTTGTATAGAAATACGAAAAAACCATTTCATGACACGCTTCGCAGAATTGCCAAAGCGCCAAAAAGCCGGTAATGAAATACAGTGACTTATCAAAAAAAGTTAGTTATTTGAGTAATGCATTTTATAATCCTTTCCCAGACCCGATACCCACCAGATTTTATAAGTGATTAACTTCTTATAACTGAAGTAAACGTGTGCTGTCCTCCTGTTTGATCAAAAGCAACGATGCTGTAAATTGCAAAGCAGACCTAACCTTGACACTACGTTGAACAAAGTGATCAGTTTCACGCTCCGATCTCTTTAACCCTAAGACAGATCCCATTTGCCTTCCTCCAGATCAATGTGAACGTCGCAGGCAACCAGCCTTCTTAAAAAAACTGCTTGTTACTTCCACGCTCCTTACTCATTCACGGTTTAGGTCACAATCTGTTCTTGCTTCTACCCATCAATTTGTGTTTAATAACACTGATCTAAGTCAAAAACTAGCATTGATGAAATAAATCTTTTATGGCTATTTCATGGGTGCTGAACATGAATATGATATTAAGAATTGTTGTTTAGCTCTTGTTTCGAAGATACAGGAGGCTGCATTCATGTACAGTGCGTTCCGATTTCAAATTAGGGTTTGAGTCATAAATGACAATCACGGGTGACTAACGCTGCAACTAGTGTACATGATAAGGTCATAAATCACGGGTGACTAACGCTGTGACTAGAGTAAGGTCACATGATAAGGTCATTGCATCAGCCGCCAGACAGTGCCTCAGTTTAAGTCTGTAGAAGGGCAGGTTTAGGACAGGATGTCTCCCTCTTGTGTGAACAGTGCAGACCTATTCTGTTACGTGTGTGTGGGAAAGTGCCGTTAACGTCACAGAGGTGCTCTATAATGCCTCTGATCGAGAAAGCCTACCATCTGTACTTTGGGTGTAAACTTGGTGACCAAGACATGAAGTGGACGCCGCACATTGTGTGCAAATCGTGTGCAATACGTCTTGGAAGCTGGATAAATAGTAAGGGAATGGCAATGCCGTTTGCCGTTCCAATGGCGTGAAGGGAATCCTCAAACCACAGCAGTGACTGCTACTTTTGCTTGACACCTCCTATGGCAAGTGGTATGAACAGAAAGAAGAGGAAGAGAATTTACTATCCAAATACATGTATACCCTCTGCCATCAGACCTGTGCCTCATGGGGAAGATCTGCCCGTGCCGGAGCCACCAAAAGAATACAATTTAAATTCGGAAATGGAAGAGGAAGACACGGAGGAAACAGGACCTCACGAAGAAGAACCTAAAGATACAGACTTCCAAGGTCAGGCATCTGAGTCGCCTCACATACTTACACAAAACGAACTGAATGATCCAGTACGCGATATGGAACTGCCAAAGGTAAAGACCGAACTGCTAGCATTCAGAATGAAACAATGGAAATATCTGGATAAAGGCGTGAAAATAACTCTGTATCGTTATCGCCAAAAAAAATCTGGAAGAATTCTTCACCATGGAGGGAACTCTAGTGGCATGCAAAGATGTGGATGGCTTGTTCAAGGCATTAAACTTGAGCCACTGCTCAGATGAATGGAGGCTGTTCATAGATTCCCCCAAAGTCAGTCTTAAAGCTGTTCTTCTGCACAGTGGGAATGTGTTACCTTCCAGTCTTGTTGCACATGCATTTGTAATCAAAGAAAGTGATAATAGCATAAAGCAGTTACTGCAATACATAAAGTATGATACATACAAGTGGAACATTTGTGTGGACCTGAAAGTCATTGCACTTTTGCTTGGACTGCAGCTCGGGTACACTAAATTTCCTTGTTTCCTGTGTCAGTGGGACAGCAGAGACAAGGTACATCACCATGTCAAAAGGATATTGCCACTTTCTGAGTTATCATCTGGACTTCTTTTCGGAGAACTGTGGTTTTGTGAGTGACGAGCACGGTGAACGTTTCCACTAGGACTTGCAGGAATGGAGGGCAGATACAAAGGGAAATGGAGCCCAACAGTGTTTACTGATTATTGCTGGACCTTGATGCGTGATTCTCCTAATTTGACGTTCAATAGGCAGGCGAAGAAGGCCCGACTACACTAGAGCTATACGCAACCTTGAACTTATGACGTAGTACAGGTCAGTGATGACAGCTCGAAACCCGTAGCTAATGAAGCATTTTTATTGTGTTATTGTGTTCAGCACCTCAATTTACATAAGAATTGGCACATTTCGTTTCTGCTAGTCGCAAAAAGTGAAATTTTGTATATCAGTGTAATTTTCTTTCCAATTCTTTTATCTATTATCTGTACAGTTTGTTCCCACCAGTTATCTCAGGCCCCGCATGTTTTCTATAACTTATTATCACATTTATTCCAGTTAGAGTCTTACTTGTATTTTTATTTCTACTTCCATCTTCTTTGTTACGTATTTTCACGGCTCTAAGGAATTTCATCTCTGCAGCATGCATCCATCCTTCTAAAGAAGGATGGATCCAAGCTGCAGAGATGCTTCTTACCTGTACTCGAGCAAAGAATATTATCTCATACTTCAAAATCTTCCTTATATCATGAGCAAATGAAGCCTGTAAACGTAAAATGTGTGTGTACATATACGATATAGTGTGGTTCTGACGTAAGGTATAATGCCGATTAGTTTACTTTAATTGCTCTGATCTAATTTCCAGTACATAAAGTTCCTCAAACTTATAGCTGTAGGCTTATTACGTGTAAGTTAATTATTTATTTCTGCATACCTGTCAAGTGTGAAAGATGACTGGGGAAGATAATTGCAGGACATAAATGAGAATCATAGAGGCCCAAAAAATATCATCGGACGGAAATAGACTGGATTTCGGTGTTCTGGTGTAGATGGAATATTATAAAATTCGACCGTGGATGTGGAATACTTTTATATGACTCATGATAGGGAAGAATGGTCGTCTGTTGTAAACACGGCTTTGCACCTTTGGCTTCTGTATAGCGTCGACGGTAGATGACTGAATTGTGGGTATGGAGAAATATTGGACTGATACTGACAGAGTAAAACAGAATTGCTCGAAAACAATTATGTTCCAGTGCCAGTTTGTCCACCGTAAATCCGACCGAATACTAAGTACCTGCCATGGCATTTCGTACGCTATCCGATAAACGATCTGTGGGATTCATGTCTAATATTCAAGGATAAACACACTACTTTATTTACAAATACTTATAACTTCTTGTTTGAGCAAATCACCAATGTGCCATAAAATAATGTATATTTGTTATTACTTTATTTCAGAAATGTAACCAATTCGCACATAGTTGTGCATACTCAGTAGCTTGATGAACGTCTGTAACAATGCACGTAACATAAAAGCGACAGGCCTGCATGCTGTCGTATTACAGCAGAGGAAATTATTCTGATCTCACTGTCGTTATTGTTGATTCTACTGGATGTCTCACTAATATTTTTGTTCATTTCATTTAAAGCTTTAGACAAATGTGGAAGGCACAGAAATTAACTTTATTCCTACAAAACCAAGACGCAGTTTGCTTGATTACGTGTTGAGGACAATGCTATGCTATAATATATATTTGACACATTTTATCATCACTATCAATAGTGAAAAAGTTTTTGCTAAATTTTTCAGTCACCATCTGTTGGTTGTCGTACTGAATCCATTATTAAAAGCGGCGTTCCTGTAATCATAAAGAATATATTACGCACTCCTTTTTTAAAAGTATCTTTATATCGGTATGAGAGCAGCTAAGAAACATGGAAATTGATCCGGGTTCTGCAGTATGCAGTAGTTCTACTGTTACCTCATACATTAATGTAAATGAATGAAACATTGTGACATGATTCAGTATTTAAAGAAACCGAGCAGAAAGATCGGATAACCCAAAGGGGGTGCGCTGGTGAAACATGGTAAAGTGGTGCGAGTTTGAGCTTATAATGGGCAGTATCCAGAGTATCTCTCTGATAATTATGCAGACTAAGTCTCACACAAAAGGGTTTGTATATGCGACGGGTAGATGTATTGATAAGAGAGGCCAACTACATTTTGTGCATACATCTGTCCCAGTGGACACAGGAGACAGCTGAGTAAGTAAAGCACATGCTACTGCTTCTTTGTTTTATTGAACTTAACGAACAGTTGGTAAAGTAACTTGTCTCCCTCTTTCCTCTCTAAAAATCTAAAGATGAAGGGTACAACACTGTATTTTACCTATTCTTTACGGTTATGAAACTTGGTTTCTAGCCCTAAGGCCCTGCATCGAGCACTTAAAAATGGGCTACATGATCAGCAATCCTTATATTTGCGGGCCGCAAAAGTGTTTTTACTGATAACAATGGTAAGTTAGATTATAACCTGTTAGCTATTAAAATAATATCGATATTTTAGCGCTAATATATAAGCGGCAGGAAACGATTAGACGCTACCGGCCTGCTCGTTAACATGCAATGGCTTCATAAGGGTAGTAAACATTTTTCTTTCTACAAATCTCAGACGAGCAGGAACTAGATTTCACACGACGGAATTTGGTCGAAATTCGCATGTTGAACGTCCCGGCTCAGGTGAATAACAAGAGGCATGTTCATAGTTTCTTATAACAGAGTGCCGAAGGGAGTACGTATAGGGAAAGAGTGAGAAAAGAAGCAGAATGATGAATAAAATAAAAAAAAATTTCAACAGATTGTACGATTTCCAGGGGATGTAGTACGCGTGATGGGAATTAAAAAAGTTTATAATATTGTAGTGGGAAAAACTTTAGGAAGACACCAATTGGGAGTTCCAGGTTGGGGTGACAAGGTAAAAGCGCTTTTCGCAATTTTGCGAATGTGCCTAATGATACAAATATTAGGCGGTGTAAGGCCCTGTCGCTGGGTTCCTAATATCCCAAGCTGTGTAAAGGCATGTCACTTGATTCCTAACATACAAAACTATGGAGGTCTTTCATTGTGTTCCTAAAATACCCAGATATATAAAGTCCTGTCACTCTTTTACTAAAAGAGTTTTGTAGAGGACGGTCACTCTGTTCCTACAGTAGTCAGATGTACAAAACCCTGTCACTTTTTGCCTAAAATACAGATTAAATTTGACAGGAATTTAAATTAGAGGGCAGAAAAGATTCTGGAAAGAGCTTTTGGATTTTTCCAATTACATAACCATATGCAGCGCTGTACAGACTTGTGAAAATTGTTCCTTTTTAAAAAGAAGTTAGGAAGATTTAGAGTCCGTTTTAATAAAGAAAAACTCAACGATTTCTTAAAATTCATGGTCACTCTCTTTTATGCTGTGACATGATAAATGTCAAAAGAACATGTTTATAAGTTTGGAAGAAGAATTTAATCGCATACACTTTTCAAATGGGAGCGTCAGGGGGGGGGAATGGGTAATGGATTTATTGGAAGATATCTAGGTATAATTCTGCGTTTTCGAGAACCCAGTTAATTGCTAGGACGAGTGGAATCAATCGTCCACAAATGAGTCGTTTATAACCTGTCGTGAGGGAAATTATAGATTACCACAAAATATATGATTCCCGTCTTCACAACACGGTTGAAACTAAAGGTAGCATGTAGAGTAGAGATTTATTAACCCTTTACATCTCCCTGGTTAGTATGCCTTCCACCTACTGTAGCATTAAGGAACTCTTTTCCCACATAGTGTATTTGTGTGTACATGCCTTATGATTCTTAAACTGATTGCTCCCTGCTTGTTAATGGAATCACACTTTGTTCTTTGTGAGGTAGGGACAGACTATTTATACATATATATTCTTTATAGAAAAGGTCGTGCCATGGACCAGGCGCTTAGTCCCCGCCCTCTCACCGCGCAGACCCTGGTTCAATCTCGGGCCATTCTGATTTAGATTTATGGTGGACAAAGTGGCACTGGAACTGCTTTCTGTCCTACTCAGTCGGTTGTCCTGTATCATTCCATTTATTCCATCTGTACAATGTCATCTTAAAACTACCCTGACCAAAACAGCAAGTGGGTGAAGCCTAGGGAGCGTTAAATACGTGTACAACACTGCTTTCCGGATATCGGGGAGCACTGGATACAGAATACTCTTAAATCTTTTAGTCTTTTAACGTGCTAATATTTTACACTGATAAGAAACTTCGATGACATTACCTTCCAAACTGTTTTTCACAATAGGAGATACGCGTGTGAACATGACTGTTACTGCAGAAAGCGCAACCGTGTAGCTGGTTTCTTCATTCTACCATTTCTCACATTTGCGCTAAAGCGCATAAACAGTGGTAAGTTTCTTATACCACGGAGGAACATTTCTGCCTCGGCTGCACTTCTGCATTTATGAAGTTCGTCCAGCTGCAGCTAGAAAAGTTTTGTTAGTTTAGCACAGTCATGAATCCCTTAGGCTTTAGATTATACCACAGATGACAATATTTTGTTTCTCTCATATGCACCGCTACGACACATAGAATGCAGCCTGAAGCTAATGCTGTGTGCGGGCCTTTTAAGCTACGTTTTGAATAAGCAATTTGCATTTTCCAAGAAAGTAATCATGTTCGCCCGATATAGAATCAGCATGGTGTTGTGTAATTTTTTTCATCTACATATTTTAGAGTTGTCATTCCTCTAAATGGAATACTTCGATTTCAGCCTTACAAAGTGTGGCCTTACAGATAATAGTATATCTTGTGATAATGATACTATTCTATCGCTTCCCACCGATCACCAAGATCCTTAAATTCTCGCTGTTAATTGCAGACAAATTTTTCCTTTCAAGTATCCAAGTGCTTTGGCAAATAATTTGCTCACTGTATGAGTGCATTTCAAATTTTGGCCACTCATCGGTTACAGTCGACAAATATACACTCAACAAAGTGTTTAAAAGAACAAAACGGAAAATCCTAAATAACATTCCAGTAAAAAAAAACAGACAAACAAAACATTTTGGTAACGAAGAAAACAGAACACGAAAACTGCGTGAGTCTGCACAAGCCTCAAAAAGCGCTTGTGTGAATGTCTTCTTACCAAAACGTTACTGTTTGTTTCCACGCCTACGTATTTTTTTTTACCAGGTGTCGATTCATGCAGTGAACTATTCAAAGAAGACTAAATGCACTGTTCCCACCTTTCGCTGTGGGATCACGTGTCGTATACAAGTAAACCACCGTCGACATGAGTTCTCCCATCATGAAATTCAGAATTCAGCCCCCACGGTCAACTTTTTCCTTTGCTACATATTCAAACACTCCATACTTCAGAATTTATTCTTTATCAATTCCTAACCCTCTACCTCTACCTGATGATAGCCGTAAATAAGGCCGAAACGTGTCGCACTAAGTAAAAATTAACTATTAAAATTTGAGTTGTGAACGACGGTTTGCGTACTGCATTGTTTCATTTTCTTTCTAGATTTTTTTTTTGTGTTTGTTTAAACATCCGAACAACCGACAGATACATATTACTAACTTTTCCTGCTGCCCATTGTTTGGGATCAGGAAGACTCAGGCAAGCGTTGGTTTCCCCAGGCAGGTGGTCGGTTTACACGCGCAGTAAGTACATCTGTAATGTATGGATGGTCCATGATGGACACTCTGCTTTCCGAACCTCTGAGCCCTCTCCCCTGCGCTTTAGGCTACGCACCACTCATCTGTTGGATACGAGCAAGACAGACCCAAGTTTCACACTAGTAATTTGTACTGTACCTACATATATATGAAACACGTGCGAAGAGTTGTGAATAAATGGCAGAACCTTAAAATTAAAAATCTCTTAAAATTTCATATTGGCTATAGAAAGTTTATTGTATAAAGACAATGTTCCATTTCTATCTTGGTTTGTAATAAAGGCTGAAACTGATGGTGGGAATGACAATGAAATCGATTTATGAATAAGATATATTTTTCAGTGACTGCGTCACTTCCATTTTGTACAGTTTATCTAACTCTGCTGACTATTCAAAAAATTGAACCTATTTACGTGTATTATAACTGGTAGCGACAAGCAAGCAGGTTTTATTTTTCCAGAATGTTGATGATGATAAGATGACAGATACGGATGCTAATGATAGTGAAGAACCGTAGTATATGCGCCATGCGAACTGTTGGCACAACCTGTTATTCTCGGCATTTTGTCAAACAGAAGAAAGTAAATTGGCCTTTTCGATAAGATCGAGTATTCAGAGTGAGGCTTTCGCGAACTCGATCTCATATAATTGTGGCTCAGGATAGAGCCGAGTGTCAGAAAGTTTTGAACTCCGTAATAAAAGGCACATTTCCATTGAAGACTAGGAAGTAAACTGGCCATATCAGTGACTGTAAAGTTCTGGATAAAGGTACACAGTAACCTACTATTTTATCACCACCACACTATGAGGGATAAGATTTCAGTTTGTTCGCAACGAATTTCGAGATAAATCTATTACATTTAGTTACCTTCTAATTTTGCAGGTCTACGTACAGCTTGTATCTCTTAGCCGAACTCCTTTGTTTAACGACCTGGAAGTAGGAAATATGTTACTACCCATTATTTTACCCTGCCCCAAGTATTTAATATTTTATTTTGCAGAAAAGTATCCGCAGTTTTTTCTTCTTTCAGAGTAAAATATCGTTAGTCACAAACGCGCACCCACGATATGTATTTGTACATGAGAAGGGGACTTAGAACGAGATCCAAAGGAGACATTTTTCTGGGGGGG
>JGI20169J29049_11449162_pt1 | contig 11354 bp, 6 predicted proteins | sample TergutNc150P1_FD_29049 | JGI IMG/M metagenome (IMG submission 29049) | reverse complement strand
TAGTCGCCTAAGGGTTAAACTAGCAGCAGAAACGCTAGACCCGCTGCATACTCTGATCATTAACAGCACTTCAAGATGCTGCATTATCAGAAACTGACCCTTCAGCACATAGCCCTTACTGATAGCACTCAACAGGTACTAAACAGTAAATCACAACACTATACAAATAAAGAATGTTTCACATTAAACATCACAAATGCCCACAAAGTCCTCATGAACAAGATCATTATAGCCTCTCATGGAATCAGCATCAAGATTCCCTCTCATGGTGATGACACTTACAAAACACAAAATGTCGGTCTAGTTGAGTTCTACAGATTCTGCCTGAAACACGTTTTAGGTCTGATGAATACTGCAAGACACTTCAAAATTAATTTGGCTCCTAATTATACACGTAACTTTACACACATACACATATTACTATTTCCAGTATTCAATCCCACAGTAATTAAAAACAATACACATGGATAAACAATGTGACATCAGTATATATATATCATAATATTCAGAAAGGAAAAACTGAATGCACGGTGAAACGAATGCCACTCTATTAAGTGAACCTGATTCTAAACTGAAGTTGTGTTACAACAAATAAACCTTACCAGTTCATCCTTCTTCCTAAAGCCTGTGAAGCAGATTACTAAACCAGACATGGCAAGGTTGTATAATGGGCGACTGTTGCTTGGCAGTCCCTCTCTCCTCTCTGCGTACTGCTGCAGGGCTGTCGGACCCAGTATTCTGTAAGAATGCAAAGAAAAATGTAGCAATTAATAAAATTTGTTCATACTACACATTTCACAATAAATTATAGTTAAAAAAATAAGCAACATGGAAATGGCATCATTATTTGCTAGGAAACAACATGCATCATTTTGTTGCCTTTATGACAGTCCAGATAATCTACCTGCGAGTCAGGGGTGGCAGAAGGGGTTTGGGTACAGTTGCTGGGGTCTGAACCAGACTGGGAGTTTATAACACCAGTGTGAATATGCATGTGGGTGTGAAGGGAGAGACTTGCAGACAGAGTTCCAGAATGATCGGCCAGGATTATGATAGCTGTTTCTATAATGGGCAGAGCAAAGCAGACACTTTTTATATAAGACATAAGACAGATCAATGGTCTTGGTGCACAAAGTCCAAGTATAAGCAGCACTGCATAAACCCAGTTGCTCCCAGCAGATTAAATCAGAGTTCAGTTGTACCAAATGATAGGAGACTTATGCAGCAAAATAGGGGGACATGGGTACAAGTCACATATGAACAACTCTGTCACAGCCAAACTTACTTGTGAAGATAAAAAAATGTTGTGGGACTATCAGACACAACAGAAATGGTACAATGTAGGATATACTATCATGAAACAAATAACAAGCAAGACAATATATGAACTATAACGAAAGATAAACTGACAGCAACAGTCTGAAGAATTAACAAGACAAAACGTACAATCCACCAGCCAACAGTACCTTCCGCAATAAACATCAGAATGTATAAAGCCAGCAATTATGCAGGACTACAACATATAAAGCAGAGTACGCTGACAAAGAGGAGAACGGGCCAGGATGGTAAACATATCTGACATAATGCTGGATATGGCAGTCAACAAAATACCTATTTTTCACTTGTCAGACTTAACAATACTCAACACTTTCCTCCTCCTGACTTCCTGTGGTACACAAATGACTCACAAAATTCCAAACTGCCCTCCCACTGAACTTAACTAAAAGTGTTGTAAGTCTACTTCACCAACATGAGCCCCCTGAACAAACCATTTTGATAATTAGGTACTCAGTCTGAGATAATTTACAAGGTTAAATAACCAGGTTAGTCCTCCAGATTGTATTGCTGCAGGTTTCACACAAAGGAAAAAGAAAGATACACAAATGCACTGAAAGGATTGTGAAATAGGGTTCTGTTTATATGTATTTTGAAGATCCCTGTACCAAAAGCAACCCGTCATATAAGATTTTGTTTTAGTGAGAGTTCTGAGGATTGCCATACTGAATGTATGTTGGGATGTGGTACCGATGGATTGACTTCCTGGAATTGGTAACTGGATCTAATAGCAAACAGGGGCAAAAATTATTTTTTAATTACAAAGTGGCTGCAATTCTACAGTCACCAACATCACAAAAGACTGTCATCTGTGTAAAAGAAAAGCAACATTTATGACTGAACATGTCAAAATAATCATAAATTATGTAACTTAAATTATGCACTGGAATTAGTGTCAGATGGTATGCTAACCACATGGCACGATGGTTACGAACTTAGACAATGACAGCAACATATGTCAATTGTCATGGTGAGTAACACAGGTATTTGGCAACTCAGAAACAGTAAAAACCTATGATTTTTATGTTCCTTCTGGCCAGCACAACAGACGCATCAAAATAACACTTTTGAATTGCATATGCAGCCACTACCACATTTCATCAATAGCACAGATTTTTATCATACAATGATCTACTGTTTTATGTAATTTTAACAATTTTAATATTTTATGACTTTAGAGCAAACGCAATATCAAAGCTCCCATAAGATGGTGCAGAGGCACCGAAACATGTAGCAGCATTTGTAACATAATCTAATATTTTAATATATACATATACACATAGTTGGTACAAATAATAAATAATAAACAGTAAAACCCATTTCCTATATCTCTCTCTGTAACTCCATCTGGCAATAACGTAAGACACAGTGTAAGGCCTTCCTCAAGAGGACAGCAAGACCACAGACTTGAATTCCCATCAATAAAATGAAATCTAAAAGCCTGGTCCTGGCATAAATATCACTGCCAGTCTTGCTGGAAAACAAATAAACTGAGTTTCTGTTAGTAAAATGAAATCACACAGCCTAAATGTGGTGGTAATATGGAAGGTCACCTATAATGCAACAAAATGTGTGTTTTAAATATATTCTGGCAACTGCAAATAAAGTTTCTATCACTAAAATGAAGACTGGCACCAGGGGCCCACCCAGCCTGCTATACAATGGGTACTGGGGGTAAAGCAGCAGGGCCAAGGCATTAACCACCCATCCCCAACTGGCACTGAGGTTAAAAAAACAGTACAGCAATATCTCTAATCCACCTCTTTGAATTTACATCATGTTGTAGGGTGAACTAAAATTCCTCACTAAAATGAAACCTTCAAGCCTAACCTTAGGGGATTTCTTTTTGATACATCATGTATCTTTGACACCTTTACTTGAGTCTGTACAACTGTATTGTATTGGCAACCCTGAAATAATATGAACTGAAACGTACAGGATGACGGACGTATGTAAGAGAGTCGCAAAGCTATGTATTATGTACACATTATCACTTTTATTAGAATATACTGTTTCCAGTAAAGACATAATGAAATTTCAAAATACTAGTGAATTCAGATCTGTAAATTTATGTTTTAGAAGATTAAGATGTACTGTCCCCATTCTGTAATTGTGTGAAGAAAATGTATCACCAAACAAGTATGTAATACAAAAGATTTGTTTTGCTATGTTTCCCATACCATACTGCTGAACAAAGCCACAGCAACTGGCATAAGGATAACACAGAAATCTACAACTACAATTTAAAAACCATGTTATTGTAAGGCACACTGTTATAGGTTACGAAACAAGAAGTATGTCACAGCAAAACATTATCATAAAAACAATGAACTACATAAGAGGGTGCTGAACACAGGAAGATATATTTGTATAGCAAAAACTTTACAGTCCCATGGGCTCTCTTCTGAATGTACTGTACTGACCACGCACATGCTGCCACTAAGACAGTCAAGTGTGCATGCACATTACAGTAGGCTAGGCACAAAGAACTTTTTAAGTTGCAGACAATCTGAAAGCAAATATCATGATACATCTCAAAATGAGACAGTCAACTAAAACTTATGGGGTTCTTTTCTAATGATCTGTATTTCAGTGGTAATTAACCCTTTAAACGCCGAGTTAAATCCCACCTGCCATTTGCTGGCATTACAAGGAGCTCACCCTGTTCTCCACATTAGCAGGATAAGGGTTAATGCAGTATAATACAAATACTTCATAAAGTAACAAAAATTCAAAAACACACATTACTGAAGTTCATAGTATACAAACCGTTGCTCTGAACGATGAATGGCATCATAGATGGGGCCACTGAACTCTTCCAATACAAAAACAGTATCCCATGAGCCATCATTTATGAATTCTGCACCAGTTGCTGATAACACGACAGGAACATCAAAAGCCTTCAAGAAAATGATTTAAAATTATAACCATATAGGTATAATGCTCATGGTGGTGGTGAAGCTTATCATCTCGGTCAGTAGCCATCTACTACTATACTATTCACATATTCAATATTTTATATACAATCTACTACGATACATTCAAATCATAATTTTAATATAAACTAGCATTAAAAGTATATCTACTATCTTAATCCTACTCTGTACAAGAAGCTGCCTAAATCGAAAATACTCAATTCCAAAATCATGTATGTAAGAATGATGATAGTTCAATGACAATTATTTAGACCATGACAATTCCACAACAATGGCTGTATCTTAAAGAAGATCTATGCAATGTAAACAAACACTTGTTCTATTCCGTTCTTTTCTAATTAATGACGTGACCATTGCACATGGGCACTGAAAAGTCATCGAACCTGAACAATGATCAATCACATCATACACATAGTTTGGTGTAGTTTAGTTTTATGAAAATAAGACATAATTACCTGTGCAGCATCGAAAATTTTTGAATCATTACCAAGCTCTCCAACAAGGCAAATTCGGGACCGAATTCTTGACAAACTTGTCGAACCTGAAAGAGTTTGGCATGTGAAAAAAAAAAATCCTAGTACTGACCTAACCTTACTTACAAACTTTGCAGAATTTAAATAGTAACTCCTGAAATGAGCTACACTATAATAAATGCACATAAAATATACGTAACACTCACACACACTTTGCTCAGGTCCTGTGTTAATGTTACTAATATTTGTCATTCGTGACTCGGTGAGACAAACGGTAGTCTCGTCCATCTTGGCTGGTCAAACCATCGAATTCTACACAGCACTCGCTTTAAAATAAACACAAACAAATCATTTCAAATCATTGTAAACATCGAAGATTTGTTCCCTCCATATTTTTATCATTAACTCAGTTCCTTCTTCGCCATGACGTAGTTCCTCTGGTATTTTTTACTTCACGGCATTTCCATTCGAACTGCAACAGCATCCCATTCAAACACTTACGGACACCTTGATTGGCCAATATGTAGCACGTGACCATGACATCAACCTCGTACACATTCATGGACATGCACCCACGCTCTACGCTTGCAATAACAACTCCAAACCTTGACCAAATAAAAACAGTCAAATCCGAGTGATGTAAGAGCAGGAGTGATTAAGCGACGGCGCCCGGTACATGATAAAAACTAAAGTTCCTGTACAATGCGACATGAACTCGGTCGAAAATCCAGTTTTACATTCAGATATGGGACTTGGAAATATTCCGATAGTTACTGGCAGTTAATGTACAACGTTCAGAGATGACAATGTAGTTTGCATACATACACCGTCCACACACCAATATGCAGCAATATAATTATAGTTCTGTGATTTTTGCTTGTAGGTATAACATTCTGAATTGAATGGTATTAAGCATTCCGCAAATTTGATATGCATGTAACTTCTCTAAATGTAGCTTTGACTCCTTAGGACTATTTTCAAGAGCTTGATCTTCATCAGACTTCTCAAGGGTTTACTACATATTACACAGCATTCTGGTAATTAAGAATGGGCATATGAATATACTGGCATTATCTCAGCACTTGCTTGCATATTATCTTCTTTATTAATGTCTAATGGACAGGTATCCCACTTTTGAATACCCCAAAACTGGGAGAATTAATAATAGCAGGCAGTGGTATAAGACAACAATAATAATAATAATAATAATAATAATAATGAGGAGGAGAAAACTCAAACTCAGAAACTCTGTTCGCTTATTGATTTTTCTTTACATATCCAAGTCTTATGCTGTGCGGTCTCAGTCAAGGATGTATAATTAAGACGCTACACATCTTCCTCTTTCTCTTCTGTTCCTTCCTGTTATGGCTGGTTGATGGGTGTCCTACTCCTACAGACGTTCTCTCCCACTGTGGGGAGAGTCAGAATATTCATAATCATTGCCAGAAATTATTATGACTTGAACAGCCCAGGACATTGCAGTACAGTGGGACAGAGCTCTCTGCAACCAATAAAACCAGGACTGTCCTGGGAAAACTGAGACACATGGGATCCCTACTAATAGATTACCAGCTTTTCTTCATGGTATTTTGTTCTCAGACAAAATAAATATCAGCAGCACAGACCAAAAGTTGATGTGCCCCATACAATTTCAGTCATACCTGATTGATACTGGCATATTGTAGACTAAAGTTGAAGGAAATGACAATAAAACATTTCCTTGTTTCAGACAATTCTGAAAAAAAGTGCATTATATCAAAGAAATATTTACCTGCACTGATGTTTGCTGTAAGCTGCACTTTAAACATATTTACTTATCCTAACTAGCATCCTGGGTATACCAGAAAGAAGGAACATTTCTCTTGCGAGATTTGAGGTTCTTAAAGTGATGTTTCTGAGGGCTCATGTCTTCTTGGATGTGACACCATTTATTGGATGAGTGTTTACTGACATTGTTTGACAGACGGGAATCCACTCCAGGAAAGGCATAATGTCACATCCCACAAGCCCTGAATCCCCATTATACTACTACTTTTGATAGGTACAGGAAGTATTAGGAGTAACCATGTTGTATTGACAGATGGAAACAAGATTTTGATGCATCATTCCAACCTAAAGACGGGAAAGGGAAAACCATATCATCTGTGCCATACATTGAGCAGAATGATAGATGCCAACAGAAAAATTCTATATTCTTCATACAGCTTTGGGGTCAGCAGGTATTAAAAGTTTGAATTCAGAAAAATGAAACTGTGAAATCTGTATCCTTTAAGGCAATCTCTTGTTACCACAGTTTCAATATCTACACTTTTCCAGGTGTCATGTTTTGCCAACCGTAAAATATGGACATTTGACAAAACGAGGTGCAGAAATAGAAATCACACATATGAAATGTAGCCAATCAAAGCACGCTAAATATTTATTGTTACAGTAAATCTTAATGTATTGTTTGCTTTTTCTCATTTATGACAGATTTTCTGGACATCATCATGTGACCATTACTAGAAGTTCAGTGTGATATGTTACGTACTGTAGTATAAAAAATATCAATTTTTGTGCTGGAATTATTTTTAATTCTTAGAACTCTGTTGTATTTTGTGATTACCTTCAGTGGCGCACAGATATAAATATTAAAGTCTACACAAGTAAATGTAGTTAAAATTTCATCTAATTGTATATAGTGACCTATGCAGAACTATGCAGTGACAGTATTATGAACTCTGAACTCCTAATAACAACAGTACAACATTCAAAATCTAGAAGTTTAATGTAAATCTGTGCTATCACATTGTAGGTAATTTCCAACAAACAACATGTAACCCTCTTGCTCAAGCCTTCGTCTACAATAACAGATCCTGAAGTGTAATTGCCAACAGGAAACTCTAATAATTCTGGCAGTGCCATGTAGTGCTACATCAAGCACCATACACAAACAAAATTTCAGTCATTAAAACTGGTTTATTGTTACACAAGTTTGAGTCATTTCCGACATTATATTTAATGTTAATTTCCATTTAGAACCGTTTATGAATTGCTAGATTTAATCTAGAAGATCAATAGATTACCAGACTCCAGAAAACTACCAGAATATTACAGTTACCTAGAACAGCAGGAGCATTAAATGTGGATCACACCTGACAAATAGTTTCTCATAAAAGTAATATAAAAATATGTCAACAAATGGTTAACATCTTGGAATGCTCATTTTCAGTAAAAGTCTGTCTTCCAGCAAAAATGTGAATATCAGATATATAGTACAGGAAGTTATGAAAAATCTTGAAATACATTCTGTCTATGGTGAACAATAAGAGCAGAGAATATCCTACTCACATGTAATAATTTCTTGTGTCACTGCCCTTAAGTTTTAGTTACAGATATTTGTTACCAGACAACTATATGGTGTTGAACATGTCTCGTTCAATTAGATGTATTACAGCTGAATTGGTCACCTTTTAAAGTCAGACACTGCAATGACTTTGTCACAAAAATAGCAAATACAACAAATTTTTCAGCATACATACAATTTTGAAATACATGAGGAAATCTCACATTCTCACACATTGTAATTCAAGAAATGCATGTTTCTTGGCCTTCTGAAACATTACACAAAACATTGCTGGTTAAAAGAACTGAAAACATCTCGCTAAAAAGATCTTAAAAACTTTTTTACACATCATTCTTTGTAGGTTACATTTGAAACAAAAGAGAGATCAAAAACTATGCAGTAGAAACTTATTAACTGAACAGATAATTCAGAACACCATTCAGTTGAAAACCACTGCTGGCCTTCATTCAAAAAACACACTACTGTATCAAAAATTGCAAGTATGTTACCCATCCAGAAACATTAGAATTTCTGAAGTTCATGGTTCCAATGTAAAAATAAAGTACAAATTCTGAAATAGCAATGACACCTGTTGTGCAGAAAAATCTGAAATAAAAATTGCATCCTGTTATTTGTGATTTTAATTATGTTCAACTTAAATATCTGTAATTAAAATGACTGTACCAGTTTACTAATATAATCAGTATTTACAGGCAGGGTTTCATGATAACATAATTAGCTTCAATTACAATCAACACTACCAACACTCTGTACAAAAATTAAATAATGAAATTAAACTAAAGCAACTTCGGTTGCCTTTTTAGAGTTGTAATATCGAGGATCTTGTTCGTAGAGTTCTGAGGCTGATGAGATGGTCCTTTCACTTTAGCCTCACCTCTGGCACCATTACCAGGTCTGGTCAGCCTCTCAACACATTCTTCTGGATTATTACCTACCTTCATCTGTGCAACATCTCCACCAGTTTCACCTAAAATTACAAAATTAAATACAGTGAAATCCTGTTAAGATATCCTCGCTTAAAAAGATTTATAAATAATTGAATACCAAACTGTTTCCATATGCTTAACATATTAATTGGCCTCTTAATACATTTCCCACTTAAAAGGATTTCCTGCCTAACAGATGAAAATTTCATGATGCAATAAAGTTTTCATTCATTTACAATATTTTCACATAAAAATGTTAACTTCCCATTCATTCAGTTTGTTAGCAACATAGTGATGAAATAATGCCCTCATTGTATAAAGACTTACATTCAAGGTCTTTCCCTGTGTGTGTGTGCGCGTGCGCGTGTGCGTGTGCGTGTGCGTGTGTGTGTGTGTGTGTGTGTGTGTGTCACCATCAGATTTCATGGGCATATTCATATTTTCTTCAATTTGTTATGTACAATGGGGAAAATAAGAATTCAGTAACATGTGGAAACAGTTACTAGGCTGACTCACAAATGGAAGCACAATGCGGTTTGTAAACCACGTGTGTGACCAACACTGTACATGACAGCGTACAAAACTAAAACTCAGACCACTTGCAAAAAATACTATCAGTTAGAAATACAAACTTTTCACACATCTCAAGACAATATATCGAAATATTCCCACAATGTTCTGAAAAATACCTTGAGATGGCAGCAGGCGGTATCGCTCAAGGTACTTTAGTGTTCCAAGCGACAAATTTGTGGTTTTCATTTCCACATTGTAGAATGTTACATCTTGCAATCTCTCTGCTACTATACCTAAAAACATATGAGGTATACAGTTATGGCAGAATCATTCTGATCAGATACCAAACCACAAATTTTATATTACTGGTACACATCATATAAATGATGCAGTGTAAAAAATAACATTCATAATTTACAGTTGGGAACTTGCTGGTAAAAACTGGCCACCTGAACAGAAAAAAAGAACAGTTGGCCCAGCTGAGTTTATAAAATATAATGTAGAACTGGAATGAAGGCACACTCCAACATGACATCCTCCAGGGATGATGGTGGTGGCCACCACCAAAACATGTCAAATTTTTGTAACACCTTTTTAACTTTTTAGTAAGTTTGTAGATTTTTATTTTGCATATTGTTGGTCACTATTTCATTCTTGACTTAAGAATGCACAGTATGAACGACAATATAAAGATTGTGGACACCCAACAGCAAAGAATTATCAACTTCTACAGGAACACCAAAGACAAGCTGCTTAGAACTAACATCGCCATCTAGACCTTCCTTGACGATGGTGGCCGCCACCAAAACGTGTTGGATTTTTGTAACACTTTTTAAAATTTTTAGTAAGTTTTTAGATTTATGTTGTGCATATTATTGGTAACTCTTTCATATTTGACCCTAAGATGAAATAAATTGGGTATATTTTTTCATGAATGAGAGTAGTGGATCTAGAAATAGGCAGTACCCCTCTGTTCAGACTGCAATTCCAAAATAAACTACGTGACCTGTATACGTATAAAACAAGTATCTTACCTTGATCACCCTGCTTCAGGTATTTGAGGGCCAAAGCATTAATCTGAATGCTGGTATCCGACTCACTACTCTCAGATGTAATGGGCATAATACCAAGGTGAGGACAGTGCATTGAGTCAAACTGCTGAGCCCTGCAAGTTGGAACCATGTAATAACAAAATGACATCAACAAAGTATGTATCTCACTCACCCCATGCAACAAATGCTTCTAGAGAAGCAGTTATGCAGCTAGTTAAGAAATACCTTGACTTCTATTAAGCCCAAAACTTATTTACCATCCCACTGGTCCCTTTCTTGAGCTAAATCAAGCCCCCCCCCACCAACTTTACTTTTTAAATTCAATCTTAATATTATACTAGATTTACACCTAGGTCTTCTAAGTGGTCTATTCCCTTAAGGTTTTCCAACAGAAACTTTATATGAAAATATCACTTTGCCCATGCATTCTATATGCCCTCCTCACCTCATTTCTCTCCATTAATGTTCCTAATATATGGTAAACAGCACTAATTATGATACTCCTCATTATGCAGTTTTCTCTATTACTCCGACCTTTCCTACCTATTGCATTCAAATACCCGCATTATCCTCAGCAAACTGTTGTCAGAACATCCTTAATCCGGGTTCTTCCCTCAAAGTGAGCAACTCAATTTTCCCACTCATAAATAACAACAGATAACATGCCTTTTATATTTACAATGTAACTACTGCAGTAACCATATATAATAGCCGCATAACAGCATGTGGTTTGAAGTAAAGGACACAAAGTTCTCCCTGGTGATGTTGTAAGT
>JGI20169J29049_11449163_pt1 | contig 11357 bp, 7 predicted proteins | sample TergutNc150P1_FD_29049 | JGI IMG/M metagenome (IMG submission 29049) | reverse complement strand
GGTCGTTGGGATGACCTTCAAGTCTTGCGTGGTAGGTGACACTGAAGGTCCGCACTTCTTGTCGCACTGATGGCACTTGTAAGTCATGTTTTATCACGGCACTGGGCACATACCACAGGGCGTCTGTAATTATTCGTAGGACTTTTGACTGAAACCTTTCGAGGATGTCTATATTAGAGTTGGATGCAGTTCCCCATAATTGTATACCATATGTTCTGACAAGTAAAGGTAAAGTTGTCCCTGTGCTTAATTAAGCTCCACTTCATGAAGCAAATGGGTGAGTGGAAGTAAAGATACATGCATTCTTAATCTTGGTGCTGTGGAGATGAGTAGTAAGTTAATGGCCCAGCAACTTTGTCCTCAGGGAATGCGGTTCCAGTAACATTTTCATAGAAGGCTGCTTGGGCCCCACAGTTGATCTGGCCACTTCAGAGAAGAGAGTTCCCTCTTAAAGTGATGCTGGGATTTAGTTTTGTAATATCTGTAATAGGCCTGATTGGGGCAAATTCTGGAAAGGATAACGTTGATTCTTTCATCTTGTTGCAGCATAACAGAACATTGAACATTTTTTCTGACTGACAATTTATTGTACTGTTTGCAAGAGACTGCATTCAGAATCCCTCATAGTTAAGCTGGATACGGCAGTCATTGTCCAGCTGCAGGATAAAATGTTACATTGTTGTGTATGGGCAACTGTGAAGACAGACAAGTATGGAGGTTCACTGCCAGAAGTATAAATTTAAATTTAATGCTTGTGTGTATATATCCATGATTTTATTTTTGCCATACACAAGTAAGATCTAAATAGAGCCCCATCACAGTGTGCGAAGAAAAAGCTGTACTTTACAAGAACTGTAGAGAAGAAAAGAATCAGAACTGTAAAAGCTGTATATATGTACATAATGTTTTGTTTTATTTCAGGAATCCATGAACATTTTTGAAACAGTTTTTATAAAGTGTGAAAAGAGGTATCACCATAAAATTTGACAGTGTTGTTGTTGTTTCTCTCTCTCTCCTCCCCCTCCAAATACTTCTTTCTAGAATTTTTTAGAAGGTACTGTTGGCAAGTTACACACTTTTTCCTATTTTAACATCATCATGTCAAAATCTAACTGCCAGCTGGGACATTTAAAGCCCCTCCTCTCTTATGAAAGACTTCAAAGAAGTCTTCAAGGGGTTGAGTATGCTAGCTCTTGTGGGATTGGTTTTATTACAATTTGTAGTTTATAATTCAGCACATGTTTGAATGTTAACAGACCACAGAAGCTACCTTCGACCCACCTGTCGAGACATCTGATGCCGGCTTCCAGTTTGATCCCAACACCAGCGTACCAAGCAAGGGCTTCAAGTTCTGATTTCATGGACATATAACCATTGGTTATTGATAGGAGTGGCTAGCAGCTGATGCCAGTCAAGTGCTCTGACTCAGTAGATGTATGATGAGGACATTGTGAGCATATCTGAAGCACAGCTGATGGTGATGTCCCAGGATTTGTAATAATTGAGGAACATAGAGGTACAATTTTTTTTTTTAGCAAGGTGTGTTATAAATAGACTATGATCTTTTATATTATCTTGCTTGGAAGATGTTGTATTTGCCCTCTGGTCTATCAGTTTTACTGCCTATCTAGGAAAGAAGTGAGTTTGGTTTTAATTTACATGCTGAGTATTATGATTTTCTGTGGCTAAGTCCATTGACATACTCAGGAGTGTGGCAAATAGGGTACTTATGTATCAGAATCTTGACCTTGATGAATTAGCCTGTTCTACGGAATGGCCGATACGTTAATATAAATATTCTCCTCGTGTATATAATGTAATGTACCAGGTAACAAGTCTTGACCATTTTGCAGATCCAGAAAGTAAAATTTCCACACATTGCATTTTAAAATTTTGGGGTCTGACATTTGACATTCTTCCAGGTGCCAGTTGGATAAGAGTTATTCCGACATGGTCACTCGTTTTCTCCCATTTGACTGAAACAAGGTGTATTTATTGGTAATAAATTATCATTTTTTGGGGGGTACAGAAGAATGCTGAATGTCAGAGTAAACCTGTGGTAACTGTTATCGTTATTTAACTTGTTATTTACTAATGGATTTTAGAAGTGAGTTTGGTTTTTAATTTACAGTGTGAGTATTATGAGCTTCTGTGCCTAAGTACATTTACATACCCAAGAGTGTGGCAAATAGGTTACTTATGCCTCAGAATCTCAATCTTGTTGATACATTACCCTGCTGTTCTCCAGAATGACTGATAATGTGAATATAAATGTTCTTCTCATGTATATAATGTAATGTACCAGAAAACATACATGTCTTGACCATTTTGCAGATCCAGAGCATGTCACAACTTGAATTTTCTTGAAAATAAAGTTTAAAATTAAGGGGTTATGACATTTTACATTCTTCCAGATGTCAGTTGAGTATTGATTATTTCAGCGTGGTCACTAGTTTCCCCTATTTGACCCAAGCAATATGTACCTTCTGATGGTAAATTATCTTAACTGTCTTGTGTTTGTTTTGGTGCTGAAGAATGCTGCATGTTACAGTAAACATGTGGCTGGCTTGCACTTATTTAGCTTTTTATATACTAGTGACTTTTAGTTACTGATGATGACACTCATATGTTCCAACATTCATTGATATTATGCGCAGAATATAGAGCAGCAAGCATGAAGTATTTATTAGGTCTATTCCTATGGATTCCTCATCAAGTGACAACTTGGTTTGTGATTAACTTTTTAACATATGTGATTGTGGCCACGTGGATTGGGCCTGTGTTATTGAGTTTGATTTAATTGTAGATACAGCAAAATCTTTATAAAGCAGTGAAAACAAAGGATTCACAACATCATGAATTACTGCAGTTTTATTACTTCCCTATTCGCACTTCGTGCCTTACACTCGCAGTACTCCCTCTGCAGCAGGCGGTCAAATTGACCATCCTTGAATCTGATCATGGTGTTAGCAGGATAGCTGACTGCCAGTTGAAGTTCTCCCCGTGAAAGTGTTATATGCCGTGGTGCTTTGACCCCTACCTCTTGGTCCTTGCTTCGTTGCATTCCAGATTTCTCTGCCTGGAGAAGTGGATGTTAGCATCAAGTGTGTTTATGAGCATGTATACCACCCACCAGCCCACAAGTATTCACCTGTGTTGTTGATGGAGAACTTCTGTGAGAGTTTGAAGCGGTGCATTGCAATCCCCATGGTACCCTCATCTCTTGTACAGGCTGCACAAAGTATATGGGGATTAGCTACTGAAATCACTGTAATGTGACTAATGTATGTTTGTAGGATAACAGCTCTTAATGTGAACCAAGCAAGGTGACTTTAATGATCGAAATGTGTAACATTGTTGGGGGAGTGTAATACAGATATATTCTTCCTGCTTCATAATGTTTGGTTACTAGTTGAGAGGTCTTTAACTATGTGGTAGAGGGGACATGAAATTCAAACCTTTCAGAATGCCATGAGCACATCTGATACAGGATAAGTTTTATGGTGATGACGTTTTGGGTTAAATAATTTTGAGCTAGGCACTTTATCTTGGATGTGGTTGTTGAATGCATTGGTTTTGGGGGCCAGTATGGATTTTTTTTTATATCTTTCTTTTATTGTGTACAGTAGTTATAATTACCATTTGTGGAATATGACATAGTATAGGATTGTCATGTGATTTGATGAATCATCAGTTTGGTAGGGCAACCTGAGAGCAGAGACCAGGTTGTGTTTAAAGACAGTATTGACTCATTGCAGACTGATGTGTCCTGTTGATTACATACACCCTCATTTGTGGATATTTGACAGGTTTTTAAATTTTTAAACAAGGAGACATTTCTGCCTATATTTTTATGCTGTAATTCATGCACAGTGGTGTAACTTGGCTTTTTCTGCACATAGATGGGCTGATGTTTCTGGGTGTGATATTTTCAAAACGGATGAAAAGACATCTCACACGTGTATTGATTCACTTCACCATTTTTGCACAAAACAGGCCGTACATTGCCTGTGTCCCATTTACCATTATTACCTAACTTGTGCCTGGTAAAATTTCTAGAGAGTGTTCACAGTGGTTCCACTGTGGACCTTATTGGTGTGGGTTTCTGCAATGATCACTGGCATTGGCTGTGCTGCTTTGCTCCATTCTCTGGTCTTGAGCTGCTTGGTGAAGAAATTCCTTTTATCCATATTGCTTTGTTGGATTCAGTGTTCTGTACATCAGAGTGTTAGTGTAGTTATTGTAGGATCTGTTAACCAGTAGTCATTCACATTACTCTTTCTAACTTGCCTATTAAAGGTAACATTCTAAGATTCCCTCCCCCATTTCTGTTTCCAAGCATTGTATTGTTAGTATACTTCAGGAATTTGGATGATGTTTTCCATTTGCCTGCATTCTGCATATATACAAATTTGACAACTCGGTGCAAGATTGAATGACGTTATCGCTGGGCAGAAGCATTGGAGTATGTCAGGAGGGTCAGTCCTTTATTTCTTATACATCATTCTGCATTTGGGGTTTTATCTATTTCATTCCATCCACCAGCTTCCTCATTGTTAGATTGTTCACTGATCTTCCACTTGTGCATGTACTTGAAAAGTTCACTGTCTCTGCTCTACATTAGATGACAAGATTGTAAATTTTACATGTGCAAATGGTTGGTAAATTATTGTCATCTATTCCACTATCACGCAGCTCAGATAGGTCTGACAGTGCATCTTAGCGAAGTTTTGCCATTGTTTCCTCTTCTGTCAAAACTTTGCTGCTGGCAACAGCAGTGGAGTAGAATATACTGTCAAATTCGTTGCTTGAAAGGAGTGATTTATTGGATCATATACAGTATATTTCCTGTGTTATAGTGAAAACCCCTGCAGAGTTTGGTATGTTTACAGGAGTCATCCTCCTTCAACTTCATCCTGACTTTTTGAACCATAATTGTGCTTTCACAGCTGCTGTATGTGTATAAATGATACATTGTTGAAAAATGACTTAATCTTGGCCTGTGTGCAATGCATAGGATTGAAAAATCTTGGCCTGTGTGCAATGCACATGCTGTCTTGGCCCATACTTAATATGTTAAAATGGATGTTTGGATAATAAGTTATAAGTGTGTGAATTAGGTTGGCTTACATTAGAACAGGTTTTTGTGGTTACAGTGATGAACTTATTTTTGACTGCACGCTGTAATAATATAGACTGAGGGCCCAGATGCCTCTATTCCCATAAGGAATGCAAAGAATGTAGCACAATCTGGTGGTATTCCGTACCGACAAAAACATTAATTTTATCACCACTTGGTAGTTGCCATGTGGGAAATGCCAGCAACCTACTGCATAAATTCTGAAAGATTTTCTTTCATCTTTGTAACACATTTTGGTCAGGTATCCTAATTATCTTGGATGACCAGTGTTTGTGTCACCCTAGGTTTTCATATCTTGATTTATTTATGCATGCAGACTGCACATTAGTGAATCTAACATGTTTGAATGATAGATTTTGAGTGGAGATGGGCTGAGATTAATCCGAAACAGTTGTATCAGAGGGCGGTCATTGCAGTCTCCATCTGTCAGCACCCACAAGGGTTCGCAGTTCTGTGTCTATGGAATTCTGTTTTTCCATTTGCTATGTTTCTAATAGCAGGTATATGTGAAACACTGTCAGAAATAAAACACATGTAAATCAGCTTCATATATGTGATGGTTTGCAGGTCACACATCTAGGATGGTCAGCGGTTTGTGTGCCAAGACCAGCACAGTTCTTCCCACAAAGTCCCAGTCTTAACCCACGTGATTTTTTATGGGGTTGGGCCAAAACACAGTCAGATTTGATGAACTGGAACAACAAATTTTGTGATACTTTCTGCTATACTTCTTGACTTGTTAAAGAAAAGTGTTTTGAGTTTGTATCTTTCTGTTTTCACTAAGTGGTCATATATGGGCTTTAGAATGAATTGTAGCAATTCTGTGTAGGAGGTAAGCCATTTAAAATACTGTATTTACTTGCCTGTCACTGTGTACCTGAAGCAGGCGTGTCTTTCTTTGCCATTGTCTGTTTGACACACACCGTTAGTAGTAATATGCTGGAAAGAGAATTCTAATTCTGTCAACACATAAATGTGGACTGTTTGTGGGTGTCAGCAAATGGGGACTGAAATGACCACTCCTTCACTCTAGTGGTTTTTCTGCAGTGATCACTCTCCACTCCTCTACAGTGCTAGCCCATCATTCGTACATATTGGATCTGATAACTAAGTAGTCTCGATGAATAAGTGAATAGAGATATAAAAATGTGGACTTCAGGTTAACTTGCATGCCTCCTAATGCCTTCATGTAATTTGGCTTAGGCATAGGCATAATTTTACTTGTCTGTTTCGTATATTATTCTGTTATGTTTCATTGTTGGATCATTGATAGTTTTTGCTAGGTCTTTCTGATGTTTGTTTAACACACTGCTGAACTTGCCTCGGATTGGTGGGATTGATGTGGTTGTACTTGAATCATGATCATTACTCTGTCAGAGTGGGAATTAATTCCTCACTAAATTGATAGCAAGAAATGTGAAATCTGAGTGGAAAATGGTTACAGATGAAAGATATGCCTGGTGCATACTGTTTACTGCGTATTTGATTTTTGGGTGGTTAACACCATGTTGCAGAATTCCAGTTCATGATAGCACAGAAACTCACAACTGGCGCCTATTTTGAAGGGTTAAAAAATTCCCTTTTTTTTTAAATCTTCGCACAGAAGTCTTTTAAGTCTGATCTAATCTTATTACAGTGTCTTATTCATTTTAATGCTGCAGGAGTACTGTGTCTTCTGAATGATCTCTTCTGGTTGTTGAAATAAAAGTTTTGTTTTTGTTTTCCCAATTATGTTCCACTATACATACCTCTGTTGGTTTAATTTTCTGTGGGTTGCAAGCCAAGCAGCGCCTGTTCCTGTTGGAGGTCTCATTTGCAGGGGAGAATGGTGGAGAGACTTGTTGATTGAATGATTCACACTCTGCAGGCAAGTAGTAAATCCCCACTCTCTGTAAAAAACTGAAGGACAGACATTGTACCTATTGCATCTTCACAGCTGATTGATGCACTGAGAAGTTACATTAAAACTAATTGCATGTGTTTGTGTAACACCAGTCCTAAAATGTTGGGAAAAGACACTTTATTTCTTTGGAACACTAAGTGGATGGTTGTCATGCATAACAGTCTAAACACTGCAGAACAATGACGTTGTTGAGCAACAGTCGCAAATCCAGAAAATGTAAATGACAAGTTGTTCCTGAGATACACTGGTTTCCCCTTTTTAATGCAGTCTGCATAGTCAGTGCATGTAGGTATTTTTGCAGCGTCCATTCTATCTGACCAGCAGTGGCAGTAGTATTATGCTACACTCTCCAACTTTGTTTTATTTGTACAGAATGTGGCAGAGACCTGATGGATTCAAAATAAAGGTATCTCACAAATTAAAACGAAGTACATATTAAAGCATTTTATACACATGGTTCTACTTTTTAAAAATTATATCACAATAATCCTTTTGTATATATTGCAAATTCCCCATTGCTCATTGTGTCATCTTCACCACAGTTGCTGCAGTTTCTTCTCAGATTTTTCTGCTACAGTTTGACTATTACCATAGGGTACCCGATGTATAACTTGTATATCCACAAGTAGTAGTCTTGAGAAGACAAATCAGGTGATTCTTTGTGGGTGGAGATCTTGCAGGCCACTGAACATCTGCAGTCTGCTAGATTACATTTGCCATAAAATGTTCATTGATTTCATGGATTGTGTGTTGTTGCTGTGTCTTGTCAGAACCACAAAGTTTGGAAATCAGTGCTGTGCTGTCACACAGAGTGCAGTACCTTCATCTTCAAAGCAGTATGGATATACCATCCCATAGGTTTTCATAGCACACCACTCCACACAGTCATCTTGTCATTGTGCAGTGGTCGGTGGAGCTGGTGCGGATTTTTTCTGTCTAGGAGGCAAGTCCTATCTAATGACAGCCTGACATATGGAAGTGTGTTTGTGACAGTTGATTAAAATTCAACCAGAATTTTAAGAAATTGCTGAAGGAAATATCTGCTGTTACTCATGTTGCAGATGCTTGGTGCTTGAACTGCCATAGTTTTCAGAGGATGACAATTTAAATCCTGATGTAAGGTTAGATGTAAGATTAATTCATATTTCATCACAAGTATCATGTTTCCATGCTGATCACCATCGACTTCTGAGGATGACCAATCTTACGTTTTTAAGCCCATCTGGCATTCTTGCAGTAGTTATATCACATGAAGGCTTATTCTTCAAACAAGAGCCCATTTCATGGAACTTTGAACCCACAACATAATTTTATTGCAGGTAGCATCACAGACAGTATGACTGTTGTAAAAATGGTGGCAGCGTAAATGGTGTGTAACCACTGCGTCGGTTTTGTAAAATATTTAAATTTAAAAGCTTGATGTTCTGCAGATCTGAGATCTGTTGCTGCTAAATTACTCTGAAACAAGATAAACTGTGAGCCAAAGGCCAACTTCCTGACTCCAGTTTTGGTCATAAACAGTTTTGGCATTTCGGAGTACAGCTACTTGCACACATGTTTGTGATATAATTTTTAAAAATTAAACTGTGTGTATGAAATACTTTTAAATGTATTTCATTTTGTTAAAAACAGGGTTTTCTGCCACAACCTGTACAAATAAAACTTGAGTTCATTTCTTTCATGTAATTTATGTGATATCAGTTATCATGTGATGACTTTTCCACTTTCATATCAGCAGGGGCAGAAAATCCATACACTTTATTCACAGCAGGTGGTACTACATGACTCGAAGACAACATCAAGAAAATAACTAGCAAATTCGGCCAGCCAGCAGTTTGGACCATTAGATTGTAAGTTCTTCCCATGGAAGGTTCACTGCTGAGACGGGTTTTGTTAGACAGAGTACTTGTTGCAAGATTTTAGACTTCAGAGGGTTTACCAGGTGAATAAATGAAATTTACTTCCATTATTTTTTAAAGGAAATTTGTAAAAGGCTGTGAACTAAATGTAACACATCTTGGTATATGGTTTTCACTGTACCTGTTTGTATGAAGGGGGGAATGATTTGTGCAACACTAGTTTGCACTATCTGGCACTTCCTGCAGAAGAGGTTACAGACTACACAATCAATGATTGTGTGAAGGTTTAGTTATACAAAGGTGGCTGACTGAAGTGTTTGATTGGTATGTGGAAAAGGTATATGTATAAGAGATACTCAGAGAGAAAAATACATTAAATGAAAATTTACAGTATCTCAAATCAGTGAGATTGCAGTCATTTCCGATTTTTTTAATAAAGAAAAGAGTTTGTGTAAAACCCATTACTTGGGAGGTTGGTTGACCCAGTGGTTGTCCAGGCGATTGGTCCGCATGATGGTCCCCATACGCTGCAGCAGCCTGCAGTTGTCTTGTTCTATCTGTGTTTTGCGTTCCTGCTCACTCTGCTGTTTCTTTAGCTTGCAGCATACGTGACTGCGGGTGGGGGGTGGTCCCACATCGATTGCAGGCAGGGCACACTGTACCTTTTGGCAAGTCCGCAAAGGATTAGAGCATTTCCTCATTACATACACCACCTTTAACATCAACAGACGACTGGCAAGGGTTGGGGATCGGTTGGGGCTAACAACTGATCGCAAAAACATGGTATTATGTAGAATATACATAATTAGACTGGTATCACTACCTTATGCCTACACCTCCCAGGCTGTCCAAAACCACTGGTAGTTGGCTATTTCTCCACTGAGCAGACCAATGTGTGTGCCTCCTATACTAAACACATGTAAGTAAATGTCTTCTTAAAATTTCCAATTTTGATGATTCATCATTGTGTATTATATTTTTAATACTGTCTTTAATGTATATTTATATATAGTCAATGCCCCTCCACCTTCAAGAAAATCAGGAATAGTTTTAACGATGGCATCATACAACAGACGCCTGAGTTGAACACGTGCTTGAAAATAAGTCGAGCAAACTACATCCCTTTTTTGTGTTCATCTTTCTATGTTTCCTTGGATTTAAGTACGAGTCTACATAGTTGTTTTTGTTGACTGATCCATCACGGCCTGTAGGAGGCTTTCTACATTCAGATGCACATGCCCATCAAGGTGGAATTAGACCTGAAGCCATACAACTCTAATTTGTATGGTGCAGACTTGGTTTCTGTCGTAATGGTTATTTTTGTAATGATGACAGAGAACCCTGGATTGTATATAAGACTGAATCAGAGTCGTATAAAGCTACATGCAACGTACACATATAGTTTACCTTGGAAAATGTACCAGTAAAGGATACTTCATTGGAATTACTGAATTGAATCACACGATCACGATAGGAGCATATGAACCCGGTACTCTAATGACGGTAGAGGGAACGTATCGCAACGCAAGTTAACACATATGGGAAAACCACGACTATACATGACTGAACAATTCATCCTACATTGTCTATGATTCAGATATATACTCTTCTGCAGTCTGTATATAAATAGCTTTAATGTTTTATTGATGTACAATTGATCTAAGTCTATTTTATATTCAATTTTAGCTGTCAACCGATTCAAATGGGATATTTAATACATTAAGACAATAATACCGTAATAATTTTACCTGTTTCTTTAAATTTAAACTTTTTGGGATCCCATAATGTGCAGTGTACTTAATGTGTCTACGATATGGTTCAACGAATAGCCTGATGATGACTGCTTTGAGTCGAAACATGTCGCTATATGCATATTTTGACAATAATAAATAGATGTGTTTGACTGAAACTGTATATTCCAAGTAATTTAGTATAACACATCAGGATGACTTCAGTTAAAATAAGGTATTGTCTGAAAAAGTAGATGTGACTGACAGTTATTCTTTTATCTGTCCATGTTACACAGGAGCTCAAGGTAGGAATAAAAGGCAAGTAATTGCTTAACCATTTGGATATCTGTTACATTCTTAAGAAAGACTGTACTCTGTTAAGAAAATATTAGAAAAATGATTAATCAGTTTTTGTGAAACCTTGCATATCGAACCATTGAAGACTTCCAGCATAAATGGAGATAATGCACACTTCTGAGGTGGGAAAGGCAGTAGGTCAGTCAGTACTCAGTCACCATGAAGTTCTGTATGGTGCTTGTGAAAAGTGTGCAATTTGCATGTGGATCAGTCCTCGAAAAACACATTGTGGCTGCGCTATCGCTTTAATAGTTTTATGGTTTAGTAATATATCCTGCTTCTGATGCGTGCATGGAGATGTGTTACAAACACATCGCATGTCACGTCGTTCCTTACTGTGTGATTACTGAAATCGTGCCGGGAATGAC
>JGI20169J29049_11449168_pt1 | contig 11413 bp, 8 predicted proteins | sample TergutNc150P1_FD_29049 | JGI IMG/M metagenome (IMG submission 29049) | reverse complement strand
TGGTGAGGCGCGCTCACGCGATGACCAAGGTCCAGCACCTAAGAACTATGAACTGTGATTAACTTCCAAATTTTCCATGAGTTAGAGGCTTCCTAAACACAGCAGCCAACCAACTTAGTTATGATTACGACTCGGACCAGAGCGGTCGCAACTGCAGACAGTTAAGAGGTCCATCATGGTTCTCCTGATTCTTTCATTTGGTTGTAACTTACTTTCGGTGCTTAATAAAACTCAGTCATTGCCAGACTATTGGGTTTTCACTGCAATAAGTAACCATCACGTATACGCCCTAACTGAGAACGAACCCTGGCTCCTACTGGAAGTAACATCCACGATACGCTTCTGGCTGGGACCTAGGCTTGTATACAGCAGTATACAACAAAAGGAAGCCTCTGGGGTCAGGCATCTCTCTTCATGGGGGCTCAGTTGGGCAACCTGTAGTGGGCTCATCTACCAGGGACTTTGAGAGATGGCTGAAAGGGGCTTTGCAGGTGGGGCATCTTTCTCTATGGGAGCTCTGTGAAGGGAACCTGGAGGGAGGGCTCCCTTGCTGGGTACCCTTGATAGGTAGAAAAGGCTTTGGAGATGGGCGTCCGTTTCCATAGGGCACCCACTGGGGAACCTGAAAGGGGGCTCATCTACCAGTGATTTTGAGAGATGGATGAAGGGGGCTCTAGGAATGGGGTGTCTCTCTCTGAAGAGGCTCACTGCAGAGGGGTTATGAAAGGAAGACACTGGGGATGGGCATCTCTCTTCATGGGGGCTCAGTTGGGCAACCTGGAGTGGGCTCCTCTACCGGGGACATTGAGAGATGGCTGAAAGGGGCTCTGGAGGTGGGGCATCCCTCTCTATGGGAGCTCTGTGAAGGGAACCTGGACGGAGTACTCCCTTGCTGGGGACCCTGGAGGACAGGCAGAAAAGGCTCTGGAGATGGGCATCCTTTCCATGGGGGTCCTACTGGGGAATCTGGAAGGGGGCTCATCTACCAGGGACTTTGAGAGATGGATGAAGGGGGCTCTAGAAATGGAGAATTTCTCTCTGAAAAAGCTCAGTGGGGAAGGCCCCTGTGGAGGGCTCCTTTATTGGGGACCCTGGAAGATATGTTAAGAAAGGCTCTAGATATGGGCCTCTCTCTCCATAGGGGCCCCACTGGGGAACTTGGAGGGGATTCACTTGCTGGAACTTTTGAGAAAAGGACAGTATATCTGGGTTCCTTTCTTGGATTAGAGGACATTAAGATTTTAAGTCTGGGGCTATTGGGAACTTTGGTAAAGGGACAGGGTTCTCCTGAACTGATATCAGATTATGAGACACAAGGGCCTGTCTATGAGGCCTAGGTGTAGTGGGACCATAAGGGCTCAAACCCAATGTAAATCAATCAATTTCTCAAATGTGCCCGTACAGGTCCGAAAAGCCCAGTAGGCCTTATCACATTTCAGCTGTGCTTTTCCAAATCAATCCCTTGCCCAGAATAGGTTCAAGGTATTTGACCTTGGTAGTTGGTTCCAAAGAGTGTCCAGAAAGGGTTTGTTCCTTTAGGCCCCTTAAACCTCTCTTCCTGGTCAATATACAAGAGTAGGTATGTCATCTGCGAGACTGGAAGAACTGGTGCAAGAAGGGATCAGGTGCATTACAAAAGACAACCAGGACACTTGCCAGTATGTAACAAATGCTTAAAATTCACACTAGGGAAAGAGGACAGAATTATGATGAATGTTACATATTGTCATAATTAACTTAACAGACAATGACAGCAGTGATGGTGAGATAGCTTTGGCTGTGATACCAAAAGTGTGGAATCATTTATGTCTCATTTCATTCACCCATAGTGCAGGTAAGTCTATTGGCACTCTTAGTTTAATGCACATCGTGAAGTTCGTCCTGCCCTATCATCCCCCTCTGAGAACTTTTTTGACACACACATAATGGATACAGTCAGCTTCAAATTATGCAGACTCATGAAGAAGATAAAGGCATGTAAATATTTGAAAATCGTGGGTAGTCACAGGTACATATTTGGATTCTTACACATCATAAACTACTTCACCCCTCTGTCCACATCAAGTTCATATAGGGGAATTCTGTTTTGACTGCATTTGTATTTGTATTTTGTACATTTAGATGGCCCACAGCAGTCTGACTTTCCTTTCTGATTTAGCAACACTGTTTTCAAACTACGTACTGATGTACATGCAGAATGTTAACACACCAGTGCCACATTATGATAACAAGGATCATTATTCCTTCTCTCTCATTCTCACCCTGCCCATTCCTTTCCCATCCATTTGTCCTGCAGAAGCACTGATAATATGAGGTCAATGCAATACAACAAATAACAGCTTATAACAAGAACTTTATTACAGCATAACAATTGGCACCATACGTTTAATTAAGTTACATATATGGACAAACCTCACATAACCTTGGGCTTTTTCCAGCATTTTCATCAAACTGAGCATTTACTAAGTAGCTATGATTTCTGTAATTTTATGCACTGACTGTACTTGCAGTTTTGATTCACAAGGTACGGTATTTACCTGAATGCAAGACAAGGTTTTTCCCTTTAATTTGGTTCTTAAAAGTGTGAGGTAGTCTTAAATTTGCATACGAATGACTGAACCAGAGCACGCCAAACCAGACATTCTGAGTCAGACCATGCGGAGCCAAACTAAGAGACCTGCACTGCCAAATCGTCATTTGTAGACAAAAGAGAAAACAGTCTTCTTTAATTTTTTAAAAAAGCACAGCATTTTGGAAGCTGGCTCTATTTCTGTCTTCAAGCAAATAAGCACCTAAGCTGGTGGGCCCCTCAGATCAAGCTATTCTCAGTCATTAGGCACCATAGAAACAGTATACTAGTTAAGATACGCACCTGAGAACGATCTAGTCCAACGGCAGTAACAGGAAAATGGCTACTGAAAGACTAAAAATAAAATACAGGACTCAAAAATAAAACCTGGACCAATCTACATATTAGAAACCATAAAAAGAGCCAAGAACTCAGATTGATCAGACCATAGATACAACACAAAATCCAGCACACATGTATTTCAAATTCTTAACATCACTAACATTTGTAGAGAAAATTGCGAATATTCATGGGTTCAGGTAAGTTTATAAACCTAGAAATATAAATGTATTATTCAGTGAATGTGGATCATAACGACATGGCATCTCACCAGAAATGACTGTGAAGGGTTTTAAGAAGTGCTGTATATCCAGTGTACTCGATGAGTCTGATGATGATATGTTGTGTATGAAAGTGAAGAGGATGGGCACGTTAGAATAGAATAGAATAATGTTGGGGTTCGAGCCCTTCCGGGCCCGATGCACCTAGGCCTTAATGACAGGCCCTTTGTGCCCCATATTCTGTACTAGGCTATAAGAGACCTGTTCCTTTAGCAAAGTTCCAGATGGCCCCCATGCCTAGTTCCCGTATGTCCTCCGGGTCCAGAAAGGAGGAGCCCAGATAGGCATGCCTGAGTGAGGCTAAAGCCTCACACTCACACAAAATGTGGACTGAGGTTTCCTCCTCAGTACCACATTTCCTGCACGCGGGGTCATTACATAGCCCCATGATATGTAAATGTCTCCTCAAGGTGTTATGTCCAGTAAGCAGGCCAGTAACAACCCTGGTGTGTGCCCTGTTAAAGGACAGTAGTCGAGCCCCCATAGCCAGATCAGGGTCCGAGATCAATTCTTGAGCCTGTCTCTGTGTACTGCAGGGGCCACACCACAATGCTAGATGTTTGTTCTCTATCCAGTGTTTCATCTTTCTTCTTACATTCTGCCTTGAAACCCTCAAGACAGGCTCAGGCCCAACAAACCGCTGAAACGAACCACCCCTTGCGAGCTCGTCGGCGATTTCATTTCCTCTTACTCCGGCATGCCCAGGGACCCAAAATAGCCCCACAGCATGCTGGGCAGGATGGGCATGTTAGGAGTGAGTGTGAGGTATATGAAGGCACAGAATGTGAAGATGGAGGCAGAAACACTGATAGGTGAAGGCAGATAGAATCTGACATGTTTTGTGTACTAAGTGCATGAAATTAATAGTAATATAATTTTTCTTAGCACATGTTTTATTTTTTGGGGGGGTCATCTCAGATTTGGATATAGATTTTTCCCTTGGCAGACGTTTTATTGGAGAGGTTGTCTGAGATTAGAGTCATCTTGCAATTGCGTAAATACGGAATCTACAGATTGTCTGGAAATGCACCTAAAACCAACCCCATTGCTCATCTCCCTTCTCTGGGAGAAAAGTGCTTAGTGTTGCATAACTTTTTTAATGAAAACACAAAAACAACTGACCAACTCGAAATGTTACATAATTGGATGGGGATAAGTAGTCAACTTCACCCTTGGGGAGAAATCTCCTGTATCCAGTGAATACACTTGGCCCCATAGCTAGTCCAGTCATTATGGATAAGAGATATATTAAGGTTTCTGCCTTGGGTCAAATCATGACATCTCCACACAGCTGGAGTAGGAGATACTTTGAAGACTAAATTTAAGACTGACATGACACTTTAAAGGCTGGGTCCCTTCCAAGTATCAGCTGATCCAACAGAGCGACTCACTCCAATCTGTCGCACTGAATGGGAATCTGGAATTTTTGCTTAAGGTACAAGTCTGTGAAGTCTGTGACTTGTGAAAGAAAAAAACAAAGACATAGTATGGAGTGACTTCCTTTACAGTATTCACAATTCTGAAGAACAAACAGCAAACAGGTAGTCAGTGTGAGGCAATACCAGAAGTATGCAAAGAATATAACTCTCTGAATGATGCTGCCAGGGAAAGTCAGCTGTGATTCCATTTTGTGGACAAGTTATCTAGGCCAAAGCCAATCATGTCACAGAATGCCTAAAAATGACACTTTCAGTGTTTCAAAAGGATTATCATTTCAAATCAACAAAAGTCATCAGTGTGCACAGCAAATAATTATGTGCTGTGCACTCTAATGACTAATGACCTATTATAATAGGCAGATTTCCTTGAAGGAAGGATCATAAGGACCAATCAGATATCAGTACAGCCTATGAAAACATGATCTTAAAATCTTATTGTTTCAGTAACACTTAACGATGTCCAGGGTGCTGAATTATTCCATGTTACTTTGATATCTACATAACAACTTCAAAAAAGTTAGGATATATATTCCCACTGCAACAATTCTGGCATGTTTACACTGTCATTGAATCTTAGATAACTATAGAACACCTTGCTTAATTATCTCAAAAACTCAAAGACTTTTGTCTACAACTTCTGTTGCACACAGTTTTACTCTGATAGATATATAGCAAATTATGCTTAAAATTATGCAGGAACACATGCATATCTTTATGTACAGTGTTCACTGTGACTACCTGAATATCACAAAAACTGCAAAATTTCAGTAAAACTCCCCAATATCAAATTCCACAAAAGTTGATACATCTGGAGAGATGGGACATATGCATTTGGCAAATTGATATGTATTTCAGGAACTATTCGTTAAGAAAATGCTTAAAATAAAACCTCATGCTTCTTTAATTTTTCTCAGACTTAGTATCCTATTATAATCATACACAGTTATTCATGAGTTATGGACATAAATGTAGAGGATGATTTCGTAGGTCTTTTTGGTCAAGAAAGTTCCAAGCCCTATTCTCCATAGTTCTGGTGCTATGGGCATTTTTAATGCTCTTAAATGCCCTTCTGTGAACCACACATCACACCTCATACAGTCTGTTATGTGCTACATGACCCTGAACAACCTTTGCTTCTGCCACTGAAAGGCCAGTAACATAAGCACATCTGAGGTGTATCTCCAGCACTTCCATGTGCATTATTCACACCCGAGTGGCAAGGCAACTTATAGGACTGTCAAAAAACTGCTTTAAGCACATGAGTGTAAATTAAAGGCAGACCTTTATATTTATCAGGTAATATGTGCATTTATTATTTCATCCCATATCGTTTCAATAATCTACTTCACTACTACCTTTTATTCTAAGTTTCAAGTGGTCATAACTCCTTCACCATTCAAAATTGGACATATTGTTTTATGAACCTTTCTGATAACAAAGATGCAGGAAATCATCTCCTATAGTAATGTACAGGACCCATGAATCACCTTGTATACTTAGAGGTCAAGAGATGGATTTTCACTTGAAAATTATGTATTTCAGCCATTTTCAGAAATTATAAGTAATGTATCCATTAGAACTTATATTTATCCCGAGCATCAGACACAAGTTATTTTCTGAAAGGCGTGTTCGTTGCCATATGCCTTCATTATGTGGAAAATACAGCCAATAAAAATATTTCCTTCAAAAAAGTGTCTAAATTCAAATATGAGGGCAATGAATCAAGACATATATGGTAACCTCTCAGTTTACAAGTTTCATTTGCTCTGCAAAACTGTTTGCACAGCAAAAACTTCTAAAACAGACATTAATTACCCATTACTGCCCAGGTTACGAACTGTAATCGGTTTATACAACACAGCAATACATAAGTGTGGAATAAATAACAGTAATGGTCAGTTACTGCACTTAAATAACATTCTTAATCATCAGCCAATGTGTGGTACTGTAGCACACAATGCAGTTACACTTATTAAATAAAACAAAATTCAGTTACACTATATAAAAGTTAAAGCACTTCCCTTTTCATTCAGATCTAAGTAAAGTGACACATTTATTGTTAATAAAGGTTGTACTATTACACACCCTCTGACATATGCATGTAGTGTCTTTTGTTCTTCTGACACTGAAATGGCACTTCACAACACAGTGCTGCACAGCTGATAACTCACTCTACACAAATTGGCCCACGCTTGGGACAATATGGTACTGGTACTGATAATGGTTGATAATCTGTGAAAGTATAAGTATGATAGTGACTGGACCATATTTCCTACATTGGCCATATTCCCTCCAAACAGTATCTAACTCTGTGTCCCCTCTAAATTTGTTTCAAAATAATTACCACCCCTTAAACAAAATTAACTTTGTAATACATAAAAATTACACTCTCAGTCAATTAGGGATGATGTTTGAAGCACCAGTTTTCCAGCCACACCACAAAATGTGTGCTGTTACAATTTACAACCAACCGACCAGGCCAATATCTTCAAATTTCTCGTGTGGACCCAAATATGAATGAATGGTCAGTGCCTGGGAACCTTCAAACTAAATGCTCTTTCCTTCCAAAGCAAGGATGAAGGATTTGTGTTGCTACTATACACAGAACAAGAAATATTTTATCATTCACTTTCATTTCTGCTTTTCACAAAGCAGGCCTATATAAAATAAACACACCACAAACAGGTCGTCACTGTTCAAACATTTGTTCCCACATAACCTGTACGAATTTACACCAAAAGTAGCTTGACGAATTTAATTTGGTTTGAACAAGTGAAGTAAAAATTTCAATTAACAGTGCCCTGACTTTCATTTTCCATGTCATAAAAAAAGATAACCTTCACTGAGTTAATCTTGCTTTGCCAGGTAAAATGTGAGGATGATGATAAATACAGTGCTGTTACCTTTGACTCTCAAATTACTTTGTACCTTTTCCTTCTTCTTCACCTTGTTCCTCAGCTTTCTCTTTCTGTCTTTTCCATGCTTTTGCCATCTCTAAAAGTTTAAGATTTGGTTTGGTAGCCTCATCCTCTGGAAATACGTAATCGAAAAACTCCTCCCAGCCTTCATCACTCTGAAATAATATGTTAGAAATAAATGTCGTGAAAATCTTAAAACTGAAAATCATAACATAATAAACTACACTTATTCAGTCTAACATAACACAGGTTTATTATAACACAAACTGAAACTTGTAGCACACATGTAAAGTAAAAATCTAAATTAAAATAAACTCTTGTTGTGTTACAATGAATAAGTGTAGCTTATTAAGAAATAAACACATCCGTAAAGACTAAAAATCATAAGATTTTAAATTAGGAGATATAACACCAGTGAAGACAGCCAGAATGCAAAAATCTGACAAAAAATTCTGAAAAGGACACAATGTACAATATGTGCAACACATTTAAATACATTTTTTTCAACAATATTTGTTAGCAAATTATAGTTTGCTATCTCAACCAGCTGCATTTGTGCACTCTTACTGCTTGATGACATAACATTCTGTATGACAAATACGGAGTTGGATCCTGGCAAACCCTTCTCTTCTGTCTTTTTGAAGGACCGAGAAGAACATTTGATGCAAGCCAACTGGTTTTGGATTTAGTGGCCTGTTTTATTTTCTTTTTCTGGGTTGCCTCAACAAATTTTTTATAAGGCGAACTCGTTATTTTCTTTGCTGTTCCACCACAAGGATTTGGCTTTAGGTTCAGGCTTGGCACAGGGCTGATATCTGATGATCAGAGAGCCTGAGCAGAAGTGAACAGCAAAAAATTAGCAGAACTGAATGATGGCTGATCGCTGGTCTTTATCAAAGCAGGATGGTTCACAGGAATAGCATCTTTGTCCTCTGAGGACAGAGGGAAACCATATGGTCTGAAGATGTTCTTGTCACAAGGAAAGAGGCCTGTCGCCCGGCAGCCATTAGCCACTATTTCGCCTGCTGCAACTCGCTTGTATGCATTTCCGAATAGTTCGCCAATTTGGTAGATGGTGACGACTTGCCCTGGGTGTGAACAGAGCAATTCTTCAATTTCTTGGCAGTTGAATGTTTTCAGGGGCCCCACGAAAGCTTTATCCAAGGGTTGCATTTTGTGGCTGCTGAGAGGTGGGAGGCAAATGATGTCAACATGATTCTCTCCAGCTAAAGTAATGACCTCCAGGTTCCTGGTGTGTGAATAGTGCCCGTCCAGTACTAAGATAACAGGATCTTTTGTTGGCTTTGTATGTTTGATGAAATGAAGAAACCACTGGGAAAAAATCTCGCTCTGTATCCACCCCGAGGGATGGCACACGTGGATTGATCCAGGCAATGCGCCATTCATCAGTTCTTGTTTCATACTTTTTCTTGGAAATAAAAGTAATGGAGGAATGAAGTGTCCAGTTGGACTCATACAGGTGACGAATGTCACAATAAATCCCCATTCTGCAGATTTAAGAGAAGATATCTGATGCTTGCCTTTCAATCCTAATATTTTTGTGTGTTTGTGCTGTATAATAGTGATGCCGGTTTCATCACAGTTGTAAAGTCTTGCGGGATTATGTTGAATTGTACCCACTGCGCATTCGAAGATTTAAAAAACTGAGCGACTGATTCAGGAGAGAAACCCCTCGCTCTTGAGAGTGAAAGACCTTCAAGGGTTCTAACTTAAATTTGTGGATGACAACATAGGAAATTTTTCAACCACTTCCTTCCACCCTTTTCATTTCTCAATTGGTTTTTAATTCCGTTTCTTACAGCAAGCTGGTAAGCAAGATGCACAACGTCTGCCATTGACAAGCCAAGAAACTTTCTTTCCATCAAAAGACAATGCTCAGCCAGATCATTTTCTGCTTCACAAGGAAGAACTTGCTTCCTACCCAGTTTTGTTTTTACTGTTTCACTTGAGCTTTTCTGCCGGTCTTTAACATAATGCCCTAGTGTTGTTTGTGGTACGTTGAAAACTCTCGATGCTTTGCAGCTGCCCATTTCCTTGTTCCTTATAGCCTCAAAAGCTGCCTTCATTCTTTCGGGGTCCCATTTTTTTCTTTGAGTCATCTGTAATATTATATAACCCAGAAGCAATAATTCACAAGGTACTGACTTCCTAATATGGGGAGCCCCATATCAGGCTCATAAAACCTCCCCATAATAGGCAAAAACAGGTGCTCAAGAAAATGGGTGAATAAAACAGGACATAAAAATTCTACCAATAAACCAAAGCAAGTGTTTAAGATTACACTTAACAGAGAACTGAGCACCAAACTAATTCAGAAAAATAGCTTACCTTCTACGGCTCATGAGTCACAGTTTAGCAATAAGCAAAAATATCACAGCGCACCAAAACAAAGATGCCCAGTGAGTACCGAAGTCCTGAGCAACTGACCGTTTATACTGTGATTACAAAGAACAGTCTCATCTGCTTGATGATTTACATTCTTAAGCAGAGAGTGCAGCACCTCCTGGTATGAAATAATGCACCTCCCGATATTAGGCGACTTTCCCCTACGCTGAAGGGTGGAATATTTCAAATATTTGGGAACAACCTTAACAAATCAGAAGTCTATTCAGGCAGTAGCAGACTGAAGTCAGGAAATGCTTGTTACCATTCGGTGCAGAATCTTTTGTCTTCCAGTTTGCTATCCAAAAATGTATAGTTTAAGATATACAGAGCTATAATTTGGCCTGTTGTTTTGTATGGGTGTGAAACTTGGTCGTTCACAGTGACGGCGGAATGTAGGCTGAGAGTGTTTGAGAATATGGTGCTGAGGAGATTAACAATTTGTACTCCTCATCCAATATTGTTCAGGTGATCAAACTGCGAAGAATGAGGTTGGGGGGGCATGTAGCACATGTGGGGAAGAGTAGAGGTAAGTGTACACAGGGTTTTGGTGGAGACACCTGAGGGGATGAGACCACTTGGAAGATTCAGGCATAGGAGGGAGGATAATCTTCAGGAAGTGGAATGTAAGGGCATGGGCTGGATTGATCTAGTTCAAGGTAGGCACACATGGGCAGGAGTTCTGAATGCAGTAATGAACCTTCAGGTTCCATAAAATCCAGGGTATTTGCTTTGTAGCTCAGAACTGGTTCGCTTTGCAAGAAGGACTCTGCCCCATGGCATAAGTAAGTATGTAAGTAAGTATGTAAGTAAGTAAGTAAGTATGTAATTAAGTATTATGATTCTCCCTTGCTTGCTGCTGCCCCAAGTTGGTGGAAAGTTAGGTTAGTACACAAGGGCTTGACACTTCCACTTCCATCCTCAAAATATTATAACCACACACTGAAAGTTAGTGAGTTTGCAGGGGTAGTTTTAAAGCTCACCCAGTATTTTGTCTAGGTGGAGGAATCACTTCTCTCAGTTACTGAATGTACGTGGGGTTAATGGTGTTATGCAGGCTGAAATACATACAGCAGAGCTACTAGTGCCTGAGCCCTATGCTTTTGTTGTTGGAATGGCTATTGAAAAGCTAAAAGACACAAATCATCAGGTATTAATAAAATTCTGGCAGAACTGATTACAGCATGAAGTTGGACAATTCATTCTGTGACACATAAGCTTACTAATTCTATTTGGAATAAGGAGAAATTGCCTTACTGGTGGAAGGAGTCAATCATTGTACCTATTTATAAGAAGGGTGATAATACAGAAAGTAGTAATTATTGAGACATATCACTTTTGTCAACTACATAAAAAATTCTTTTTTATTTTTTTTTTTAACATTCATGGAACCGTGTATCGTAGTATGACTAGTAGCAATAACCAACGAGATGCAGCTTAGTAAGGGAATTTATTATTCCACCG
>JGI20169J29049_11449169_pt1 | contig 11425 bp, 1 predicted proteins | sample TergutNc150P1_FD_29049 | JGI IMG/M metagenome (IMG submission 29049) | reverse complement strand
AAGTGTTTCGCCTTATTAATTTAGAGACTCTAACTGTCCTGGCCTATTCCTTTAGAGACACTAAGAGTTTCGCCTTATTAATTTAGAGACTCTAACTGTCCTGGCCTATTCCTTTAGAGACAAAATAAATTTCGCTTTATTAAATTAGAGGAACTAACTGTCTTGGCCTATTCCTTTAGAGAATCTGACAGTTCCGCCTTATTAATTTAGAGACACAAACTGTCCTGGCCTACACATTTAGAGACTCTAAGAGTTTCTCCTCATTAATTTAGAGACCCTAACTGTCCTGGCCTATAACTTTAGAGTCTCAAAGATTTTCGCCTTATTAATTTAGAGCCCCTAACGGTCCTGCACTATTCGTTTAGAGATTGAGTCTTTCGCCTTATTAATTTTGAGACCCAAAATCTCCTGGCCTATTTCTTTAGTGAATCTGAGAGATTCGCCTTATTAATATAGAGATCCTATCTGTCCTGGCCTATTATTTTAGAGCCTCTTAATGTTTCGCCTTATTAATTTAGAGACGCTAACTGTCCTGGCCTAGGCCTTTAGAGATTCTAAAAGTTTCGCCTTATTAATTTAGAGACACTAACTGTCCTGGCCTATTCCTGTAGAGACTCTAAATGTTTCTCCTTGTTAATTTAGAGATCCTAACTGTTCTGGACTATTCCTTTAGAGACTCTAAGAGTTTCGCCTTATTAATTTAGAGACTCTTACAGTCCTGGCCTATCCTTTTAGAGACTCTAAGTGTTTCGCATTATTAATTTAGAGACTCAAATTCTACTGGCCTATTCCTTTAGAGCCTCTAAGTGTTTCGCCTTATTAATTTAGAGACTAAATGTCCTGGACTATTACTTTAGAGACTGTAAGACTTTCGCCTTATTAAATTCGAGACTCTAACTGTTCTGACCTATTCCTTTAGAGACCATAAGAGTTTCGCCTTATTAAGTTAGAAACTCTAACTGTCCTGGCCTATTCCATTAGAGACTCTAAGAGTATCGCTTTATTAATTTAGAGACCCTTATTGTCCTGGCCTATTACTTTAGAGACACTAAGATTTTCGTCTTATTAATTTAGAGACACTAACACTCCTGGCCTATTCCTTTAGAGACTCTAAGAGTTTCGTCATATTAATTTAGAGACTCTAAATGTCATGGCCTATTCCTTTAGAAACACTAAGTATTTCGCCTTATTAATTTAGTGACTATAAATGTCCTTGCCTCTTTCTTTAGGGACTCTAAGTGTTTCGCCTTATTAATTTAGAGACTCTAACTGTCCTGGCCTACACTTTTAGAGACCCTAAGAATTTCGCCTTATTAACATAGAGACCCTAACTGTCCTGGCATATTCCTTTAGAGACACTAAGTGTTTCGCCTTATTAATTTAGAGACTGTAATTCATCTGGCCTAATTCTTTAGAGAATCTTAGAGTTTCGCCTTATTAATTTAGAGACTCTAAACCTCCTGGCCTATTCTTTAGAGACATTAAGAGTTTCGCCTTATTAATTTAGAGGCACTAAATCTCCTGGCCTATTCCTTTAGAGAATCTAAGAGATTCGCCTTATTAATGTAGAGACTCTAACTGTCCTGGCGTATACCATTAAGGCTTCTAAGAATTACGCCTTATTAAATTAGAGATTCTAACACTCCTGATCTATTCCTTTAGAGACTCTAAGATTTTCGCCTTATTAGTTTAGAGACTCTAACTGTCCTGGCCTAATCTTTTAGAGACTCTAAGTGTTTCGCCTTATTAATTTAGAGACCCTAACTGTCCTGGCCTATTACTTTAGAGACTCTAAGTGTTCCGCCTTATTAATTTAGAGACTCTAACTGTCCTGGCCTATTTCTTTAGAGACTCTAAAAGACTCGCCTTATTAATTTAGAGACTAACTGCCTTGGCCTATTACTTTAGAGACTCTAAGCGTCTCGACTTATTAATTTTGAGTTTCTAAATGTCCTGGCCTATAACTTTAGAGACACTAAGTGTTTCGCCCTATTAATTTAGAGAATCATAATGTCCTGTCCTATTTCTTTAGAGATTCTAAGAGTTTCGCATTATTAATTTAGAGACTCTAAATGTCCTGGCCTATACTTTAGAGACTCTAAGTGCTACGCCTTATTAATTTAGAGACCCTAACGGTCCTGGTCTATCCCTTTAGAGAACCTACGTGTTTCGCCTTTTTAATTTAGAGGCTTTAACTGTCCTGGCCACTTATTTTAGAGACTCTAAGGGTTTCGCCATATTCATTTAGAGACTCGAAATATCTTGGCCTATCCTTTAGAGACTCTAAGAGTTTCGCCTTATTAATTTAGAGACTCTAACTGTCCTTGCCTATTCGTTTAGAGACTCTAAGTTTCTCGCCTTATTAATTTAGAGACCCTAACTGTCTTGGCCTATATCTTAAGAGACTCTAAGAGTTTCGCCTTATTAATTTAGAGGCTCTAACTGTCTTGGCCTATACATTTAGAGACCCTAAGTGTTTCGCCTTATTAATTTAGAGACTCTAACTGTCCTGGCCTATTCCTTTAGAGACTCTAAGCGTTTCGCCTTATTAATTTAGAGACTCTAACTCTCCAGGCTTATTACTTTAGAGACTCTAAGTGTTTCGACTTATTATTTTAGAGACTCTAACGCTCTTGGCCTATTCCTTTAGAGACTCTACGTGTTTCGCCTTATTAATGTAGAGACTCTAACTCTCCTGGCCTATTCCTTTAGAGACTCTAAGAGTTTCGCCTTATTAATTTAGAGACTCTAACTGTCTTGGTCTATCCCTTTAGAGACTCTAAGCGTTTCGCCTTATTAATTTAGAGAACCTAACGTCCTGACTTATTCCTTTAGATACTCTAAATTTTTCTCCTTATTAATTTAGAGACTCTACATGTTCTGGCCCATTCCTTTAGAGACTCTAAGAGTTTCGCCTTATTAATTTAGAGACACTAGCTCTCCAGGCCTATTCTTTAGATACTCTAAGAGTTTCGCCTTATTAATTTTGAGACACTGACTCTCCTGGCCCATTATTTTAGAGACTCTTAAAATTTTCACCTTATTAATTTAGAGACCCTAACTGTCCTGGCCTATTCCTTTAGAGAGTCTAAGAATTTCGCCTTATTAATTTAGAGACTCTAACTGTCCTGGCCTATTCATTTAGATACTCTAAGTGTTTAGCCTTATTAATTTAGTGACTCTCCTGGCCTATTATTTAGAGAATCTAAGATTTTCACATTATTAATTTAGAGAATCTAACTCTCCTGGCCTAATTTTTAGAGTCTCTAAGAATTTTGACTTATTAATTTAGAGACCATAAATGTCCTGGCCTATTCATTTAGATACACTAAGTTTTTGGCCTTATTAATTTAGAGACTCTAACTGTCCTAGCCAATTCGTTTAGAGACTCTAAGAGTTTCGCCTTACTAATTTAGAGCCCCTAACTGTCCTGCACTATTCCTTTACAGCCAGAGACTTTCGCCTTATTAATTTAGAGACCCTAACCCTCCTGGCCTATTCCTTTAGAGACTCTTAGAGTTTCACCTTATTAATTTAGAGACTCTAACATTCCTGGTCTATTCCTTTAGAGACCCTTATAATTTCGCCTTATTAATTTAGATACTGTAACTATCCTGGCTTATTCTTTAGAGAATCTAAGATTTTCGCCTTATTAATTTAGAGACTCTAACACTTCTGGCCTATTCCTTTAAAGAAGCTATAGTTTCGCCTTATTAATTTAGAGACACTAACTCTCCTGGCTTATTTCTTTAGAGCCTCTATAAATTTTGCCTTATTAATTTAGAGACACTAAATGTCCTGGCCTATTCCTTTAGAGACTCTAAGTGTTTCGCCTTATTAATTTAGAGACACTAACTCTCCTAGCCTATTCCTTTAGAGATCACAACAGTTTGGCCTTACAAATTTAGAGACTCTAAATCTCCTGGCCTATAACTTTAGAGACTCTATAGTTTCGACTTTTGAATTTAGAGACTCTAACTCTCCTGGCCTATTCCTTTAGAGACTATAATATATTCGCGCTATTAATATAGAGACTGTAACTGTCCTGGTTTGTTCCTTTAGTGACCCTAAGTATTTCGACTTATTAATATAGATTCCCTAACAGTCCTGGCCTATTTCTTTAGAGACTCTAAGAGATTCGCCTTATTAATTTTGAGCCCCAACTGTCCTGCACGATTTGTTTAGAGACTGAGACTTTCGCCTTATTAATTTAGAGACTCTAACTGTCCTGGTCTATTCTTTTAGAGACTCTGAAAATTTTGCCTTATTAATTTAGAGACTCTGTCTTGGTCTATTCCTTTAGAGACTCTAAGCCTTTCGCCTTATTAATTTAGAGACACTAACAGTCCTGGCCTAATCCTTTAGAGGCTCTAAGAGTTTCGCCTTATTAATTTAGAGACACTAACTCTCCTGTCCTAATCCTTTAGAGACTCTAAGATTTTCGCCTTATTCATTTAGAGATTCTAACAGTCCTGGCCTATTCCTTTAGAGACTCTAAGTGTTTCGTCTTATTAATTTAGAGACTCTAACTGTCCTGGCCTATTGATTTAGAGACTCTAAGGGTTTCGCCTTATTAATTTAGAGACTCTAACTCTCCTGGCCTCTTCCTTTAGAGACCCTAAGTATTCCGCCTTATTAATTTAGAGACACTAACAGTCCTGGCCTATTCCTTTAGAGACTCTAAGAGTTTCGCCTTATTAATTTACAGACTCCAACTGTCCTGGCCTATTCTTTAGAGACACTAATTTTTTCGCCTTATTAATTTAGAGACTCTAAACCTCCTGGCCTATTCCTTTAGAGATTCTAAGAGTTTCGCCTTATTAATTTAGAGACTGTAACTCTCCTGGCCTATTCCTTTAGGGACACTAAGTGTAACGCCTTATTAATTTAGAGACTCTAACTGTCCTGGCCTATTTCTTTAGAGACACTAAGAGTTTCGCCTTATTAATTTAGAGGCACTAAATGTCTTGGCCTCTTCCTTTAGAGAATCAAAGAGTTTCGCCTTATTAAATTAGAGACTCTAACTGTCCTGGCCTATTCCTTTTGAAACTCTAAGAATTTCGCCTTATTAATTTAGAGACTCTAAGTCTCCTAGCCTATATCTATAGAGATCACAAGATTTTCGCCTTACAAATTTAGAGTCTCTACCTCTCCTGGCATATAACTCTAGAGACTCTAGATTTTCGAATTTTAATTTAGAGGCTCTAACTCTCCTGGCCTAATACTTTAGAGACTATAATATATTCGCGCTATTAATATAGAGGCTCTAACGTTCCTGGTTTGTCCCTTTTGAGACCCTAAGACTTTTACCTTATTAATTTAGATTCCCTAACAGTCGTGTCCTATTCCTTTGGAGACTCTAAGAGATTCGCCTTATTAATGTAGAGACTCTAATTGTTCTGGCCTATTCCTTAGAGACTCTAAGAATTTCGCCTTATTAATTTAGAGAATCTAACTGTCCAAGTCTATTCCTTTAGAGACTCTAAGAGTTTCGCCTTATTAATTAAAGACTCTAAAATCCTGGCCTCTTACTTTACAGACTCTAAGTGTTTCGCCTTATTAATTTAGAGACGCTTACTGCCCTGGCCTATACCTTTAGAGACTCTGAGAGTTTCGCCTTATTAATTTAGAGAATCTAACAGTCCTGGCCTATTATTTTAGAGACACTAAGAGATTCGCCTTATTAATTTACATACTCTAACAGACCTGGCCTTTCCGTTTGGAGACTCTAAGTTATTCGCCTTATTAATTTAGGGATCCTAACTTTCCTGGCCCATTACTTTATAGTCTGTAAGTGTTTCGCCTTATTAATTTAGAGCCCCTAACTGTCCTTCACTACTCGTTTAGAGACCGAGTCTTTCGTCCTTATTAATTTAGAGACCCTAACAGTCCTGGCCTATTCCTTTAGAGATTCTAAGATTTTCGCCTTATTAATTTAGAGACTCTAACTGTCCTGGTCTATTCCTTTAGAGACTCTAAGGGTTTCGCCTTATTAATTTAGAAACCCTAACTGTCCTGGCCTTTTCCTTTAGAGTCACTAAGTGTTTCGCCTTATTAATATATAGACTCTAACACTCCTGACCTATTTCTTTAGAGACACTAAGAGTTTCGCCTTATTATTTTGAGACTCTAACCCTCCAGGCCTATTATTTTAGAGACTCTAAGAGTTTCGCCTTATTAATTTAGAGACTCTAACTGTCCTGGCCTATTATTTTGGAGACTCTAGAAGTTTCACCTTAATAAATTAGAGATTCTAAATGTCCTGGCCTATTCCTTTAAGGCTTCTAAGAGTTACGCCTTATTAATTTAGAGACTCTAACTGTCCTGGTCTATTACTTTAGAGATTCAAAGAGTTTCGCTTTATTAATTTAGAGACTCTAAATTTCCTGGCCTATTCCTTTAGAAACTCTAAGTGTTTCGCCTTATTAATTTTGAGACGCTAACTGTCCTGGCCTATTCCTTTAGAGACTCTAAGTCTTTCGCCTTATAAATTTAGAGACTCTAACGGTCCTGGCCTATTCATTTAGTGACTCTAATGGTTTCGTCTTATTAATTTAGAGACCCTAACTCTCCTGGCCTATTCCTTTAGAGACTCTAAGAATTCCGCCTTATTAATTTAGAGACACTAAATGTCCTGGCCTATTCCCTTAGAGACTCTAAATATTTCGCCTTATTAATTTAGAGACCCTATCAGTCCTAGCCTATTCTTTTAGAGACTCTAAGGGTTTCGCCTTATTAATTTAGAGATTGTAACTGTCCTGGCCTATTCCTTTAGAGACTCTAAGGGATTCGCCTTAATAATTTAGAGACTCTAACTCTCCTGGCCTATTCCTTAGAGACACTAAGAGTTTCGCCTTATTAATTTAGAGACTCTAAATCACCTGGCCTAATCCTTTAGAGATTCTAAGAGTTTCGCCTTATTAAATTAGAGACTCTAAATCTCCTGGCCTAATCCTTTAGAGACACTAAGTGTATCGCCTTATTAATTTAGAGACTCTAACTGTCTTGGCCTATTCCTTTAGAGACTCTAAGAGTTTCGCCTTATTAATTTAGAAACTCTAAATGTCGTGGCCAATTACTTTAGAGAATCAAAGAGTTTCGCCTTATTAATTTAGAGACTCTACATGTCCTGGCCTATTCCTTTTGAAAATCTAAGAATTTCGCCTTATTAATTTAGAGAATCTAACTCTCCTACCCTATTCCTTTAGAGATCTCAAGAGTTTCGCCTTACAAATTTAGAGTCTCTAAATATCCTGGCATATAACTTTAGAGACTCTAGATATTCAAATTTTAATTTAGAGACTCTAACATTCGGGGCCTAATTCTTTAGAGACTATAATACATTCGCTCTATTAATATAGAGGCTCTAACATTCCTGGTTTGTTCCTTTAGAGACCCTAAGACTTTTGCCTTATTAATTTAGATTCACTAACAGTCCTGTCCTAATCCTTTAGAGACTCTAATTGTTTCGCCTTATTAATTTAGAGACTCTAACATTCCTGTCCTATTCCTTTGGAGAATCTAAGAGATTCGCCTTATTAATTTTGAGCTCTAGCTGTCCTGCACTATTCCTTTAGAGACTGAGAATTTCGCCTTATTAATTTAGAGACTCTAACTGTCCTGGCCTATTCCTTAGAGACTCTAAGATTTTCGCCTTTTTAATTTAGAGACTCTAACTGTCCTGGTCTATTTCTTTAGAGACTCTAAGTTTTTTCGTCTTATTAATTTAGAGACCCTAACAGTCCTGGCCTCTTCCTTTAGACACACTAAGAGTTTCGCCTTATTAATTTAGAGACTCTAACTTCCCTGGCCTATTCCTTTAGAGACTCTAAGAGTTTCGCCTTATTAATTTAGAGACTCTAACAGTCCTGGCCTATTATTTAGAGACACTAAGATATTCGCCTTATTAATTTACAGACTCTAACAGACCTGGCCTTTTCCTTTGGAGACTCTAAGATTTTCACCTTATTAAATTTGAGCCCCTAACCCTCCTGGACCATTACTTTAGAGTCTCTAAGTGTTTCGCCTTATTTATTTAGAGCCACTAACTGTCCTGCACTATTCGTTTAGAGACTGAGTCTTTCGCCTTATTAATTTAGAGACGCTAAGAGTCCTGGCCTATTCCTTTAGAGACTCTAAGAGATTCGCCTTATTAATTTAGAGATTCTAACACTCCTGGCCTATTATTTTAGAGCCTCTAAAATTTTCGCCTTATTAATTTAGAGACACTATCTCTCCTGGCCTATGCCTTTAGAGACTCTAAGTGTTTCGCCTTGTTAATTTAGAGACACTAACTCTCTTGGCCTATTCCTTTAGAGACTCTATGTGTTTCGCCTTATTAATTTAGAGACACTATTTGTCCTGGCCTAATTCATTAGAGACACTAAGAGTTTCGCCTTATTAATTTAGAGACACTAACTGTCCTGGCCTATTCATTTAGGGACTGTAAGTGTTTCGCCTTATTAACTTAGAGACTGTAACTCTTCTGGCCTATTCCTTTAGAGACTCTAATTGTTTCGCCTTATTAATTTAGAGACTCTAACTGTACTGGCCTATTCCTTTAGAGACTGTAAGGGTATCGACTTATTAATCAAGAGACCTTAACCGTCATGACCTATTCCTTTAGAGACGCTAATAGTTTCCCCTTATTAATTTAGAGACCCTAAATGTCTTGGCCTATTCCTTTAGAGACTCTAAGTGTTTCGCCTTATTAATTTAGAGACTCTAACAGTCCTGGCTTATTCCTTTAGAGACACTAATAGTTTCGCCTTATTAATTTAGAGACTCTAACAGTCCTGGCCTATTCCTTTAGTGACTCTAAGTGTGTCGCCTTATTAATTTTGAGATTCTAACTGTCCTGGCCTATTCCTTTAGAGACACTAACATTTACGCCTTATTAATTTAGAGACAATAACTGTCCTGGCCTATTCCTTTAGAGACTCTAAGAGATTTGCCTTATTAATTTAGAGATTCTAACTGTCCTGGCCTATTATTTTAGAGCCTCTAAACGTTTCGCCTTATTAATTTAGAGACACTAACTTTCCTGGCCTATGCCTTGAGAGACACTAAGATTTTCGCCATATTAATTTAGAGACACTAACTGTCTTGGCCTATTCCTTTAGAGATTCTATGTGTTTCGCCTTATTAATTTAGAGACACTAAGTGTCCTGGCCTATTTCATTAGACACTCTAAGAATTTCGCCTTATTAATTTAGAGACTCTAACTGTCCTGGCCTATTCATTTAGAGACTCTGAGTGTTTCGCCTTATTAATTTAGAGACTCTAACTCTCCTGGCCTATTCCTTTAGAGACTCTATATTTTTCGCTTTATTAATTTAGAGACTCTAAATGTACTGGCCTATTACTTTAGAGACTGTAAGAATTTCGACTTATTAATTTAGAGACCTTAACTGTCCTGACCTATTCTTTAGAAACCCTAAGTTTTTCGCCTTAATAATTTAGAGACCCTAAATATCCTCGCCTATTCCTTTAGAGACTCTAAGAGTTTCGCCTTATTATTTTAGAGACTCTAACTGACCTGGCCTATTATTTTAGAGACACTAATATTTTCGCCTTATTAATTTAGAGATTCTAACTCTCCTGGCCTAATCCTTTAGAGACACTAAGGTTTCCGCCTTATTAATTTAGAGACACTAACTGTCCTGGCCTATTCCTTTAGAGACTCTAAGAGTTTCGCCTTATTAATTTAGGGACTCTAGCTTTCCTGGCGTACTCCTTTAGAGACTCTAATATTTTCGCGGTATTAATTTAGAGTCACTTATTATCCTGGCCTATTCCTTTAGAGACATTAAGAGTTTCGCCTTATTAATTTATAGACTCTAAATCTCCTGGCCTATTGCTTTAGAGGCTCAAACAGTTTCGCCTTATTAGATTAGAGACACTAACTCTCCTGGCCTAATTCTTTAGAGATTCCAAGAGATTCGCCTTATTAATTTAGAGACTCTAACGGTCCTGGCCTATTCCTTTAGAGACTCCAAGAATTTCGCCTTATTAAATTAGAGACTCTAAATCTCCTGGCCTATTCCTTTAAGGCTTCTAAGAGTTACGCCTTATTAATTTAGAGACACTAACAGTCCTGGCGTATTCTTTTAGAGACTCTAATTGTTTCGCCATATTAAATTGGAAATTCGAACTGTCATGGCCTAGTCATTTAGAGCCTCTATAAATTTCGCCTTATTAATTTAGAGTCTCTAACTGTCCTGGCCTATGCCTTTAGAGACTCTAAGAGATTCGCCTTATAAATTTAGAGATACTAACGGTCCTGGCCTATATTTTTAGAGACACTAAGAGTTTCGCCTTATTAATTTAGAGATTCTAACTCTCCTGGCCTATTCCTTTACAGACTCTAAGAGTTTCGCCTTATTAATTTAGAGATCCTAACTGTCCTGGCCTATATCTTTATAGATTCTAAGAGTTTCGCCTTATTAATTTCGAGACCCTAACTCTACTGGCCTATTCCTTTAGAGGCTCTAAGAGTTTCGTCTTATTAATTTAGAGACTCTAATTCTACTGGCCTATTTCTTTAGAGACTCTAAGTGTTTCGACTTATTAATTTAGGAACACTAAATGCCTTGACCTATTCCTTTAGAGACTCTAAGAGTTTCGCCTTATTAATTTAGGGACACTAACAGTCCGAGCCTATTCCTTCAGAGACTCTAAGAGTTTCGCCTTATTAATTTAAAGACTCTTATTGTCCTGGCCTATTCCTTTACAAACACTAATAGTTTCGCCTTATTAATTTAGAGACTCTAACAGTCTTGGCCTATTCCTTTACAGACCCTAAGAGATTCGCCTTATTAATTTAGGGACTCTAAATGTCCTGGCCTAATCCTTTAGAGACACTAAGATTTTCGCCTTATTAATTTAGAGTCTCTGACTGTCCTGGCCTATTCCTTTAGGGATTCTAAGAGTTTCGCCTTATTAATTTAGAGACTCTAATTGTCCTGGCGTAATCCTTTAGAGACTCTAAGTGTTTCGCCTTATTAATTTAGAGACCCTAACAGTCCTGGCCTATTCCTTTAGAGACACTTTGAGTTTCGCCTTATTAATTTATAGACCCTACTCCAGTTGGCCTATTTTTATAGAGACTCTAAAAGTTTCGCCTTATTAATTTAGAGACTGTAACTCTCCTGGCCTATTCCTTTAGACAATCTAAGATTTTCGCCTCATTAATTTATAGACTCTAACTTTCCTGGCCTTTCCGTTTAGAGACTCTAAGAGTTTCGCCTTTTAAATTACAAACACTAACTGTCCTGGCCTATTCCTTTAAGGCTTCTAAGAGTTACGCCTTATTAATTTAGAGACTCTAACTGTCCTGGCCTATACATTTAGAGTCCCTAAGTGTCTCGACTTAGTAATTTAGAGACCCTAACTGCCCTGGCCTATTACTTTAGAGACTCTAAGT
>JGI20169J29049_11449172_pt1 | contig 11434 bp, 8 predicted proteins | sample TergutNc150P1_FD_29049 | JGI IMG/M metagenome (IMG submission 29049) | reverse complement strand
TGTCACAGCACCCATCATCAGGAGTACTAAAAACTGTATCTGCTACCTCTGGTATAAGTCATGCTGTAAAATACAGATTAAAATTAACTAGAGTGAATCTGTATTTTACAGCATGACTTATACCAGAGGTAGCAGATACAGTTTTTAGTACTCCTGATGATGGGTGCTATGACACCCAAAACATGTAGAGTGAATCTGCAGTAAATAAATGTCCGCATACTGTTGCATCGAGTTGGACCTTTTATTAACATTGCAATTAGCATGTCACTGTATCAAACAAACACCAAGGGTTATAAACTGCCACAAACACTTTGTGCATCGAGCACACTGAATGAGAAACATCCGCCAATGTGTAATTACACCCATGAAACCCACATATGGTGAAGTTACCTGAGTTACTGCAACACACGTGCATGTCTTGCGCCTCACAAGTGTCCCAAGACGAGCCTTGCCTTTTACTATGCAGTAAGGAACTCCCATCTTGCGGCAAAGTGCTGGTAGGAACAATACCAGCTGAAAAGGAGACATGTATTCTTGTAAAATCTGCTCTCAAGCCAACAAATCCAAAGCTTTTAAAATACATACCTTCCACACCAGCAAAATCTTACATCAAAACTCATTTAAAAACAGTTGGTTTTAGTATTTGAACTGTCTACAGTACTTCATGTTTACTGGCTTGTCTTCAGGCAACAGCCTTGGCCTTACAAGATATATACATGATGCAGATATAAATTTATTATTAATGCTCACAAACATTGCAGTAGTGATATTACTGCACGAGTTACTGAAAAAACATAGGTACTGCAATATTAGTGGCACACTCTTAATGTCATGCTTGTACACAGCAGTTACTACTATTGCAATGGAGGAAGTATGGAACACTCATTGGCATACAGCCACCAAACTGTAGGACTGTACTGTTAATATTCACCACTCATGGAATTTGTAATCTCACAAGAATCTGCCACAGGACACAAAGAATAAATAGAACACTATTTACGTTCATATCAATAACTATAAGGGGGCAAAGTCCCAACATCCTCATGTGGTCAAGAAATTCTCTACCTATCGCACACCCCTGCTGTCTACACATTCACACCCTGTCACTATTATTTCTTTGGGTTCAACTTTATTATTATTTTCCCATATGCACAAATGTTTCCCTAATATTATGCAATTCACAGTCTACAGTTGTTACCCTCAATTGAAAGTTCTGTTACTCTCAGTGCCCTCAATCTAGTCTTCCTTTGGGGCAACAGATTGTTCCACACCCACATAAAAAGGTAACATTATGCTTCATTTTTATGTTTTCAGAGATAGCCCAGAGCATTAACTGAATGCTAGCAAGCATTCCTAACAATAATAATCTCGAACATGTAATAGGCTTAAAATGGGCAAAAATACTTCCAACATTGTAACATGCATAAAACCATCAATTTATGAATTACATCAAGTAACACAGTACTCTTCTAAAACTGTATCATTACTTGTGCATGCTTTATGCACACCCACACAGTTCATTTTCTGTTATTCCAAAAGCAAATTTTCACATAATCTTAAAATTTTAAAGGTATATACACTTCTCTGTTTTATTAAAAATATCTGCCCATATTTCCCATTCTTAATGAACTTTAATTCCTAAAAATGGTTCCACCCAGTCTGTCCATTTTCACTTCCATTTTAGACAATGTCACTCAGTTTTTTGGCTTGATCTTCAGATGGCACAAAAGCGGCTATACAGAACCCTGTTCATGCGCTTAAAAAGAGTCAGCAGTGGTTTAAATAGTAAATGACCAGAATGAACCATAAGAAAAATGGTTAACACAAAACTGATCAAGCCAGATGCAAAAAAACCATTACAGACAGTATGTAATGGAAGTAAAAAAAAAAACTGCATAAAGCTGGTTATTAACTCAAATGATTAATGAGAAAAGAGAAAGGAAAAAGGAATGAGATTCTTAATAAAATACAGAAACTCAGGCAATGAAAAATCTGGTCTTAGAATACCATACAGAATAAATTATCTGGACCTACACAACTGTGAAAATGACACATGCTCACTGTATGGACAAAATGACAATATTAAAAGACTCCTACATTTCATTAAAAACTATTCTGTTCGATTTCTAAGACTTATGGATGCTTCCACACAACAGAGCAACTTAATAAGAGTTTAAAAAATCCGGGATTTTAACACACAGAACACAATTTATCAGACACAATGATTTGCTGGAATTTTGACACAGAAAGTACAACACAGCAACATAAAGTGTTGATGATTTTATGAAAATTACACTGTTGCACTCAGACATGACTGAAAACATACACGGTCACAAGAGTCCAAAATAAACATATGAATCATATTACCAGTTATCTTTTCTGCATACAAGAACACTCAGTGCTGTTCATCTAACATGTGTCAACTACGCAGTATGACATTCAGGTGAAGAAATTCATGTCACATCACAGTGTTCCAAACATGGCACTTTTAATTTAAAAGAAGCTACAAAAATTACAACACAAAAAAAGCAGTTCTGAAGATAACTGTAAAATACTTCAGCTGAAACTCACTAACATGAGTACAGCTACTAGCTGTATCTAAACACAGTGTGATACTAACCACATTAACCATCACAAAAAAAGTGCATCATGGCAATAGTGTATGCCCTTCCCACTACTAATACCATCCCCTCCAAGTTACACTGTAAATTCGAGACCTGTAGTACAAGATTTTAAGAACCCTATTCAAAAAGCCCTGTTACCTCAGGTTCCAATGTGGGCAGCAACCCTGTTGTAATGGGAGAAATAATATCCCTCCAAAGGTTACAGAATACACACATCAAAGAGATTTATTTTCTAATCTTTGCAGAAATGAATAGTATTTGAGCTGCCGGAGTGCATGAAATGTCAACCATTGCAATGGTAATGATCACTCAGTACTGTTATCATCATGCCTGTCATTCAAACAATATAACACCATTGGAAAAAATATTATAGCCATTTCTCTAAGTCACCAGAACATTTGATGTTCCTGTGAGCATGCAGCATGATAAATTTCTTAAAATGAAAGCAACTAGATGCACTAATTTCTCAAATTTATTTTTGGAATGAAACTCCACATGTTTCAGACAGTTCCTCTGTCCATCATCAGGAGTTTTTCACTGCACACACAGCATTGGTACATGTCATACAGGTTTGCTGACAGCTTGCGAGCAAGCTGTCAGCAAACATGTCTTGCCAGTTGCAACTACAGTGTCAGATACAACTGGAAACTGCTCCCATGTGAGGCAGTGAATGCATAAAGCAGGTACTTAAAGTTATTCCGGCATGTGCTTAAATCAGGTGTCCATAATTTGTCCAAATATCTAGCAGCCGCCTCAAAATTCTAGACACAGGAAGAGTGACACGAAGAAAGTTCCATGCTGAGGACCCACAAATATCACTCATCACCACATAAAATTAACTGTCCAGACACTTTGCACTCAGGATTTGTACACCGGACTTGTCTCCTCCATTAACCAACATAATCCTGCCAATGACACGTGTCCCCCCTCCATTTTTAGCACAGATATATTCTAATAGCTTCGTTGAGAGAAATGTTATAATGCATAAAATGTATTAAAGACAAACAAATGCACTTTTAATTTTACTGATGTAATATGTAACTAAAATCACTCCACCATATTAAAAACTATATAATTTCTGGTAAATATCCACTGTTGAATAATAAAATACAATATGGATGATCACAAAAATATCAGAAGTTAAAATTAAAATCATATTCTTGTTCTCAAATAAATCACCCTGAAGACAGAAACACGTTGGTGACCGTAACACAATAAAAGGACTTCAATACAATTAAAGTGCATTTGTTGGTCTTTCATACATTTTATGCATCTTATAAATGCATGGAATATGGCAAATATCCAACCAGATGTTATCATATTTTGAACTTCCACTCTGAAGTCTATTATATCACAGACTTATATCTGGGTATATGATCACTTCATGTACTGAAAAGCAACTCAATTCATTACGTTGTATTTCAGAACTGTTACATTATCACCCCAATCACATACTGCTATAAGAGTAAAACAGATACGAACCTCAATTGGGTCAACATCATGTGCAATAACAACCAGCTGAGCCTTCTTTTGCTCTACTAATTTAGTAACACAGTTGCTTCCTTGACGCAAAACATTTGGTCTCTTTGTGGGTGCTTCCTCCTTCTTTGCAACCTTTGCTTCCGCTCGAGCTCGTAGTCTGGCCTTCTTTGCATATGCCGTTTCAGGTCGATATTTCTCCAAAATTTTAAACAGTGCCTGAGCTGAAATAAATTCAACCCTTGCAATAACAATACGAAAAAAATAGAACCAGACAACCTTTACACCAAATTCCATCCAGAAATAACTCTGCTTTCAATAGAAGTTTTAATTAATTCCTATAGTACGCTACAAATGTGCAACACTTATACTGTGGTGATGTATCTCAGAGATCTTGGTGGTAAATGGTGTCTTCAGTATTCAGATAGCAAATACAAATGTCATCATAAACACATACATCCACAGTATACATTCTCTTAAAATATTCACAAGTGTCACTATAGCTCAACACCACACACACACTGTAGTGTTGGTTGGGGAATGATGCATGTAGAATTCTGATAAGAAACTTCTTGGAAAAATGACCATTTTACAGACTGCCCAATGGCTGGCTTTGCTCTTCAGATGTTCAGCATTTTACTTTATTATCAGATGATACTTAATCAGTAACCACACTCAATATTTTGTAAACTTCAAATTACTTATAAATATGCAAAAAATAAAAGACAAATCAACCCTTCCAATTACCCTTTCTCCATCCAGAAAGACAGTGTGACATTTAACCCTACATGTGCAAATGTCAATCATGCAGCTAACTGTAGTACAAGGTTGAAAATCTGAACCACTGCACTGTACCATTAAGAAACAGTTGAATTTTTGGTTGATACCAAATAGGAGAAGCTGCACCAATGATATCTGTTCACAGTGTTCCTAGCAAATCCATCTGGTAACAAGTTATCATGTGGTTGACATTCTACCAGCTAACAACAAGCTATGAAAGAGAACAAGCACTGTAGAGCAAACAGGAAGTGTGACACAGTTAAATTCTGCCACTGGTTGCAAACGAACTGGAAGTTGAAAAGTATGGCACGCTCTGCAATTTTGACTGACCTAAATTTTTCAGTTTTAAACTAGCACCTTGGAAAACTACAGCTGGCACTTGTAGTGCTAAAATTTACATATATAAGTAAATAAAGCAGTCTGCTAACAGCATATAGACACACAAATGAACTCAAAAAGGGTAAATGCACAACCTACACATCTAAAAGACTGAAAATTACGGTACCAGTCTGTTTGTCAACTGTTGAGGTGAACTGGTTGATAGGGGGTGGTACTTTCAGACGTTTTTGAAGTACAGCCCTCTGACGCTGAATTCTGATGTACTTTGGCCACCTTACAAATCTACTTAAATCTCGAGACGGTTGGATATCCTGACCTGGCAATAAAAAACAAAACCTTAAGTTATTCTCAATAAACTCAAAAGATTAATTAAGATACATAAGTATGTACTTACACCCACATAAATTTCCACTTAATATATGACTTTTGGTCCAGGAGGAAAGGGCAGGCATGAGGCATATATTCTGACTTACCGATGCCGAAGTTTCTCGGTCTCTTCTCAAAGAGTGGATTGACAACCTTCTTCGGTTCAGCCTTCTTTACTGCTAAAGGTGCGGCCGCAACCTTCTTTCCTACTTTCTTCTTCGGCTATAAAATATATTATTAGGGTAAGATACCTTCCATGGACCCAAAACAAAATGGTGGGCAAGTTATTTTTTTTAAAGAAAGATGGAAATATTTACTACAGTCCCTACACAGAGACCTTAAAAGGCTCTCATATTAGCACAAATCATGAGGAGCACTTAAGAATGAACGTAGTTTGAAACACGTTAGGCATTACAGTGTAATTTGTAAAAATGAGCTGCACTTGATGTCTTTTAACTGATAAATGGGTAAGAATACAATGATTATGAGCATGAACATAAAAATTCTGAAGACTCAAATTACCAGCAACTACAACAATACTTCAAACAATGTCAAAGAAAACTATGTTTCTTTGCACTACAATGGATGACAGTATATGCACAAATCTAACAGCAGACACAAATATGACGACTGAGCAAGTGAAATCAAGAAGTAGGGACTGAAGTGGTGAGCTGATGGCAGCACACGTAGTAAAAGTCATACATCAAAATATTTTCCTCCACTATTTCCTGCATATCATGTTCTACTCTCTCCCCACCCCCTCCAAAGACTATAATTTCTTCACATGAATTTATCTACTGCATGCGCACGCATGCATGCACACACACACGTGCATGCATGAGCCCTTGAACTGGTAAGCAGAAATCATATACACATTATCGCTACCATAACTCCAAAACTGATCTGCAGTTACTTTTATCAGTTTCCTTAGAACACACACAAGCCTGAGTGTGGAGCACCATATATCCAGCAAGCAAGGCAACATAATTTCAAGCTAATGTAAAGAAATATCCATATGAAAATGGTGTATTCTCCAAAACAATGAAAGCACCATTGGTCAAACTCCTCTAGAACAAGACAGAGTACCAGTGAAATTGTTCTTTGCTTATCTGTTGCAAGACTACAACAAAGAATAAAACTCCTCAGTAAAGTGGACTTCTAAGAAGTAAAATTATATGTCCCAAATATTACATGCACACCACACTCTCCAAGAACGACCACGTAATCAACAAATACATACGGAATAATGTAAGAAAGAACAGATATTTGCACGTGAATCAGAAGTACAAGACATTCATCATGGTTCACCACACCTAAAATGCCACAAAATAAGGATGTTAAAATATGACACAATAAACTGGGCCATCATGAACCAAAAAAATGGAGAAACTGGGAGAAGTCAGCGAAGCTATCCCTGTGCAAGCCACAAAGGCATATGAGGGAGAAGGAGGGGATAGCAGTTGTATAGCTCAAATCTTTAACCTTGGCACTAGCTGGAGGCAAGTGGTCACACTGGCCCGCAAATTTGTAAAAAGGGAATATAACAGAGAACATCGCACTGTTGTCAGTGGATATTTGTCACAATTCACAGAACTTAGCAAAACATTCTTCGCTGCTGTACATGATAGAAGTGCCGAAACTCTAATAGGTATCACTCAAGCAGTATAATAAGCGACTGCCAGGCTGAATGCAACATATTAGCACAGGAAGGCTACATATGATGGTCATCTATTCCACCTCATTTGTAGATGAAGAAACAAGAGCTTACACAAATATAATAAACCTATGTGACAACATGAACGAACCTGTACGACAGAAAGGCAGATTACACTTTCCCATCAGATACATGTTCATGAAAATATACAAAGTAGAAACATATCCATGTTGTAAATGCCTATAACATAAGACTGGCACAAGGCACAAGAAGTTGAACCTGAAGACTGATACGGTAAGTTTGTGATGGAAGTCAATGTGTGCAGACAGAGATACACTGTGTGAACTCAACTGCTCTTCATGTCTAGTGCTGTGATAAAATGTGAAATGAAATGCTGCTAAAGGCACTGAATATTATAGACTATAACACAAAATACTGGAATGCTACAGTGGCAAAATGGCACAAAGGAGGAAAACCACAGCACATACTTTTCTATTACTGTCTTTTGTCTTCATACCTGAAAACTGAAGTTTGGTGGATTAGTAACTGGAACAAAAATTCGAACTAACCTAAATGGATTACAAGTTTCTTTTCAGTGACCATGCCTAAAATACAAAATGCCAGTCTTCGTGCTATGGATGTTTCTTATAATGTATTCTTGGTAGAGTGAATTAAATTTTAAGCAACACTACTCTGCTATCAACCAAAAACTGTGCTGAACGTATACAAGAGGCCTTGGCAATAGAGTGGAATAAAATTATTATTCTTATACTACCATTTTCAAAACACACTGCTTACGCTAACAATTAATACTTTATGCAGCCATTAGAAAATACAGCTTTGAAAATGTTACATTCCTGGTCTTATAAGGTGTGTCATTTGGACTATGGCGCATTTGGAACATGCAAAGAAAATTCGGAATACTGATACTCAACGATTGGCGAGTACAGAACCTGTCGTCAACAGCACTATTCTAAACAGTACGATACACACTTATAATGAACATCTTATGGCAAATAAAAAAGTCCACAGACTGTGTACAAGCTCGCAATCAGGTGGAATATATGAAAAGCCGCAGTCCAATGGATAGCACATTGCCACTATTTCGACAGACCTCGGCTTGAAGGCTCAGCCCGAATATGTGCTACACTGACAACTTTTTAGCGCTTTTCTTCAACACCTTAGGCAAAATGTCCAATAGGCCACGACCGCACTAACCAATCTAGCATTCGACACTATATTATCTCCGCAACTGAAAACGTTATTAAATCAGGGATAAATAACTGGGAAAACAAAGTGGTAGTGCAGATCATTATCAAATACACGTTAGCACACATCCCCACGAAATAAAACTGTGTATCTGAACACAAAATGCCCTCACTCTGTACTAAAGTACTCAATATTTACTTTCCATTTTAATACAAATATCGAAATATTTTACTGCATTTTAACAAGAGTAAATACCCTACATTTTCACCACATTGCTGCGTTTCTAATATGCGAAGTCCTCTATTACTGGCGCAAATTCTACAGCATCTACTTAGATAATAATCTTTCACACATCACTAACCTTCTTCTGTACCATTTTCTGTTCGTTACTTTACAGGATGGCCGATTATTACGTAGATTTATTCAACAAACACACCAAACTTCCGCATCTCCCATGCACAACCCACAGGAAGTCTCACCCATAAGACCGTATTTCTCTGCCACTTCCGAACTGTTGTGCGTTCACAACAGTCGACTTGTCAGAAATCCACATGTGAAAATGTAGAACAAAAATCTCCATAATTAGTGGACAATTTTTTTAGCACTAGATATGTATTCTGACGCAATACGCGTGATTTAATTAAGGATAACTTTTATTTTATTTCATGTGTAAATGAGTTATTTACAAGTTCAATCGTACGAGCCATGGGTGAAAGTTAATACCGATTGATCGATTTATGCCGCCGACTGCTGCAACTTTAGACCCTACTCGAACGCAGCTGCTGGTCGTCCATACCCGGAGGCATGGATTAAAGAAACAAGATAATCTGTGGATCAGAGGCTCATCTGGAGTCACAGATTACATGTCTTGATCTGTAAGTGCTCGACATTTAACGGGGTAAAGACGTGAAAAGAAATGTCACATTCTAGAGGTCTGCCACAAAGTAAAGAAGCGTTGTTGAAGTCGTACACAACAAGATTGAAGGACGATGTTAAGTCAATGCTAGAAAATTTTGAAGGTAAGATACTTTTAAGCTGCATATATATGGTGAATAAAATTGTACGCCGAGTAAAGATTTTTTAGCGTTTGGAGAATTGGGTGCAGAAAATTTCTCTCGAAAGAAGCTAGCGTGTAGTTGACAGTGAAGGTGAAAACAATCCGTTATAATTATTGGTACAGGCCTGTAACTCTTAAGTCGCCCAGCGTAACTTCTCAAAAATTTTCCGTTGTCAAGGAAGGTAAGAGAAGCGAAGTTTATAAATGGTTTGTTGAAAGGAAAGTAAAGTGCATGCGGCTGATGTTTGGTTATGTAGTTTACGTTGCAAGCATTGCTGATTTGTTTGATGTGAGGAATTTTTGACACATCAAAATTATGATTATTGTGTGTAATATTGCAGAAATAGTAAAGCTGGCGAAAGGTGAAAGCGAAACTCAGTTATCAAAGATGACTCAGAGTGAACAAGATACGTATGAAATGCACGTCCGAGCAGCAAATATTGTAAGTTGCACTGGAATAACTGTAGAATATAATTACCAAATATACTAGTAGTACTGTTTGAGTAGAATAATAACTGTAACTTTCCTAGCATCATTGTTGAATCCCATATTAATACTTCTGTGTCATTAGACTACAAGTTCTCAAGTGATATACTAGACTAGTAATTGCCAACCTTTTTTGATTCTGATAAGAAAGCCAACATGCCAGTGTATCTGTGGTCCTCTCATTTCTGCTGTATTCGTGTAAGTTTGCGTTGAGTCTTGCAGTTTACTTCCTTACATAGTTCCTGTTTTCATAGGAGGTGTTTGTTAAATGAGACGTGCCACTTTTATCTGCTTCTAGGTGCGAGCTGGAGAATCCTTAATGAAACTGGTGTCCGACATCAAGCAGTACCTCATTCTTAATGATTTCCCATCAGTAAATGAAGCAATCACCCAGAATTCTAAGTTATTTAGAACAAAACAAGCTGAATGTGATCAGAAACTGATGAGTCTTAGAGATGATATGGCTGCTGACTTATATGACCTGGAAGAAGAATATTATACATCTATTTACAAATAAAATCTTTTGTACATTGCATTGTTTTGTGAATATACTAGTCATATGGCAACAGTGTTTCCTGATTATGCTTATTACATGCCACATTCCCAATTTATGATGCTTCTTTATATGTACCGAACCATAGCTTTGCAAGATATACACATTCCATTTGTCAGTAATATTCTTAAATACAGGCAAGTTTCCATAAACATCTCCTGTGAATGCACCTGCATAACCATATGAACTTTATTACTGTATGGAAGTTAACTGATTTTGCTTTACTGGTCAACCAAACTGTGACATTGCATCCAGGAAGACCGGACGCAGATCACTTCATGATGTATGAGTATTACGATTTGGGGGGGGAAGCATAAAATGTGGAACAGTACCATGTAATGGTATTAACTAAAATGCTAATGTGCATGTCTTCCATCCTTTGCCAGTTAAATTCCCGAACTAAACAAGGCAGAAAAGTAATTATGAATAACATCCATAACTTTTACATGTGTAACTCTGAAAATATGAATAAATGGCTTTATGCCCTTAAGTTTACAGTGTGTTATTTCAGTAATTTAACACAGGTTTTCACATGGCTTTCTGTGCGTTTCATATGAATACAATGATTTTATAGGGACATAACCTGAACTATAAAAAAAAATTCATCATGGTACAGGCCACGAAGGCCCAGAGGGGGAGTAGATGTATAACTCTACTCTTTCTTTAAGCTCGGTGCTAGGTGGGGGTGGGTGGTCAACGCCACGCCCAGGCCAGTTTACCCCCAGGAAAGACCTGGTACCCATTGTATAGGAGGCTGGGTGGGGCTCCAGGGCTGGTGTAGACGGGTGCGGAAAATCTTGCCCCCACCGGGATTCGATCCAGGACCATCCAGGCTGTAGCGAGTCGCTATACCGACCCACAACCTGAACTACAGCCTCCCCCCCCCC
>JGI20169J29049_11449179_pt1 | contig 11488 bp, 10 predicted proteins | sample TergutNc150P1_FD_29049 | JGI IMG/M metagenome (IMG submission 29049) | reverse complement strand
GTTACTTTCAGGTAACCTCCAATCTTAACATGTCGGAGCAGTGGAAAATTTTCTAACAACGATATTATCGAAACTTTAAGACGTTAAGCTTCTGTAGGCCAGTGTTACTTTCAGGTTAGTCCAATCTAAAAATGTCGCAGAAGGGGAAAGCTTTCAAACAATGATATTATCGAAACCTTAACACATTAAGCCTCTGTAGTTCAGTGTTACTTTCAGGTTACGTCCAATCTGAACATGTCGCAGAAGTGGAAAGCTTTCAAACAAAGATATTATCGGAATCTTAACACTTGAAGCCTCTGTAGTCCAGTGTTACTTTCACGTAACGTCCAATCTGAACATGTCCCAGCAGGGGAAAGTGTTCAAAAAACGATATTATCTAAACATTAAAACATTAAGCCTCTTTAGGCCAGGGTTATTTTCAGGTAACGCCCAATATGAACATGTCGCAGAAGGGGAAATTGTTCAAACAACGATATTATCGGAACATTAACACTATAAGTCCCTGTAGGCAAGTGTTACATTCAGGTAACGTCCAATCTGAATATGTTGCAGTATGGTAAAGTGTTCAAACAAAGATATTATCGGAACATTAACACTTTAAACATATGTAGGCCAGTGTTACTTTCAGGTAACGTCCAATCTGAACTTGTTGTAGCAGGGGAAAGTGTTAAAACAACGATATTATCGGAACACAAACAATTTAAGACACTGTAGGCCAGTGTTTCTTTCAGGTAACGTCCAATCTGAACATGTCGCAACAGAGGAAAGGGTTCAAACAACGATATTATCGGAACATTAACCCTTTAAGCCTCTTTAGTGCATTTCTTATTTTCAGATAAGGTCCAATCTGAACATTTCGCAGCAGGGTAAGTGTTAAAACAAAGATATTATACGAAGATTAACACTTTAAGCCTCTGTAGGCCAGTGTTATGTTCAGGTAACGTCCAATCAGAACATGTCGTAGAAACGGAAAATTTTCAAGCAACGATATTATCGGAACATTAACACTTTAAGCATCTGTAGGCGTGTGTTACTTTCAGGTAACGTCCAATCTGAACATGTCGCATCAGTGGAAAGTGTTCAAACAACGATATTATGGGAACTTCAACAATTTAAGCCTCTGTAGTCCAGTGTTACTTTCAGGTAACGTTCAATCTGAACATGTCACAGCAGTGGAAATTTTTCAAACAAAGATATTATCGGAAAATTAACACTTAAGAATCTGTAGGCCAGTGCTACTTTCAGGTAACGTCCAATCTGAATATGTCGCAGCAGTGGAAGTGGTTCAAAGAACGATATTATTGGAACGTTAACAATTTAACCTACTGTAGGCCAGTGTTACTTTCAGGTAACTTCCAATCGGAACAAGTCGCAGCAGTGTAAATCTTTCAAAGAACGATATTATCGGAACCTTAACACTTTAAGCCTCTGTAGGCCAGAGTTACTGTCAGGTAACTTCCCATCTGAACATGTCGCAGCAGGGGAAATAGTTCAAACAACGATATTTGGGAACATTTACACTTTAAGCCTCTGTAGGCCAGTGTAACTTTCAGGTAACTTCCAATCTGAACATGTCGCAGCAGGGGAAACTCTCCAAACAACGATATTATTGGAATATTTAAATATAAGCCTCTGTAGGCCATGTGTTACTTTCAGGTAACTTTCAAACTGAACATGTTGCAGCTGGGAAAATGATTAAAACAATGATATTATCGGAACATTTACACTATAAGCATCTATAGTCCAGTGTTCCTTTTAGGTAACGTCCAATCTGAACTTGCCGCAACAAGGGGAAAGCGTTCAAACAATGATATTATCGGAACATTAAAATTTTAAGCCTCTGTAGGCCAGTGTTACTTTCAGGTAACGTCCAATCTAAACATGTCGCAGAACTGGAAAGATTTCAAGCAACGATATTATCGGAACATTAACACTTTAAGCACTTTTAGGCCCGTGTTACTTTCAGGTAACATCCAATCTGAACATGTCGCAGCAGGTAAGAGTGTTCAAACAACGATATTATTGGAAGATTAACACTTTAAGCATCTGTAGGCCATTGTTACTTTCAGGTAACTTCCGTACTGAACATGTCGCGGGAGTGGAAATGGTTCAAACAACGATACTATCGGAACATTAACAATTTAAGCTTCTGTAGGACAGTGTTACTTTCAGGTCACTTCCAATCTGAACGAGTCGCAGTAGGGGAAGATTTCAAACAACAATATTATCGGAACATTAACATTATAAGCCTCTGTACGCCAGTGTTACTTTCAGGTAATATCCAATCTGAACATGTCGCAGTAGGGGACAGTTTAAATACAACGACATTATCGGATCATTAACACTTTAAGATTCTGTAGGCAAGTGTTATTTTCAGGTAACTTCCAGTCTGAAAAAGTCGCAGCAGGGGAAACGGTTCAAACAACGATATTATTGGAACCTTAACAATTTAAGCCTCTGTAGGTCAGTGTTACATTCAGGTAACGTCAAATGTGAGAATGTCGCAGCAGTGGAAATGTTTCAAACAAAGATATTATTAGAACATTGACGATTTAAGTCTCTGTAGGCCAGTGTTACTTTCATGTAACTTCCAATCAGAACATGTCGCATCAGTGGAAAGTGTTCAAAAAACAACATTAAAGGAACATTAACAATTTAAACCTCTGTAGGCCAATGTTACTTTCAGGTAACGTCCAATCTGAACATGTCGCAGCAGGTGAAAGTGTTCAAACAACGATATTATCTGAACGTTAACAATTTAAGACTATGTAGGCCAGTGATACTTTCAGGTAACGTCCAATCTTAACATGTCGCAGAAGGGGAAAGGATCAGAAAACTATATTATCTGAATATTTACATTTTATACCCCTGTAGGCCGGTGTTACTTTCAGGTAACTTCCAATCTGAACATGTCGCAGCAGGGCAAGTATGCAAACAACGATACTATCGGAACCTTAACACTTTAAACCTCTGTAGTCCAGTGTTACTTTCAGTTAAATTTCCAACTGAACATGTCGCAGCAGGAGAATGAGTTCAAACAACGATATTATCAGAACCTTAAAACTTTAAGAATCTGTAGGCCAGTGTTACTTTCAGTTAAAGTCCAATCTGAATATGTCGCAGCATGGGAAATGGATCAAACAACGGTATTATCGGTACTTCAACTATTTATTCCTCTGTAGGCCAGGGTTACTTTCAGATATCTTCCAATCTGTACATGTCGCAGAAGGGAAAATTTTCGAACAAAGATATTATCGGAACATTAACACTTTAAGACTCTGTAGCCCAGTGTTACTTTCAGGTAATGTCCAATCTGAACATGCCGCAGCAGGAGAAAGAGTCAAAACAACGATATTATCGGAACATTAACAGTTTAAGCCACTGTAGTCCAGTGTTACTTTCAGGTAACGTCCTATCTGAACATTCCGCAGCAGGGGAAAGTGTTCAAACAACGAAATTATCGGATCATTAACACTTTAAGCCTCTGTAGGCCAGTGTTAGTTTCAGTTAACTTCCAACCTCAACATGTCGCAGAATTGGAAAGCTTTCATACAACGACATTATCGGAAGCTTAACAATTTTAGCCTCTGTAGGCCAGTGCTACTTTCAGGTAACATCCAATTTGAATATGTCGCAGTAGTATAAATAGTACACACAACGGTATTATCGGAACATAAACACTTTAACCCTCTGTAGGCCAGTGTTACTTTCAGGTAACAACAAATCTGAACATGTCGCAGCAGAGGTAAGTGGTCAAACAAAGATATTATCGGAAACTTAACACTTTAAGCCTCTGTAGGCCAGTGTTACTTTCAGGTAACGTCCAATCTGAACATGCCGCAGCAGGGGAAAGTGTTCAAACAACGATATTATCGGAACATGAACAATTTAAGCCTCTGTAGGCCAGTGTTACTTTCAGGTAACGCCCAATCTGAACATGTCGCAGCGGGAGAAAGTGTTCAAACAATGATATTATCATTACTTTAACACTTTAAGCCTCTGTAGGCCAGTGTTACTTTCAGGTAACGTCCAATCTGTACATTTCGCAGGAGGGGAGAGTGTTCAAACAACGATATTATTGGAACATTAACACATTAAGCCTATGTAGTCCAGTGTTACTTTCAGGTAACGTCCAATCTCAACATGTCGCAGCAGTTGAAAGTGTACAAACAACTATATTATCGGAACATTAACATTTTAAGCCTCTGTAGGCCAGTGTTACATTCAGTTAACATCCAATCTTAACATGTCGCAGCAGTGGAAATAGTTCAAACAACGATATTATCCGAACCTTAACACTTTAAGACTCTGTAGTCCAGTGTTACATTCAGGTAACGTCCAATTTGAACATGTCGCAGCAGGGGTTATGAATCAAACAACGATATTTTCGGAACCTTAACATTTTAAGACTCTGTAGACCAGTGTTACTATCAGGTAACGTCCAATCTGAACATGTCGCAGCAGGGGAAAATGTTCAAACAGCAATATTATCGGAACATTAACACTTTAAGCCTCTGTAGGCCAGTGTTATTTTCAGGTATCGTCCAACCTGAATAAGTCGCAGCAGGGATTTAGGTTTCAAACAACGCTATTTTCGGAATCTTAACATTTTAAGACTCTGTAGGCCAGTGTTACTTTCAGATAACAACCAATCTTAACATGTCGGAGCAGTGGAAAATTTTCAAACAACGATATTATCGAAAACTTAACACGTTAAAGCTCTTTAGACCAGTGTTATTTTCAGGTTACGTCCAATTTTATCATGTCGCAGAAGGGGAAATATTTCACTAAACGATCTTATAAGAACATTAACACATTAGACCTCTGTAGGACAGTGTTACTTTCAGGCAACCTCCAATCTTAACACGTCGGAGCAGTGGAATTTTAACAAACAACGATATTATCGAAACCGTAACAAGTTAAACTTCTGTAGGCCAGTGTTACTTTCAGGTTACATCCAATCTGAACATGTCGCAAAAGGGGAAAGTTTTCAAACAAAGATATTATCGAAAAATTAACACATTAAAGTTCTGTAGGCCAGTGTTACTTTCAGGTAACTTCCAATCTGAACATGTCGCAGCAGGGGTTAGGATTCAAACAAAGATATTATCTGAACCTTAACACTTTAAGCCACTGTATGCCAGTGTTACATTCAGGTAACGTCCAATCTGAACATGTCGCAGCAGGGAAAGTTGTTCAAACAACGATATTATTTAAATTTTAACAAATTAAACATGTGTAGGCCAGTGTTATTTTCAGGTAACGCGCAATCTGAACATGCCGCAGCAGATGAAATTGTTCAAACAACGATATTATCAGAACATGAACACTTTTTGCCTCTGTAGGGCAGTCTTACTTTCAGGTTACGTCCAATTTGAAATTGTCGGAGCAGGTGAAAGTTTTCAAACAACCATATTATCGGAACATTAACAATTGAAGCCTTTGTAGTCCACTGTTACTTTCAAGTAACGTTCAATCTGAACAGGTCGCAGCAGGACAAATTTTTGAAACAACGATATTATTGGAACGTTAACACTTGAAGTCTCTGTAGGCCTGTTTTACTCTCAGGTAACGTCCAATCTGAACATATCGCAGTAGGGTAAATTGTACAGACAACGATATTGTCGGAATATCAACACTTTAATATTTTGTAGGCCAGTGTTACGTTCTGGTAACATCCAATCTGAACATGTCGCAAAAGCGGAAATTTTTCGAGCAACGATATTATCTGAACATTAACACTTTAAGCCTCTGTAGGTCTGTGTTACTTACAGGTAACTTCCAATCTGAAAATGTAGCAGCAATGGAAAGGGTTCAAACAACGATATTATTGGAACCTTAACACTTTAAGTCTCTTTAGGCTAGCATGTGCTTTCAGGTAACGTCCAATGTGAGCATGTAACAGCAGTGGAAAAGGTTAAAACAACGATATTATTCGAACCTTAACACTTTAAGCCTATGTAGTCCAGTGTTACTTTCAGGTAACATCCAATCTGAACATATCGCAGCAGGCGAAGTTTTCAAACAACGATATTATGTGAACATTAACAATTTAAGCTTTTGTAGGCCTGTGTTACTTTCAGGTAACGTCCAATCTTAACATGTCGGAGCAGTGGAAAGAGTTCAAACAATGAAATAATCGGAACCTTAACACGTTAAGCCTCTCTAGGCCAGTGTTACTTTCAGGTAACTTCTAATCTGAACATGTCGCAGCAGGGGAAATTTTTCAAACAACGATATTATCGGAACACTAACAATTTAAGCCTCTGCAGGCCAGAGTTACTTTCAGGTAACGTCCAATCTGAACAAGTCTGAGCAGGGGAAAATTTTCAAACAACGATATTATCGGAACATTAACACTTTAATTCTCTGTATGCCAGTTCTTACTTTCAGGTACGGTGAAATCTGAGCATGTCGCAGCAGGGGAAGTGTTCAAACAACGATATTATCGGAAGATGAACACTTTAAGCCTCTTTAGGCCAGTGTTACTTTCAGGTAACTTCCAAACTGAACATTTCGCAGGAGTGGAAACGGTTCAAACAACGATATAATCGGAACATTAACAATTGAAGCATCTGTAGGCCAGTGTTACTTTCAGGTAGAGTCCAATCTGAATATGTCGCAGCAGGGGAAGTTATCAAGCAACGATATTATCGAAACAATAACACTTTAAGCCTCTGTAGGCAAGTGCTACTTTCAGATAACTTCCAATTTGAAAATGTCGCAGCAGTGGAAAATGTTCGAACAACGATATTATCGGAACTTTAACACTTTAAGCCTCTGTAGGCCAGTGGTACTTTCAGGTTACGTCCAAACTGAACATGTCGCTGTAGGTAAAGTGTTGAAACAACGATATAATCGGAACCTTAACACATTAAGCTTCTGGAGACCAGTGTTATTTTGTCGTAACATCCAATCTGAACATGCCGCAGCAGGGGAAATTTTTCAAACAACGATATTATGGGAACATGAACCATTTAAGCCTCTGCGGGTCAATGTTACTTTCAGGTAACGTCCAATCTGAAAATGTCGCATCAGGGGAAATATTCAAACAACGATATTATCGGTACATAAACACTTTAAAAATGTGTAGGCCAGTGTTACTTTAAGGTAAATTCCAATCTGAACATATCGCTGCAGGGGTATATTTCAAACGCCGATATTATCTGAACATTAACAATTTAAGCCTTTGTAGGCCTGCGTTACTTTCAGGTAACGTCCAATCTGAACATGTCGGAGCAGTGGAAATTATTTAAACAACGATAATATTAGAACCTTAACACGTTAAGCTTCTGTAGGCCAGTGTTACTTTCAGGTTACGTCCAATCTGAATATGTCGCATCAGTGGAAAGTGTTCAAACAACATTATCCGAACTTTAACCATTTAAGCTTCTGTAGGCCTGTGTTACTTTCAGGTAACATCCAATCTGAACATGTCGCAGCAGGGGAAATTCTTTAAACAAAGATATAATCGGAACATTAACACTTTAAAATTCTGTAGGCCAGTGTTGCTCTCAGTTAACGTCCAATCTGAACATGTCGCACAGGGGAGAGTTTCCAAACAACGATATTTTTGGAACATTAAAAATTTAAGCCTCTGTAGGCCAGAGTTATTTTCAGGTAACTTTCAATCTGAAAATGTCGCAGCAGGGGAACTGTTCAAATAACGATACTATCGGTACCTTAACACTTTAAGCTTCTGTAGGCCAGTGTTACTTTCAGGTAACGTCCAATCTCAACATGCCGCACCAGGGGTAATGTTTCAAACAACGATATTATCGGAACATGAACAATTTAGAATTCTGTAGGCCAGTGTTACTTTCAGGTAACTTCCAATCTCAACATGCCAAAGCAGGGGAAACGGTTCAAACAACGATATTATCGGAAAATGAACAATTTAAGACTCTGTAGGCCAGTGTTACTTTCAGGTAACGTCCAATCTGAACATGTTGCAGCATTGGAAATGATTCAAACAACGATATTATCGGAACCTTAAAATTTTAAGCTTCTTTAGGCCAATGTTACTTTCCGTTAACTTCCAATCAGAACATGTCGCAGCAGTGGAAAAGGCTCAAACAAAGATATTATCGGAAACTTAACACTTTAAGGCTCTGTAGGCCAGAGCTACTTTCAGGTTACGTCCAATCTGAAAATGTCGCAGCAGTTTAAAGGGTTCAAACAACGCTATTATCGGAAACTTAACATTTAAAGCCTCTGAGGCCAGTGCTACTTTCAGGTAACGTCCAATCTGAACATGTCGCAGCAGGGGAGAGTGTTCAAACAACGATATTAAAGGAACATTAACAACTTAAAACTTTGTAGGCCAGTGTTACTTTCAGGTTAATTCCAATCTGAACATGTCGCAGCAGGGGAATGTTTCTAACAACGATTTTATCGGAACATTGACACTTTAAGCTTCTGGAGGCCAGTGTTACTTTCAGGTAACTTCCAATCTGAACGTGTCGCAGCAGGGCAAATTTTCAAAAAACGATATTATCGGAACATTAATGTTTTAAGCATCTGTATGCCAGTTTTACTTCCAGGTAATGTCCAATCTGAACATGCCGCAGCAGGGGAAAATTTCACAGAACTATATTATCGAAATATGAACAATTCATGCCTCTGTAGGCCAGTGTAACTATCAGATAAAGTCCAATCTGAATATGTCGCACAGGGGAGAGTTTTCAAACAACGATATTATTGGAAAATTAACACTTTTAGCCTCTGTATACCAGTGTTACTTTCCGGTAACGTCCAATCTGAACATGTCGCAGCAGGGGAAAGTTTTCATACAACGATATTATCGGAACCATAACAATTTAAGCCTCTGTAGGCAAGTGTTACTTTCAGGTAACTTCCAATTTGAACATGCCGCAACAGGGGAAAGATTCAAACAACGATATTGTCGGAACATGAACACTTTAAAATTGAGTAGGCCAGTTTTACTTTCAGATAACGTCCAATCTGAACATGTCGGTTTAGGGGAGTGGTTTCAAACAACGATATTATCGGAACTTAATACTTTAAGCCTCTGTAGGCCAGTGTTACTTTCAGGTAGCGTTCAATCTGAAAAGTCGCAGGAGGGGAGAGTGTTCAAAAACGATATTATCGGAACATTAACATTAAAAGCCTATGTAGTCCAGTGTCACTTTCAGGTAACATCCAATCAGAAACATGTCGCAGCAGTGCAAAAAGTTCAAACAACTATATTATCGGAACCTTAAAATTTTAAGTTCCTGTAGTCCGTTGTTACTTTCAGGTAACGTTCATTCTGAACATGTCGCAGCAACGGAAGGGTTCAAACAACGATATTATCAGAATATTAACACATTAAGCATCTGTAGGCCAGTGTTACTTGCAGGTAACTTCCAATCTGAAAACGTCGCAGTAGTGGAAAGGGTTCAAACAACGATATTATTAGAAAATTAACACTTTAAGCCTCACTAGGCTAGAGTTACTTTGAGGTAACGTCCAATCTGAACATGTGGAAGCAGGGGAGAGGGTCCAAACAACGATATTATGGGTACATTAACACATTAGGTCTCTCTAGGCCAGTGTTATTTTCAGGTAACGTCCAATCCGAACATGTCGCAGCAGAGGAGAGGGTTCAAACAACGATATTGTCGGAACATTAACACTTTACGTCCTTGTAGGCCAGTGTTACTTTCAGGTAACGTCCAATCCGAACATGTCGCAGCAGGGTAAATGTCCAAACAACGATATTATCAGAACCTTAACAGTTTAAGCCTCACTATGCCAGTGTTACTTTCATGTAAATTCCAATCTGAACATGTCGCAGCAGGGGAGAGTGTTGAAACAACGATATTATTGAAACATTAACATTTTAAGCGCCTGTAGGCCAGTGTTACTTTCAGGTAACGTCCAATCTGAACATGTCGCAGCAGGGGAAGTTTTCAAACAACGATATTATCGGAACATTAACACTTTAAGTCTCTGTAGGCCAGAGTTACTTTCACGTAACCTCCAATCTGAACATTTCGCAGCAGGGGATAGCTTTCAAAAAACGCTATTATTTGAACCTTAACAATTTAAGCTTATGTATACCAGTGTTACTCTCAGGAAACTTCCTAACTGAATATGTCGCAGCAATGGAAAGGGTTCAAACAAAGATATTATCGGTACCTTAACATTTTAAGCCTCTGTAGGCCAGTTTTACTTTCAGGCAACGTCCAATCTGAACATGTCGCAGCAGGGGAAGTTTTCATACAACGATTTTATCGGAACATTTATAATTTAAGCCTCTGTAGGCCAGTGTTATTTTCAGGTAACTTCCAATCTTTACATGTCGCAGCAGGTGAAAGTTTACAAACAACAATATTATCGGAACATTAACATTTTAAGCCTCTGTAGGCCAAAGTTACTTTCATGTATCGTCCAATCTGAACATGTCGCAGGAGGGGAAAGGATTCAAACAACGATATTAACGGAAACTTAACTCCTTAAACCTATGTAGGCCAGTGTTGCTTTCAGGTAACTTCCAATCTGAACATATCGCAGCAGGAGGAATGTTTCAAACAAAGATATTATTGGAATCTTAACACTTTAAGCCTCTGTAGGCCAGTGTTACTTTCAGGTTACGACCAATCTGAACATTTCGCAGCAGGGGAATAATTCAAACAACGATATTATCGGAAAATTTACAATTTAAGACTCTGTAGTCCAGTGTTACTTTCATGTATCATCCAATCTGAACATGTCGCATCGGGGTTAGCTTTCAAACCGCGATATTATGGGAACCTTAACACTTTAAGACACTGTAGGCCAGTGTTACTTTCAGGTAACTTCCAATCAGAACATGTTGCAGCAGGGGAAAGTGTTCAAACAACGATATTATAGGAAGATTAACAATTTTAGCCTATGTAGGCCAGTGTTAGTTTCAGGTAACGTCCAATCTGAACATGTCGCAGAAGTGGAAAGTGTTAAAACAACGATATTATCGAAATTTTAATTATTTAAACTTCTGTAGGAAAGTGTTACTTTCAGGTAACGTCCAATCTGAAAATGTCGCAGCAGGGGAAATTCTTCAAACAACGATATTATCGGAACATTAACTCTTTAAGCCTCTGTAGGCCAGTGTTACTTTCAGGTAACGCCCAATCAGAACATGTCGAAGCAGTGGAAAATTTTCAAACCAAGATATTATCGGAACTTTAACACTTTAAGACTCTCTAGGCCAGTGTTATTTTCAGGTAACTTCCAATCTGAACATATCGCAGCAGGTGAAATCGTTCAAAGAACAGTATAATCAGATCATTAACATTTTAAGCCTCTGTAGGCCAGTGTTATTTTCAGGTAACGTCCAATCTGAACATGTCGCAGAAGTGGAAATTGTTCAAGCAACGATATTATCTGAACATTAACCCTTAGGTAACTAATGTCATATATATATATATGGAGCACCCATTCTTGAGGTTTCTAGATCACACACAACGACGCAGCACAGTCGGTAGGACTCCTCTGGACGAGT
>JGI20169J29049_11449185_pt1 | contig 11518 bp, 20 predicted proteins | sample TergutNc150P1_FD_29049 | JGI IMG/M metagenome (IMG submission 29049) | reverse complement strand
CCGCCCAGTGCAGCAGAACGAGGGGCAGCAGCCAGCCGCCGAGTGCAGTAGAACGAGGGGCAGCAACCAGCCGCCGAGTGCAGAAGAATGAGGGGCAGCAGCCAGCCGCCAGAGGGGCAGCAGTCACCCGCCAAGGACAGCTCCATAGGCAAAAGACAGTGGAAAATAAAAGCAGAAGGGGGACATTTTTCCGCTCGCAGTAAGTCTTGCTCTGGAAAGGGCATTTTATTTTCTTTTGCATGAGAGTAAGAGCATTGGAGTGACATCATGGCCGAATATATCTCGGTGGGTGAAGCACTGAAGCTACTGAGTCCATTTAAGGGGGACAAGAGGGAAGTGCTAGCATTTATCTCAAAAGTGGATATAGCTTTTGAGGTGATTAACCCAGACAACTCAGATGTACTGTACAAATTCATACTTACAAGGATCAGTGGCGAACCGAGGGTTGCGATAGCACATAGGCACTTGGAAAAATGGGACGACTTAAAAGCATTTTTGAGAAACACCTACACAGAAAAGCACACTTTAGATTTTCATGCCACGCAGCTATTCGGGGCCAGATAGGGCAAAAGTGAGAGCATTTCTGAATGGATCCAGACCATTCAAAAGCTCAGTTCAAAATTTACAGAAGCGGCCTTGCAGGATTGCGAGGAGGACGAACATGTAGGGATTATAGTGCTGGCAGACAAACTGAGGAATATTTGCGTCATACAGGGGATTTCATCAGACACAATACAAATGATCATCCACAGTAGAAACGGAAATGTTTTCGATGAAATCGCGGAAACAGCTCTCGAGGAAGAGAGCGCAATATTTTCTAAAAATGAATGCTATAAACAAGGGACCACTTTTGGTAAGCTAGTGTGTAGCAATTGTGGGAAAGCAGGACACACGGCCATGAAATGCTACCTCAAAGACAAGAGGGACATTAGAGTGAATAAGTTGGGGTCCGAAACCCGGGGAGGCATAACAAAATGTTGGAGAGGGGAAATCAGGTGCTATAATTGTGGCGAAGTAGGCCACATGGCCAGGGACTGTAAAAAACTGAGGCAACCCAAAAGGAATAGACCGATAACAGAAACAGGGATTGAGGGGAGACCATCGGATAGAATTAACCCCAGCATTGGGTCGGTGAATACCCTGGGCAGAAAAAATGGGACAGCCACCGAATGTGTTAGTATGCAGTCGGACATTAGTAACGGAAAGGAGTTACTACTTCTAGTAGACACTGGTGCGGATATAAGCCTACTAAAACCCAATAATTTGAACAAGACGAAGCATTTTGACTCCGAAAGGAGGGTACAAGTAAAAAGCGTGAGTGGGTCCACCATTCAGACACTGGGGGCAGTACAGGCTGTTCTATATGAAGAATCAGTGAGAATACCGTTCACATTTCAACTTGTGGACAAACGTGTAGATCTCCCATGTGACGGCATAATAGGAAGGGATTTTCTCGCCCACGCAGGAGAGAGGATCTGTTATGAAACGGGAACTGTAACGCTAGGAACGGGTAAAACTAAAATTCACAAGGTGTTAACACCAATAGTCGCTGAGAACTGACCCAAGGGAATCAGGAGACTTGTGTTACCACGTAGGGCCGAGATTGTGGTTAGGTTGCCAGTAGAAGGGACAACTAAGCTTGGGGAAGGCCTAACATAAAAAGAAGAGATACAGGAGGGAGTGTATCTGGCAGGGGCAATCACTAAAGTACTGGTAGGCTGTGCAATAACTAGTATTGTGAACACTACCGACGAAAAGGTACAAATAGAGGAGCCCGTGTTAAAGATAACGGAGGTCGAACCGGAGACTTTGTCGGAGCCGCCGGGGGATGATAGTACCGGGCACTATGTAGACTGCCCCGGGGAGGTGCTTAAGCAATTGAGGTTAGGACACCTTAATGAAGAAGAAAGGAGAGAGATAGAAAAAACATGCTTGGAATACCATGATATTTTCCACCTACCTGGAGAGGTACTGAGTAACACCACGGTAGTAAAGCATGAGATTAGGTTCGAACCGGGCGCGGAGCCCATAAATGCTAGACCGTACCGGTTGCCTGAATCCCAAAAACAGGAAGTACAGAGGCAAGTTGAGGAACTCAAGAGGGGAGGGATAATAACAGAAAGCAATTCCCCTTGGAACAGCCCATTACTTGTAGTCCCCAAAAAGGCAGACGCGACTGGCGAAAAACATTGGAGGCTAGTTACTGATTACCAGAAGCTGAATGAGAAAACCGTGAGTGACGCTTACCCTCTACCAGACGTCACCGAGATTCTGGACCAGCTGGGCCAGTCAAGATATTTTTCCTGCATAGACATGGTGATGGGGTACCATCAGATAGAAGTGGCTGAACAAGATAGGGCAAAGACCGCTTTTAGTACAAAAGAGGGCCACTGGGAATATATACGCCTACCATTCGGGTTAAAGACGGTACCAGCCACATTTCAAAGAATGATGAATGTGGTATTGAGTGGTCTAATGGGATTGCGTTGTTTCGTATTTCTTGATGATATTGTGGCATATGCGAAATCGCTAGCAGAGCATGACGCCAAGATTAGGCATGTGTTCGACAGGTTCAGGGAAAGCAACCTAAAGCTCAAACCAGAAAAATGTGAATTCCTTTGGAGGGTGGTTAGCTACCTGGGGCACGTTATTTCGGAAAATGGGGTTTTGCCGGATAAGACCAAGACAAAGGCGATAGAGGAATTTCCAACCCCCCCAAACTGTAAAACAACTCAGACGTTTTCTAGGGCTAATGAGTTATTATAGGCGCTTTATTCAAAGGTTTAGTAAACTAGCCGCGCCGCTCCACGAACTTCTAAAGAAGAACGCTAGATATGAATGGACGAACAGGAGCAAGCATTCAGGGACCTAAAAAGCAAGCTGATTTCTCCACCAATCCTGAGATATCCTGATTACAGTCGTAGATTTATCCTGACCACGGATGCTAGCAATGAGGGCCTGGGGGCAGTCCTCTCTCAAGGAGAAATAGGAAAGGATCTTCCCATAGCCTTTGCCAGCCGCTCCCTGAAAAAGGCTGAGAGAAATTACAGTACTATGGAGGAGCTTTTAGCTATTGTATGGGGAATGAGGTACTTTAGACCGTACTTGTATGGAACAAAATTTACAGTAGTAATCGATCATAAACCCCTTACGTGGATAATGAGTGTGAAGGATCCGGGGTCCAGGTTATTAAAATGGAGGATAAAACTGTAAGAGTATGACTATGAAATCGTGTTTAAGAAGGGTGCCTCTAACACCAACGCAAATGCGCTGAGTCGTGTTAGCAGTCTGACCGCAGACAAGGGAGTGACTGAGGAAAGGCGACAACAGGTAACTGATGAGAAAACTAAGGCTACTATCATGTACAAGTACCATGACTCGCCGGTGGGAGGGCACCGGGGGATGAACAAAACATTCAGGGAAATAAGAAGGAAATACGAATGGCCCAACATGAAACGCGACATAGAAAACTACATAAAGAAATGTCAAAGCTGCCAGACGAACAAGACCTTAGGCCCCCAGTACAAGGCATCTATGGAGATTACTACTACAGCCAGAAAACCTTTCAAACGGTGTGTGCTGGATATAGTAGGCCCGGCTACAGTGACAAATAAAGGGAACCGTACATTTTGACATTCCAGGACGAGTTAACAAAGTTCATTGTGGCAGAGCCAATCCTGACGGACGCAGAAACAGTAGCACGGGTATTTGTGCGCAATATTGTACTCAAATTTGGGCTACCCGAGTTAGTGCTGACCGATCAGGGGTCAAATTTTTTAAGTGAACTATTCCAAAATACTTGCAAATTGCTCCATATAAAGAGGGTTCACACCACTGCGTTTCACCCGGAATCCAACGGTGGGCTTGAAAGAGGTCACAGGGTCCTTGTTGAATACCTTAGACATTGTCACCGAAGACCACTGTGTTTCACCCGGAATCCAACGGTGGGCTTGAAAGAGGTCACAGGGTCCTTGTTGAATACCTTAGAGATTGTCACCGAAGACCAGACGGACTGGGATGACTGGATACCCTACGCCACCCACATGTACAATGTCACGACTCACCGAGCCACTGGGTACACGCCATTCAAACTGCTATTTGGTCACAGGGCACAGGTACCATCTCCCTGATGGAGAAGCCCACACCTAGGTACGACTACGATGACTATGTAAGTGAACTGAAAGGCCGCATGCAGACAGCCCATGCAATAGCACGGGATAGGTTAGTAGAAAGCAAAACCAGAAGTAAACAGGATTACGATAGAAAAACCATACAGATAGCATTAAAGGTGGGGGATAGAGTACTCCTTTTTGACGAGAGTGTGCGAAGAGGGCGATCCAAGAAGCTAAGTGCCCAATGGATAGGACCGTACACAGTACTTGCCGTCGATGGAGTTAATGCCACCATTAAGCGTGGGCGGAATGTCATAAAGGTTCACGTGAATCGCCTGAAACCGTTCTACTAGGGTACTGAGGGCAGTAGTTATAGAGATCCTATCTCAACTAGAGCAGGCGCTTCGACAGATTCTGTTATTTTTTTCAGATATGAGGGCAATGGGAATCAGATGGGTCATGATGATGTTTGGACTGTTACTGGTGACGGGAGCTACTGGAGACTGGGGGTACCGCATGGAGAAATTTGAGGAGTCATCAGGCCTCTATTACGTTGACAAGGGAACAGTGAATTTGTATAATACTATGCAGAAAACAATTATTTATGTTGACTTGAAGGCGGAAGATTTGGAAATAGACACTTTGGGTTCTTACATTAACCATGTAGACAGACTGTGCAACTCAGTAGAAGTAAAGGACTGGACGGGGTGTAGTCAATTTAAGGAATCGGTAACATCGTTTTATACACCTACGTAACAGCGGGGGCCTCCTGAGGGACACCGTTGGGAATAGGCATGACGATTCTAGACTTAAACAAGGGATTTTAAATTTTGTGGGCGAGATTGGTAAGGTACTGTTTGGTACTCTCGACGATAGGGACGCCGATTACGACGACGAACAAATCCGCAAATTCGAGAGGAACTCAGATGACGTCACTGATCTTTTGAAGCAACAGGTTTGCGTAATTAGGTCTACCTTGAGCGCCTTTAATGATATCCTGGCGGATGTGGAACATAATGATAGGCTAGTGAGGAAGGGACTGTCAGCTATTCAAACTTATCTGGACGCACTATCCGCGGAAACAGCCCGTAAGCTTGACATTTTTGAGGCCAAGTTTATGATAGAGAAGCACATTACTCAGGTTAACAATGCTCTTACAATTTTGCAAAGGAACATAGACTTGGTTCTAGGTAGTGTACTCCATGCCCAAGCAGGGAACTTGCAGCCACAAATTGTGCCATCAAAGCTACTTTTGGAGGCCCTGAGGGGGAGCCAGTCTTTTTTCCCCCCGAGACACTATCTTGCCCTTTTCGCTGAGCAAAGACTCCACTAACCTTATCTATAAGGTGTGTGAGATACAAATATATTTACAAAATGACAGGTTGAGTTATGTGGTGGGCGTACCGTTGGTGAACAGCGGAGAATTTAGGGCGTATCATTTAGTGCCTGTCCCGATTCCGGTCAACAAGAATAAACTAATCTATATTAGGCCAGGTGAGTCTATCTTGTGTGTGGACAAAACATGACAATACTATTACTTTAGTTCCGACCTTGAACTGCAAAAATGCAAGGAGACCACAAGAAAAAGGTAGGTGTGCAAACAGGGAACCCCCCTACTGTCTAGCCTAGTGCAGGAAGAGTGTGCGGTGTGGCTTCTACAAGTGTGGAAGGCTCTACCCAGTAGCTGCAAAGTAAATTTCGTGCAGCTGACTCACACCATGTGGACTCAGGTTAGTGATGACGAGTGGGTTTACTACTCGTTGGGCTCAGAAAGCATGACCATGCTATGTGATGACCGAGACCCAGTAGACATCCCTCTGAAGGGAGCAGGTAAACTGTCCCTCGACTCAACCTGTAAGGGTTACAGCAAGGCCGCGCTTCTACAGCCTATGTGCTCTATCCTTGCAAACAACTTGTATAAGGGAAACAACCAGTTAATACAGATCAAACTACACAACGAATGCTGTGAGGAACTAGGTACACATTTAAATCTAAGCACCTTGAACCTTGATCTTAATTTTCGCAAAACTATAACTCATGCTGACGATTTGAGGTACGCGGGAATAAAAGTTGATGATCTCGAGAGACACGTTTTGGAGCACGAATGGAAGGTGAAACACTCTATTATTCATCATGGCTATTCTGTTGTTCTCTATGTAATTATTGGTTTGCTATGTTACATTCCGTTTAACACGTATGTTAACCAGGGGAGCCTGTCAGAAGGTAGCGGGCACGCTCAAAATAATTTCTCGAGTGACAGCGAACCCAGAGTCTGCGGGTTCGGGAAATGTGGTCAATATAAACATTAAAACCAGTAACGAAAGTTGGCTATCTCCCCTGAGGAGATACCTCTGCGCGCACTGAAACCCTCTGACAGCAAGGTGGGAGAACCGGAGGCGAGACCCACTCGTCGCACCCGCTCCTCCTGCTCATACTTTTAGTTCTGACCAATTTCAGGTGTAAAATTGGTTTTTTACTCAGGGGGGAGGTGTTGCATGCCTGCACACCAAAACCCCGTGGGGGCATTTTGGAGCATTTTTAGTTACTTGTTAATCACTGCATTTATTTTATGTATTAAAATCTTGAAGGCACCAGGCCTTGCACTGTGAACCTCACCCCAAGTCGCACAGCTCAGTCATGGATCTCTGAGTATAACGCGTGGGGCAAGGTACAAATACATATGAACCTTGGCCCTGAGCATTTGACCAACTAAGTCAGCTCTGCCAGGCCAGGGTGTTTTTCTGTATTGTATTCTACTGTAACCCTCTGGGGAAGTAACTTGTGCTGTGGGATTCAGCAGCACAAGTCTGCACCCCAGTCTTAGAAATAGAGAAGTTGTTCTGCTGACACGAGCGTTCGACCACTGCTTCCCTACCTGATCCTATGCACCGCTCGGCCTAGGACTTGGGATCTAACAACAGCCTCAGCAGAAAAAGGAACTAACTGAATGGTGACAAAATGATGCCAAAGCTGCAAGCATCATTGCATGCAGGCTAAGCAAGTCTGTTGCAGAGCTCGTGTTAACTTGCACCGGTACCAAGTTCATTTGGGACAAGCTATGTGCATGGTTTGAGCGCAGCAGTACACAGCGGCTTAATATGCTAATTGAGTCTTTCTTCCAGGCACAATGTGACTATAAAGAGGACATTAGCACGCATGTCGCTAAGCTGCAAAAACTGTATGTTGATCTAAATGCTGATTTGGTGAAGCACAGTGAAAAGACACTGTCTGAATGTATGCCGACTGGATGAACTTTGTCCACACTTGGTAAGGAACATGACAATTTCAAGGATGTTTGGGATACCATTCCTACTAGCACACAAACCATGAATTTGCTCATTGAGAAGCTCTATGCAATTGAATTGCGAGCTGACAAATTGACATCGGTTGAAGCTACAGTGCTCGTTGTACATGAAAATGACAAGTATGAAAGTGAATTTCAGTAAATCCATGAAAAGAGGAGTTGACCACGCAAAACAGAAATTTCCTTGCAACAAGTGCAAACAACTTGGTCACTGGGCAGCGGAGCGTCCTCAAAAGCAGCAGCATGCAGGGGACAGAGGTGGTAAATCAGCTGCAAAGAATGCTGATGGATTCCCAACGCATGTAATGGGGGTTTCAACAGCAAGCAGTGTGGATGCGGACAACTGGTACTGTGATAGTGGTGAAACACGGCACATTAGGCCGAACAAACATTATTTGCATCATACACAAAATTTGCCAATCCTGAAACGATCATGCTTGGCAAGAAAAATGCGCTGATGAAAGCATACGGCCAAGGTATGATAAATGTCCGGATGTTTCACAACAGCATGTGGCATGACACAACATTGAAAAAGTCTGGAACGTGCCAGATGCAAACGCACACCTATTCTCCATCAAGGCAGCCGCCCAAAATGGCTACAGCACAACTTTGAATGAAAAGGTTGTTGTTATTCACAGAGGTGATGGAAATGTTGCAGCATCGGGTAAGCTTGTTAATGACCTGTATGTATTGGTGATTCGGGTGTGTATTCCAGGACACGCCGCAGAGGTCCACCTGCCAACACAAGCGGAAACACTGCACGTATGGCATGTCTTGGTCATCAAAATAAGCGCCATGTTATGAAAGTGTTGAAACAACATGGTATTAATGTGGAAGCAAACAAGGAATTTTATGACAGGTGTGCTTTGGGAAAGGCATTCGTCATGTGTTCTTCATCACCATAAAAAGTGAGGTGGCGGACTGTCTAGGAAAGTTTCTGAAAGAAGTAAAGACTGCTGGACACGTCACAAAAGTTCTGCTGTCAGACGGTGGCAAGGAATTCAACTGTGAAGCTGTACAGAAGGTGTTGGAAGAGAACAGCATTACACACCGAATCACCGTGCCACATACTCTTGAACAGAATGCTGCAGCGGAGCTAGAAAATCGTACGATTGTGGAAAGCGCTTGTTCTGTGCTTCACGCCAGTGGATTGCCAAAAGAACTGTGGGCTGAAGCCTGCAATACTGTGGTTTACATACTCAACCGTACTGGACCTACACCAGTGGAAGGTAAGGCGTCTTTGGAGCTGTGGACTGGATCTTAAGCAACTCTTGGTCATTTGCATGTTTTTGGGACAGAATGTTATGTGCACATTCCCAAACAGAAAAGGCACAAGTGAGACCAAACGAGTAGGTTGGGTCGACTGGTTGGATATAGGGGTGAAAAGGATGGCTATCGAATTTGGATACCTAATGAAAGGAAGATTGTGTTGAGTCATGATGTCCTCTTTAAGCCAGAAGTTGTGTTCAATTCGCGCAAGTACATCACCAAAACCAAAAGCATGTGCCCTACACTCCATGTAGCTCCAATAGAAGAAATTCAGGTATTACAAAACTACAAAAGTGACAACAGAAATGCTGTGTCTTCTTCTGGAGGAAGTAATGGTTCGAATTCAGAAAGGTATGTTCAAGACCGCAAGAGCGTACATGAAAAGAAACAGCAAATTGGATGACTAGTGGCGAATTTGCTTGCCTAGTTGATGATAGTCAAGGAGACTACTGTTTGAGCCCAATTTCATACACTGAAGCAAAGCAGTCAAACGAACAGAAGCCATGGATGAAAGCGATGAATGAAGAATTGGCATCACTGAAGGAAAATGAGACCTGGGAGCTTGTCAACAGACCAATCAATGCAAAGGTGATTCAAAATCACTGGTTTATGCGCGTAAAGAAGTTGTGATGGCAACGCTCACTTTAAGGCTCAACTAGTTGCAAAGGGTTATGCACAAAAACAAGGGATTGATTATGATGAAACATTTAGTCCCGTAGCATGCTACGACACTGTCCACGCACTACTTGTGGTAGCTGCTTAAAAAAATATGAAGCTAAAACAGTTCGATGAGAAAACCGCTTTCCTCTACAGTGAACTAGAAGAGGAAGTGTACCTAGAGCAGCCAGAAGGTTTTGACGATGGCAGTGGTCGTGTATGTCAGCTGAAGCAAAGCCTCTACAGTCTAAAGCAAGCACCACAGTGCTGGAACAAGTGATTTATTTTCATGGAGAAAGCTGGATTGAAGAACAGCACAGCTGATCCTTGTCTATTTTATCGCACGCATGAAGACAGTTTTCTCTATACTGCAATTTATGTTGATGATGGACTTGTTGTTGGTAACAAGGATGAAGAAATTGAAGTGTTTTTAGGGCTACTGCAAGAGGAATTTAAAATTACAATTGGCTTGCTTGAGAACTTCCTCGGAATGCAGGCTCAGTGTCAAAGTGATGGGTCAATTTTTGTTAGCCAAGAGGCGTATACAAACAAGATACTGCATAAGTTCAATATAGCTGAAGCAAAAGGTGTGTCGACGCCTGCCAGTCGCGAAGAAAGTGATAACCACAAAGCCATCAGTGGCAAGGTTCCCTATCGTGAGGCAGTGGACAGCCTCATGTATCTTGCAGCAGCAACATGCCCTGACATAGCATTCACTGTAAATAAAGCTACATGGGTCATGGACAGACCAGCTGAAAAGGATTGGAACAATGTTAAACGCATTTTTCGCTACTTGCGATCAACGAGCAACTATAGCCTCAGGTATACTAGAGGTTCTGGCAAACTAAAGGTGTTTGGTGATGCTGACTTTGCAGGAGATAAGGTAACTAGTCATTCCACCACAGGCGTTATATTTGCTGATGGTGCAGTGTCCTTGACAAGTCAACTGCAAAAGACAACAGCCTTCTCAGCGAATGAAGCTGAGATTATTGCAGCAAGTGAAGAGGTTAAAGAACTAGTCTGGCTGAAGTGCCTGCTGTCAGAACTGTTGTCTGACTTTGCTGGAAAAACACCGGTACTGTACATCGACGTCAGTGCCATCAAACCAACCAAGAAACCAGAGTATCACAAAAGGTCGAACCACACTGAGGTGTGACACTTCTATGTGAGGGAGAGATACCTTAATGACGTCGGGATAGAACATGTTGATGGAAGAAAACAGCTGGCAGACTTGCTTACAAAACCCACTGAACATGTTCAATTTGAAGCATTGTGCCATGAAATTGGAATTACCTCTAGGAAGCAATGAAGTGACTTGTGTAATGTTCATTGTGACAGTGTTTTGCAGGAAACAGTAAGGTTAAAACATTGCACACTAGATACATGCCATGCATGCATTATGTGCATGTGTATTTACTGTGCAGTGTGGAATGGATGCTACTGTGCTTCTGTACTTGTTTGTGTTGCTGATTACCAAATCACATTACAAAACTGTTTTCGACCTCACCCACAACAAGAGCAGCTACTACTATAAACACTTGCCATTTCAAATATCAAAATACTGGTTATGACTTTCGTCTCATAAAGGGATGTTTTCACAGATCTGATGACATTCATTTCTTATTCATTTATGTGTTCATTCAACAGCCTATTGGCCAATTACAAAATCAGCACTAATATACAAATATATATACACACATACATATACAGAGAAAAATCAAGTGAAACAAAATACAAGACAAAATAACAACAAAATTCAGTAAAACAACAAATCAGAGTTAAGGGCAAAAATTGCTGATTCTTAACCAAAAGAAAAGATATCAATGGCTGCATAATCAACACTGTTGTTGAATGTAAGATATCCTTTTATCACTATAAAAGATACATGTATTAACTACTATATAAGTAGCTAAACTAAAATGACAATAAAAATTAATTTGTACATTATAATGATTATCAAGGGCTGTTTCAACATAACCCCTGTATGTGCAACACCCTATTAACACACAGTTTTCATTTCACATATCTTCTCTGGCAAATCAGAATCTCATCAAAACCATTATCCTGGCAGTGTTCAAAACTTACAACTACTTTCTAGTGCATAACACCATGTAGCCTGGTAGATGACATATTTACCTGAATACAAGATAAGAATGTTTTCACCTGAAAAATGGGG
>JGI20169J29049_11449186_pt1 | contig 11524 bp, 5 predicted proteins | sample TergutNc150P1_FD_29049 | JGI IMG/M metagenome (IMG submission 29049) | reverse complement strand
CAGTCGGTAGGACTCCTCTGGACGACTGATCAGCTCGTCGCAGAGACCTCTACCTGACAACACACAACACTCACAACAGACAAACATCCATGCCCCCAGTGGGATTTGAACCCAAGATCTCAGCAGGCGAGCGGCCACAGACCTACTCCTTAGACCGCGCTAATGAAGGGGATATGTCATGTGAATTTCCTAAAAAAGATAATCCAAGATATTGTATGAGGACTGCAGTCCTCTGGGAGGTAATACTGTTGTGTGAGTGGTTGGCTACATTTCAAACGATCATACAGTCTTCATCTTCAATGGTGAAGCACAGCAAACAGCATCACGTACAAAAAGATTGGAATGCTTAGCATCACTGCTGTGAGAACTGTATGGCATGATGCAGATCACTTGACCATCATGGATTTATGAATTTTAAGTAACTGTCATATATTCATGTTAAGAAGAAAATCTAAGCTTGCATTGGCAGGGATATTTATTTTCTTCTTAGGCTGGCTTTACAGACAAACATGATGTTCCTACACTGAAACCTGGTTACCAATACAAAACATAGCTTGGCAGTCTTGGCACCAACACAGTGTATGGATCAGCTGAAATCTAGTTAACTGCATGTGGATAATTGGGAATGTACTGTAGTTGACACTACAGAACTTCAGCACTATATAGTTTCATGAATAAGTGCAATTGCTGGTTGGTTGTCCTCTCATTATGCATAGTTAGATATACATGTGAATTTTTGTTTGTGAACAAAATTAATGCTTCATTCAGTTGTGTTTAAAAGTTTAAGCTTGTCAATTAATATCCAAGCAAATTAAAAAAAAATCTGCTTTTGTTGAATTTAATTAAAAATAACATTGGCAGCCCTTTTTAAAATTTTATAACACCCAATTTTCATTCCTTTTCTATACTTAGAGTCACAGTTGTTTATGACCTGCTTATTTCTTTAAAATACTAAGCAGGCTCATTGTTCTTGCTAATTATTTAACCCTAGTCATAACGCTATTCAGTCACCTTGTAGTTTGTAATTACTTAAATGTTATGGCATTCTTTTTGTGAGGTTAAAATTAGAGAAACTTTTACAGGCATGCAGTGTGTCAGTCTCTTTCAGTTACAGTCTTCTGTTGTCAAGCAAATTTAGGACACCTCGTATTTTATGTTTTACATATACTTTATGGAGCAGGGTTAGCGTAGGACTAGACTACAGTCTGGATAAATGAAGAATTGTCATTCAAATCATGGCAGGTGTGAGAGATTTTCTCTCCTCCAGAGTGTTCCGAGTGGCTTTTGGGCCCACCTGGCCTTCTGTTCAGTCAGCAGGGAGAGCTTTTTCCCATGGGTAGAATGGTCTAGGTGTGATCTGACCACTGACCTCATCTAGCACTGAGATTAAGAATGCATGGATCTGTACCTCTTCTCCTCCATATGTCTTAATGGCTTGCACAGGGACAAATTTCCTGTTACCTTCAAATATATTGCATGATTACTTATTTATTGGAAACCTCATTTTTTTTGAGGGACTCTTTATGAACTAAAATTCTGCAGGGTTACTCATCAGTGAAATGTTTTGTGTCATCGACGGACCAGCTGGGGAAGAAATCATGCTTTACATGCAGAATGCACAACGCTCAATTGGAACAGCGTCTTTCTGCAGTTGAGAAGGAGGTCGTGAAGTTGCAGGAACTCTTAGCAACCAGAATCCCTAATGTTGAAACCATTCCTGATCTATCCATATTAAAAAATATACCAACATCACAAACTGTGCATTGTCCTCCACCACCTCCTCCTCCACCACCACCACCACCACCTCCTCCTCCCCCTCCTCCTGCTATTGCTGTGCCTGGTCAGGGACCAAGTATATTGAAAGCTGTAAAGCAGAAGGGCAGTACACTGTCCACAAGACCTATGTCACGTATGTCCATTACTGTGGAAGACATTCGCAAAGTTCAGCTCAGAAAAACACCCTCTGCTCTGCGTGTAAGTATTACATACAAATATGCTGATATTAAAACTTTTCAGTTGCAAATATTTAATTCAGTGTTATTAGAGTTAAGTGAGAACAAATTTATGAAGTGCACAGCAGTCAAACACAGGTGTGTTTCATCTCCAGGGAGAGTGTCGTACACCATCTGTAACTCATAGAGGACCGCTAGTGTCAATGGAAATGTTACGGTCTGTTAAACTGCGTTCCAGTCAGTCAAGACGCAGAAGCAGTGAACAGAATAAAGGAACAGCGAAGTTTGTCTTCAATTCAACTAGGTGAGACCACCATAAAACAAGTTTTGACCAGGATCCATGAAGTCTACTTTCCTCTAACACAGCTAGTTACTTCTGCCACTGGATGTAAGCCACATGTAACAACCAAGCAGCCATAATGCTCATTGGATGAGTAGTCAATAAACAGTTTTAATACACAGATTCCAGAAGCAATGTATGATGACAGGCTGAAGATTTCTGTGACATCACAACATTGTACCACCATATGAGAAGGGTTTGTCACTGGTAACCAGTGACTTTTTTACTGCATGTCAACCACAGAAATAGTTTGCAAAATATGGTTAACTACAGAACTTAAATGTTAAGCACATTATACCTGACAACAATTGCACATCCAAAATATATACATGCAAAAGGACAGCAGAAAGACAGCTAAATGAACAATATGTATTTTTACACAAGGGTATATTTTATGAATTTTATCTTATAACACAGGTCAGTGTGAGGCTGTGTAATTTGCCTTTTAAACTGTTTCATTAACTCCCTGATGATGTCACTAGTTGGCCACGCATGTGGGAGGTATAACGCAGCAGGTGTTATTAAAAACAGCACATGTACTGCGATGGTTTTTATTTCAAATGTTTGGTAAACAATATAATGTGAGATCTGAGGTTATGACAGAACCCAGGTCTTCTGGGATGTGATGCTGTGTCCTGGGGTGAGTGGTTTTACACATTCCTTTGAAACTTTGGGAACCACTCACACAACAAAACAGCATCACATTTCAGAATACATGAATCCTCCATCTATTTAAAAATTGTTTACATTTCTTGTGTAATTAATTAATTATTTAGTGTGTTTCCACATTTGTAGCAGTGTTTATGTTGTTACAGAGATGCGGAGATATTCTCACGTATCCTGCAGAATGTGGACAGCAGTGTGAGTTTGCAACAGAATGTTGTAGGTGAAGGCAAGTCTTGTCCAAGTGGGGAGAATGTAAACACCGCAGAGGAAAATGTCTCCCAATAATATGACTGCAAACACTTCATGGCTTTAGGATAGAGCTCAAGGTTGTGAAAGGAAAATTTTCTGACCCTTAAATTTGACCAGATATATAAGGATATCAGGATGATTCTCAGGTGCATTTTGTACCTTTGTTTCTTTTTTATGACTTCTACTTTAAGCAACAGTTCTGAGAAGAAATGTTGTGAAAAGTGTAATTTGTAGTTTTGGGAGTAATGTATATAGGCTTTGTAAGGTAATGTGTTGTCTTTGTGGGATAATGTATTGTCCTTATGGCTTATTAGAATTGTTTTTAATCTAGAGATAGGCATGAGCTTTCTGATTTATGTAAGCAGAGGTCATCATTTTCCAAAAACAGAGAGTTATAATTGCAGGTTACCTTTGCCACCATAACTACTGTTTAAATAATTAAAATGTTATGCTTTAAAAATGTCTAAAATAAAGCAGTAAATTTCTCAGGTCATGGCAGCTGCTTAAGGCCTCTTACACTGAATAACTTACAACATGTAACTTGTACTGAATGACATTTAGGATCCAATTTTGAAAGCCATGAAATGAGTGTCACAGCTATTTATGATGTATGCATGATGATTATTTCATAAGGTATTGTTATGGTGCAGTTTGTGTGACTTGCACCATCATATTCTACATACTGATGCTGTATGCTGATCTGTAGTTTTGTTCTGTCACTTAATTGCTGTTATCTTCATGGTGGGGATGTGCCTTTGGTTACATGGCTTACAATGGTGCTTTCAGTCTTAATATAGGGTCCTTTTTTTATCTGACAACTATAAGCTTCCATATTCTGTCCACTCATTGACAATATTAATGTAGGCTATCCAGATGACTGCTGTATGCACAATAGAGTGGCAGGAAGTGACAAATGATAGTTTTCATATAAAATAAGGATTCCCTGTTCATTATGCATGAGATGTTAATTCCTATAGAAGATTATACAACCTGCCTAACTTGTGAACATCTCATGGATGTATAAGAGAATTGTATTCCTTAAAACTTTTCTTTTATTTGCTTTGTAAACTACTCGAAGAAGTGTCACAACAGGGAGCAGTCTTGTGTGATGACCAATGAACAAATGGTGCACGATTGTTGTTCGTACATCATCTTGCCATGTGCATGTTTTGAACATAGGCACTGTTGCATTAAAATACCTTGAATATTCAATGCATAACAGACTAAGAATACTTTATACATTTTACATGTATTTGATCTGAAAACCTACATTTCAGAAATAATCTCTGAACATCTGAAGATATTGTGTGATTTACCATTGAAAGATGTGATATCCTGTAACTCCTTTGATATTGAATGTCATTAGGAATGAATTCAATTCCGCTGAATAAAATGCAGATCATGTTGAGGGATTTGAAAGAAATGTTGTAATTAAGTTGCTGATAATGCAGTTGTATGATTAATGAGATGGTTTAGCAAATTTCTACGAGACTTCCGTAATGTTTAATGTTCTCTTACTGTTTAGCTCCATGCTTTCTGATCCTTATGAAAATGACACATCTCTTTAAAACTCAGCTGTCAGAATGCTTGCATTTACATTAGCTGAATGCAGCTTAATTGTTCATATTATATATAATAATGAATGTGTCTGAGTTTAGGTTGCACACAGCAACACAATCTAATTTATTTTTGATGATGTGTTAGCATGTTTACCTTGATGGTTACTTTGTAATATGTTTTTCTTTTAAGAATGCTTTTGAAGTTGATGAATCTGTTGTACACACAGGTGGTGATGAACAAATTAATTTTTTATTTAAGAAATATGATAACTGGCAATTAAAACTAGCAAGAAATTGAGCTTATTAGTTTAGTCATATACAATATCCCAAGTGGCTTTCACATTCCTGACTTCAAGACTCCTCTACGGGGGCCTAAGAATCATGACATGAACATATACAGACCCATCATTGTTATCACCGTGAATTCTAAACCTTCGAACTATTGCAGTAGTTCCCAAAGTTTCTTCCAACCAGCACCCTGTGCTGCACAATCATATATTTGTAGGACTGCACCTAATGAAACCTCTTAGAAAAATGTTACTAAATTGGCTGTAGTATCTTGGTAAACACAGTTTATTGGGTATGTCATGGTTTGGCTTAAGAAAATATATTTCTTAACATAGCTCTGTTTGGAGACTAGGCACACATGGAAAGTGCAGCATGGACTGGATTGACCTGGCAGAAGACAGGGACAAGTGGCAGGCTCTTGTGAACATAGTAATAACCCTTTGGTTTCCAATTTCTTGAATAGCTGAGGAACTATCAGCTTCTCAAGAAGGGCTGTGTTGTTGGTTATTGTTTTGCATTAGGTACAAGAATAAGAAAGTACACAGAATTACCCAAGCAAAATGTTTTGCGGTTTATACCAATCAGAATGCTTTGCAACTCACTGTCTGTGGTTGTCAGTAGGTGATGAGATGGCCCATGAAAGTTATGAACTTTGTGAAAGCTTGACCTTTGAACTCTTGCATGTTTCTAATATTGCATGAGGAAATTTTGGCAAACCACAAATCATTTATTTTGTATACAGAGGTATGGCTGTTATCAAGTGGAGAAGTTCTTGAATGACTAGTTGAATTAAAAGAAGTTGGTGTGTCGGATTTTAAGTTCCCACAGCAGTATTACTGAAGATGCTGATCTGGGTTGTGACACTATGTCAATGGGTGTTTTCCAACACTTTGAAGGCATTACATTTACTTCAGAACATTGGGAAACACCTACCCAGCAACACAGTGTCACATCCCAGATCTGAATCAAGAAGCAGGCAGGATTATACAGGATTTTTGATTCTCAACTTGATCAACACTTTGAAGAGATGATAGCTTCCTCTTCTTTCACTTATCAGGTATAATGATAATCTCAGCAGACTAATCACCACTCCTGAAGATCTGAGTACAAAAATTTGTTACTCTTTTACAAAGGTCCAGGATGCGTCAAAAAGTGACGCTGGAAAAGCCTTTGTGAAAGTGACAGCACAGAAATGTTTGGCAGTCTCCAAAGAAAAAAGAATTTTAAAATATTAAACCAAACTTCTGACAGACCTCACCTGATGAGTCACTTTTCATATGCGCGCTCTTTCGCAGTATGAATGGATCCAAAGTCCATTTGCAGTTACATTTGGTGAGAACATAAGCCACCTTCTATTAAATCTCAAGTCATACCTGATGGAACTTGACTGCAATACATTCCTCAACATTAGGGTTTGAGCTCTTCCAGATAATTGGAGTTATATCCCAAACAGATACATGTAACTCACAACTAGCTATTGATGTACTACTTTTTGACACAACATACCTGTTAAAAAATGTTTTTCACCAATGACAGCGGCTAAAACCAGCATCCAACGTAAAGTACAATATTTTACTATGAATGGAATATTGTGTGCACTGTAGAAGTTGATGATACTACTGTACACAGCAGGATGCACTTATACAGATCTATGAGGGAGGAAGAAAGTTGTACAATGAGGAGGTTCATAAATATACTTTTCACTCAGTATTTTAGGATGAATAAACCAAAGGGTGAGGGAAAGGTGTGGCCTTAGCACATGCAGAGTGATATTTCAGACTGGGAGTGTTCACTGAAACTTATTAGCAAATTTCATTTTACTTTAAGTTTGTAAAATGTAAAGTGCTTTAGAGGGAATTTATGCTGAACCTTATATCATTACTCTTATAAATTGATCATGGAAGAAACTCAAGATATATACCTTTCATCAAAACTTAATATTTATTTTTTCTTGGCTAGATAGTATGAATAGCTGTGTAGCAAAACATATGGTCATTGTGACCATACATGTACTTGATTTTTTGTTTTGAAGTACATTTCATACAAACTGGTTCTCATATTTGACATTTTGGAGTGGTAAGAATGCAAGAGTAATTGATTTCGGTAATTTTAATAGGCGCCATTTGATACATAATGTGAATTGACTGTTCATGATTAAACTACTGCCCTGTGTGAATGGTTATTGATAGAAGGGAAATGACTGTTCACACAAAGGAGCTCAGTTTGTTTCAGGGATCTGTGCTGTACAAGCTACTTATTAAGATTTACATGTGTGAGATTGTGATATGAATAAATCAGTTTCAATATTCTATTACAAAACTTGCGTCAGTAGTAAATAAATATGAAAGTCAATGAAATACGTAATTTACAGATACTCCTGTATTTAATGAGGCACCACGCCGTTAAACTGGGAATGGAGGTATAAATCCACGTATTCTTAATCTCAGCACTGCATTTTAAATGATGGCGAGTTGTCACGACTTATTCAGCAAGTCCAGTTTGGATGAAGAATTGAAGTGATTTACTTGCATGCTACGAATCGAAAACAGGTTAATAATTACGATACAGAACAAAGTTAGGAAAATGTTACATATACTTGTAGCCGGCACTATACATCTGATAAAGCTTAGTTTATCATTCTCTATTTACATTAAACTGTTCTTCTACACAGCAAAAGAGATGAGCACGTAAATATACTTTAGGGCTGATTTAAATTGTTTAGGGTTATCACTTAGATGTTTGATACTTTGTGGGAGAATAAGAGAAGGTCAAATTGCCATTCCTGCTGCAAATAAAATCCTTGTCGTACAACTGGTATTTAATGTGATATTGTGGCCCTCATACTACGTAATCACCCGTTGTGTTCACATGTATTCACGTATGATACGTATGGATATCGTACCTCCAACATTTTTGGCACTGTTCTGCCCCCCCATATTCATCCGCCATGCCAGCTGTGTCAAAATAGTTACATTGATAGTTAAAAAAAATTGGAATGCTGATTTGAATCAGCAACGATTATCACTGAAAACCATTAATTCAAGTTCATGATCAGTTGCAAGTATCGATTTAGTTGCGCTTATGTAACTTTTTTTTTACTCGTTATTTGTGCTGATGATCATATGTTGTGATGATGTATTATTAGCTGCCATCTTGAAAATGGTGGTGAGTGTTACGTGTACGAGTATTACGTATCTGTAAGTTTTACAAATAACTGTCGAAATGACGGAAGGAAAAGTTTATAACAGCGATGCCGAAATGAAAGGCTGGCTATTTAAATGGACAAACTACCTGAAAGGTTATCAACGACGATGGTTTGTCCTGTCGAATGGTCTCTTGTCTTATTACAGGTGAGTAAATTCTTATCGCTTTGCAGTAAATATTATGTGGTAGGCTGTTTTATTGTAATAATATGTCAGTAACATTAATATCTATTTATCAGTTTGAGTAATAGCAATTTTCTCTTATTCGTGTATGCACTTAAGTCGATGGCTTACTCATCACTGAAGTTAAGTGAAGGACAAATTTTGACAAGTGGTTTAGGTTTTAACATTTTATGTTGGGATTGCATGGTATCAGCAGTTACGAAGGAATTATTAATCTTAGTTATGCATTTGTAGTACAGGTATTGTATCGAGAGGAATGGTACTTTCTTTTCACGTCATGCCCCGTACAAATCAGGGTTTATTCTAGGGCCGAAAATTCAGGGGGGTCCAATCTGTCAATCCGCCGGCGTCGGTGGGCCGGTCGGACAGAGTAAGTATAGTGGCAGCATGATTTTGAGTTCATATTATTGAAGCAACTAACTGCTTGATCCCACATCATTCCAATATACACTCGGGCTGCCGTACACATTTCACTACTTACCTAACAGTGGTGCTAGAGATGACTTATTAGATTTGCATCTTTACTCTGCAGATCTGCACGATGACTTAACAGCTGCTTACATGGTAGTGCATATATGGTATTCCTGAACTGTGATGTCCTTATGCTGATGGAACAGTTTTGTTTATATTCATTTTAGAATGATGCCACCACTGTAATTTTTATGAGAATCCTGTGGAATAAACCCTGACAGTTATTGACTTCTGTTTGCATGCTCTCCATGTATGTTTTTCCTTTGTATTTTATACAAAAATTGAAGGTATGAAATTCCAGTTACAGCCAGCTAGACAGTACATACACCAGAGCACAGTCCTGTACTGTACTTGGACAAGTCTCTAATTGTTTGGGGTCTTTTTTTTATTAATTTCCCTTCCACTTTGGATGACTATTTGATTTTCAAAAGTTCACAGCATAGTCTCTTGGTTTTTGTTTTGCACCTAGTTTTGCATTGCCATATGTAAACATACCCGAAGTCTGAGTAGCATTTGTTGTTAAGGTTGTGTGCCGCTAACAAATATTGATTTTGTTGAGATTATCCTTTTTTCTCTTCTGAGAAATTAGCATCTCTTTGGTTTGTAGTTGCATTTGACCGTGGTGTTGTGAGCCAGAAGTCTTTTTGTGTTTAGTTTAAGGAACTCTGAGGCTGAGAAGGCAGCAAGCCAGAGACTTTTATTTTAACGTGGGCCTGCATGCTGTAAGGTGCATGACTACAGCTGCATCGTGACTGATGATTGCCTTCTCTGTAGCATTTAGTTTCATGTTAAAAAAAATAATCCATTATATTCCTGATCAATCTGTAAAAGAGGAGTATTTTCCAACTGCAGTTGAAGCAAGTTCTGTAATTAATGAGTAGCTGTATAAACATTTGCCTTGGTGTCTTTGTTGTTTGCAAGGCACACATAGTGGCTTGCATTCTATTTTAGTATTCATGATAAAGAAATAACAAACATTTGACAGCTGTTAGTGTGTTTTATATGTATTATTCTTTGTATTGTATATTGTATGTAACAAGCATTACATGGTATGGCATTGTAAGCTTGCTGATATTGGTGTACAGTATGGTCCTGACTAATATACACATTCATATATCACACAGGATATTTCTGTGACCGGATGCATAGTGCTTTGTGCAGCTAACAGTGAAGGATGAGTCCAGTGTCACTGGAACTTTGTTGCTGACAGACATATGAGATAAATATTGTCAGAAAATAAACTTCTTAAATATTTATTGTATAATTGTATAAGTCTGCATTTTGTCAAAAGCCATTAATTATGTATCATATGACAATTACCTCTCGAGGACTAAATTTAAAATTCCCTAATGTCTTAAGTTTGAAGGAAAGATACAAGGGGGGATAGAAGTGACAGGAAGACAAGGAAGAAGACATAGGAAACTATTGGATGACCTTAAAGAAAGGGGAGGATATTCTCATTTGAAAGAGGAAGCTCTGGATCGCCCTCTGTGGAGAGCTCGCTTTGGAAGAGGCTTTAGACCTGTCATAAGACAGACTACTAAATGAATGAATGAATGTCTTAAGTACATGTAGTTCATAAGACCAGATTGTATTAGCTAAGTTACTATGTAGTAAAGTAAAGTGTAAAGTGCACCCTTGTACAGGCCGTATGTCCCACAGGGGGAGTAGAAATATAGCTCTACTCATTCATGACCACGGCAGTAGAAGGGGATGAGGGGTCAGAGTCACCCCCCAGCTGCTCTTTACCCCCAGGAAAGATTCGGTACCCATTGTACAGGAGGCTGGGTGGGCCCCAGGGCCAGTCAGGTGATAAATCTTGTATAATACATGGCCTAAGAATGCAGGTTCTTATGATAAACCAAAACTTATCTGCCATGGAAGTGTTGAATTGAGCAGATTGAAGACTGACCTTTGAAGGGAACTGTGACTGTTAGATTTCAGCATTTTTTTTATAGGTCTAGGCACTGCCTTAAAGAATAAGAGCCAAAATGGTAATAAGAAAAGACTGGAAATACTTAAGGTGGTGGAGATTCACATCTTTTGGGATGTTACATCATGTTGACATAGTATAACATAGCAGAAAACTTGGGTCTTCATCAACACCATTGCGAGAACCCAAGATCTCACTTTGGCCAGTGGTTTTAAAGTAGACCTGCACATTGTTTTAGCAATAATTTCAGGCTGTGACAATACACACACACACACACACACACATACACACAAAGATTATGATTCACTGGGGTGTTTTGCCATGTTTTTTGGTAGAAGGGTACCAGTGTTTTGGATGAACCAGTTTTTCCTGTGAGCAGGGTGGAAGAAGATGGAGGCGGCTTGTTTCTTAACACCACCGTTACTCATTGAACAGGCCACATGACAGAACACTCTGCACAGAACGTGATTGGTGATACCCTTCCTTATGACAACATAATTTCTGACAAAATGTGTGTTGCAGGTTTTGAAAGTTAGGTATTGGTTATCAGAAAGTGATGTATGCCAATCTTCAGTCTTCATGTACAGTGCCTGTTCGTTATGTCTCATTGTATTCAAACGTGACTTATCTAGACAGATTTTAGTAAAATCCCGTGACATAAAATTTCATGAAAATTCGTC
>JGI20169J29049_11449196_pt1 | contig 11616 bp, 8 predicted proteins | sample TergutNc150P1_FD_29049 | JGI IMG/M metagenome (IMG submission 29049) | reverse complement strand
AAGGGTTAAGCCAGTCACCATAAGACAGAGAAAATGCGACGACAAGTCAATGTGTCTCACCAATATGTTGTCAGGGCATCGGTAACAGGAAAAAATTATGTAAATGCACTAATCGAAACTTTCTTTCCAGCTTGTCTTTATTATGGCATTACACGATGTTTCTTTAACTTGCCTAGGACTGGTTAGTGGTTAACAATTTCTACTCTCTGTGTTAATTGGTAAAGAAAAGGTAAATTCGTCCTTGTGCACGCTATGGAAGCATATGGCGAGTCGAGTTACTGTTCCACTCATTCTTAACCTCGACGCTAGAAGAAGGTGAGTAGTCAGCTACACATCCCCCAATTCATACCCGAGAAAGAACCACCCGATACCCATTGAAATGGAAAATAGGCGCGCTACGGAACCGGTCTGGATGACTTGGAGAAGTCAAAAATGACTCTTCCTGCCGGAAATCCAATCATGCCTTCTCAGTTGTCTAGCCGTTATCCAGACCGACTATGCTCTTCCGTCTTACATGTTATACGTAGGAAGGTAAACAAAATAACACACACAAAATGTAAAACAATTTCAACAATAATAATAGAAATAATAATATTATTATTAAAAGCTCGAACCTCAGTTACATCAAATTCATGAAAATGGCAATTTATCATAAGCGTTTTTAATGTAAGCACCTTAACAAAGCAACAAGTAAGCTGTACCACATTTGTTCTCTAAGTAAAACTTCGGACTTCCGGAATTGTTTTCATCCCTCTCCTTTACCCTTGATATACGGGATTTTTAACGTTCTGAAGCCACAGTACAGTTGTTACGTAAACACCATTTACCTTGTATATGATATAATTAAGCAAGTTACACAAAAAGATCACGCAACACAACTTTTCAAACTCGTGTGTCAACGACTTCCAGCGGACAGTAATTTATGGCCGGAGGAAGATATCGATCCAGTTACAGCACCTTTGATCTCACGATGCCATAGCAACACTAGGGACATTTTCTCGGGTTTTATAAAAACTTAGCGCGGAAATATCACAACAGAGTAGGAAGAGAAACCATAGGCTGGTAACAAAGATGGAGAGCATACATCTATGCAAAGCTTTCATTGTTTTATGGGTTCTTCACAGAAATTGCCATTGTGATTTAAATAAACATGTCTGCTTCAAACAGTCTTAATATTGCATGCGTGAAAACTTACAAAAGAGGCAGTTTGTTTAAGTTGTATGGCGAACAGAGAGAGAATTGTAACTTTTAAAGCGGCGAAAGTTTCGTACGTATCTGCTTATAAACGTGGGTTGAGAGAGCAAATATTAAAGTCTTCTGTGTGTACGCAATGAAAACATGTGGTGGATTAGAGGTGTAGCTCCACGCATTCCTTACTTCGGTACTAAATGAAGATAAGTGGTGAGCTTTACGCCGCGGTCTCTTTAACCATCGGGCTAGGCACTGAATAGGAAGTTGGGTAGGGGTCAAAATTGTTCTGCACGTCTCGGACAAGACAAATATTTACTATCCATGTTAGAAATCAAACAAAGATTCCTCCGTCCTCCAGTTCGTATCCTTGGCACTGTCTTCACTGAGCTGTTCCGGCTCATCAGAATCTGAAAATGGGTGAATTACCGCAGTACGCTTTATTGTATACAAAGTGCCAATTACTATGCTTCTATAGTGAACAAGCCTATTCATTAATGTGCCTCCATTCCTACCGTCTACTGTCTCGTTTAATTTACAACGTATTTAACCTCGATTCATTAATCCCAGTACTTAACATATTTGCTTAATATAATGAGTAGACCTGTGTGAATTTACAGACTTCTTAAAATAAGTTCATATATGTTGAGTTAATTCCAGTCTTTCCACTACTAAAGCAATTAACAGATTTCTATACATAAAATTTGTGCATAACCGACACATAACACTCCACTGTCTTCTAAGCGAGATAAATCCAGTGCAAATCATTCAATTTTTTCACACATGAGACAAGTTTTAATATTATCCTCCCATCTACTCCTAGGTCAACGAAGTTACCAATTACCTTAAGAATTAACCCATCAAAGTTTATAATTTCTCACCGTTTTCCACTTAAATATATTCAGAAAAACTGCGAGGTCAAATACATAACATTCATTATGGCCCAGATAATTCAAGTACACAAACAGATCTAAATTATTTTAATATGTTAAATTTTCCGTCCATTAATCAGATCCCAGAATATATAAATATCCAACAAAATGCACCATATATTCTATGATGAACTTTATTCACAATATTCTCACCAATATGTTTCGGCCGGTATTCCGGGCATTTTAGGGTGATGTTTTATTACTGGAATACAATTGTGGTTAACTGTGTCACCATCATGCAATAATAACTAAAATTATATAATTTTCGTTAAAATTACTTAATTAGTATAAATATGGATAATTATTAAATCGTGGTATTTAAAATTGTTTAGTGTTTGCGGAGTGATGGCAAAGGTAGTGGTATGTGGAATTCTAATTCTGTAATAAGAGGACATTACATGTATAAGAATACGCCAATGCATCATTAATTATTGAATAATGGAATGCTGTGAAAGGTGAAACGATAGTTGATGAGGTACTTACTAAAGTATATGTGACGTGCGTAGTCGGTTTGGTGTGCTAGTCGGAACTAGGGTATGGCATGGGAGGTGGAGTTTTAGGGAGTGGGGTTAACGGTGGGAGGATTATGTCCTGGCATTGTGGAGCTACGCACTCGTATCTTGAATTCGTTTGAAAAAGGGATTTTTTCTTTCTGGTTTTGCTCTTTTATAATCATAATACGTTGGTGAAAGTAATTGGTGTAATGATTATCCTGTGTGTTCATACGTTTGTTTTCCTATGCGGAATGTACTAAGGCCATAGTGGTTTCCATATGTGCATATTCATGTGCGTTGTGTAGGATATAGATGGCGTATGCTGATTGTGGGTTGTTTGATGTGATGTAACAGATGTGTTCTTTGAATCTTAATTTTAAACCTAGGCCGGTCTGGCTTACATATAACAGGTTACATAATGTCTTTTCAGTTGGTAGATGCAACTCTGTGCGTGTATGTTGGTGTTATGGCGTCGGTTATGTAAAATATTATGAATTTATTGTTCGTACGGAATGCGATTGTGGGTTGGTACTGCGAAAGGGATTGGTTAGTATTCGTACCGTGGGGTTATAATAAGTAAACGCTTCCCATGTTTTGGGAGTGGTGATGGTTGTAAGTGGAGTATTTTTTGGTGATAATGTGAGTTTTGTGATATCTGTGCATTGAGTTTCATAAAAAGCGCTTTGGGAAGGGCATTAGCTTTCGCGTGTGTTGCATTGTGCCATCCTTTTTTTATATGGGGGCGATAGAAATAGTTGATACATTACATGCACAATACATGATAGGCTTCTAATTTATGTTCAGTGGGGTGACCGAAATTGTAGTGAGTAATTGTATCAGTGGGTGTAGTTATTCTGTAAACCTCTGTTTCGAAACCCTAATTACTTCTACAAGAAGAACCAAATAAATGATGGAGGAATTTGTCTCTAGTGTAGGTTTGAATTGTAGGCTGTTTTAAATAGTACTGGCATAATCTAGGATTTGTGTGGAGGTGATTTTGGAGTGATCGTAAATGATCAAGATATTGTCAACATGACGGGTGTAGAAGATATGTTTGCTGTCTGTAATGTCTTTAATGATTAGTGTTTCAAAATATTGTAGAGATGTTTCTTCAATTAAAACTGATATTGGGGAACGCATGGCAACACCTTTGGATGGTTTATAGAATTTTTAGATGAACTGGAAGTTGTTTTGTTGTAGGATAATGTGTAGTTTTTGTAGAATTTGGTGTTGTAATGATTTGTCATTGTTGTTTTGTTGGAGGAAATGTTTAGTGATTTGTATTATTTCGTTGATTGGTATGTTAACATATAGGTCCTTTTTGTCAAGTGTTATTAGTTTGTGTTTATAACTGATGTTAATTTATTTTTAGGTTTTGTGTCAAGGATATGGAATTAGGAGTTTTGTTTGGGTTGGTAATATTGATATTTTCATGCAGTTCTTTGCGAAGAAAGTTTGCTAATTAGTATGCTGGGGAAAGCTTATGATTCCGTTAGTAGGGAGGTCTTGTATAATATTCTCATTTTGTTTGGTATCACCACGAAACTGGTAAGGCTAATAAAAATGTATCTGACTGAAACGTATGGCAGAGTCCGGGTAGGCAAGAATTTGTCTGAATTGTTTCCTATTAGGAATGGTTGGAAACAAGGAGATGCTCTATCACCATTACTTTGAACCTTTGTTTTAGAATACGCAATTAGGAGGGTTCAGGTAAACCAGGTGGCTTGAAATTAAATAGTACACACCAGCTTCTGCTTTATGCTGATGATGTACCATAAATCATAATAAAGGATATAATGTACCATAAATCATAATAAAGGACAACAACAAATCACAATAAAGGACAACGCAGAAGCTTTGGAAGTGGCTGGTAAGGAGACTGGATTAGAAGTAAATGCTGATAAAACTACGTACATGATCATATCTCGAGATCAGAATGCAGGACGAAGTCACAGTATAAAGACTGATAATGTTTCCTTTAAAGGGACGGAAAGGTTCAAATATTTGGGAACAACCTTAACAAATCAAAATTTTATTTAGGAAGAAATTAGGAGTTAGACTGAAGTCAGTGAATGCTTAATATCATTCGGTGCAGAATGTTTTGTCTTCCAGGTTGCTATCTAAAAATATAAAGATTAAGATACACAGAAGTATAATTTTGCCGGTTATTTTGTATGGGTGTGAAACTTGGTCGCTCACATTGAGGAAGGAATGTAGGCTGAGGGTGTTTCAGAATAGGGTGTTGAGGAAAATATTTGGGCCTAAGAAGACGAGGTAAGATGGGAGTGGAGAAAATTACATAATGAGGAGCTTAGTAATCTGTACTCCTCACCCAACATTGTCCGGGTGATAAAATCGAGAGAAATGAGATGGGAGGAGCATGTAGCGTGTATGGGGAGAGGAGAGGCATGTGCAGGGTTTTGGTGGGGAAACCCGAAGGAAAGAGACCACTTGGGAGACCCAGACGTAGATGGGAGGATAATATTAAGATGGATCTTCAGGAAGTTGGATGTGGGAGTATGGACTGGATCGAGCTGGCTCAGGGTAGGAACAGGTGGTGGACACTTGTGAATGCGGTAATGAACTTTCGGGTTTCATAAAATGCGGGGAATTTCTTGAGTAGCTGAAAACCGGTTAGCTTCTCAAGAAGGACTCTGCTCCATGTAGTAAGTAAGTATGCTGGTGAGTTGGTATTGTTTACTGTAGGTCGAATGGAGATGTCTTCTTAATGAATTTTAAGTTGTGGTATGAGTTGTGGTGGGGTCGGATTGTTTTGTAGGAGGTATTTAGTTCTATGTTTCACACAATACTCCTCGATGTTGGTAGAACTATATATAGAAATTTTCTGAAAATTTTTGCACCAGTCATTAGCGCGTGTTTATACTAACTTCATTGCGCGTTGTATGGTAAGTAACAAACACGACAGACACAAGGCGCTTGTTTACGCTCCTATAATTATGCTGAGACTGTGCTGCGGGTAGCATCACGCAACACAAAGTTGTACCCGAGTGCTCCCGAATTTCGCCGAGGATTCCGTTTATCAATTGCGTGTGGCTGGAGTTGAAGGCACATCTTGGTTTGGCGTCTACACTTGTAGACGATCCGTGGTGGCAGTTGTCCAAATCACGGATGAGAGGAATAAATCATACTTGAGGTTACGTCATAACCACGGTATGCTGTATCCACGCGCAGGCGACTGGTACAGTAATCCAAGTGTCTGGAGAGTGTGGAAAAGTTGGAAATGTCAATATAATTATAGAAAATTGTTACTCGATGCTGACAAGGTGCGTGTTTCACAAGTAATGGTAACGTGCTGGACCGACAAACTTCGGTCGGTAACGTGTCCTCATTTCGTTGTCAGTTAAGAATGAGAATCCTCAAGTTGCATAGTAAAATCCAATAAAGTGACACCCGTTTACGTGATGAGTGCTATAAAAACAGAACCTGATTCAGATTCGGAGATGCAGTCGGCGGCTTTAATGGGTGATTTCGAGTTCGTCGCTGTAAAGTATGAACGTGATCCTTTGGAAGATACCCATAATGTGTCAGCTATGAAGGTGAGATACATGTTGTTTTTAATTTAGAATCTCGGTCAGTTGCGTTTTACCGAGTCCTCGTAAATGACCATGTGTCTGGTAAGCAGTGTGATTATTGGAAGTGTACAAGAAAATTATAGGAGTGTCAGAAAAATATTATAAGATCTGCAATATCAGATGGGTTTATTGACTTGCATATAAGGGCCTGTAGTAAAAGGGTTCTTTGATAATAAGCGAACGATATGCTCCACACAGCTTGATGACCAGGTTATTCAGCATATGCCTCATGGTTGTTGAGGGAGGCATCTCACAGACAAAGAATGTTTAACATTACATTGTATATAAAATAACACAACATGTAAGCTTATTTATCAAAGACCCCTGTAATTCAAACAGGAAGGTATTAGGTTAATTAGAGGGTGTTTTGATTAATTAGAAATACCAAGAATGGTACTAGCTGGTATAAAGTTTAATTAATCTACAGCACTTTGTTGCATAACCTAATATCTTGCTAGTTCATATTTCTACATGCACATGTATGAATTTAATATTCAAATCAACTTGCTGAAGCATGTACAACTTTTTGTGGCCTGCTATATGCTGATGTTGTGAACCTCATGATGGATGTAGAGGTAAACTTTTTGAGTGATGATATGCAAATTTTAATTGTGTAATATGCTGAGTTTTTAATAGTTTGTTATTCAGTTAATATTTGAGTAAAGTCTGGAAAGGTAACTCATATCAGAGAATGCAGTTTCCACAGTTGTTCTTTGCACCTTGGTGCTCTGAATTATCTCAACTATTCTACATTGTTTCGATGATGTTAACAGCAACTTTGAATATAATATTTATGTAGCCCCCTTGCAATAGTCTCACTATGGCATGGGTGAATCTGTATTTCTTTCTCCTCCAGTTAGGTAATGTGGATTTATGATGGAATAGAAAGATAGAAAGATGCTGTTTAGCTCCTACACTAGCACAGTGCACTCATGCATGCTTGGTCATAGGTTTGGTCCTCATGAATCAGTCCTTTTTTTACTGTTACTTATTGTTACTGTTGTTAATACCATTCTTTTGTTTACTTTTGGCATGAACTGAATTTCAGGTACATATTTTGTTGTGTTGTATGTGTTGTGCACAAACTGATATATCCACACTATTGCCATGTTTTCTAATCATTGCCATGTAAGCAGTATTGCATACAAAATTTATAGTTATGTCCATGTCAGAGTGACACTAATGTTGCTCCATGCCACAAGCCCGTGTGTCTGCCATGTTGGTATTACCAATTATGGGAAATAACAAAGTACAATCTTGGGATGGCTTTCAGTGGCATAACATTCACACTAAATTTCATCAAAATTCTTCTTGCAGTTTTCCAAGTGAAGCATGCAGACAGACAGAAAAGTATGACATTTATCATACTTTCATCTACAAATGGTGGTGCTGTTCAGTTTTCATTGTCAGTATTACAGCAGAGGGTAATGTTACTTAAAAATAAGTGAGACATTTTCACTCAAATGTCCTTGGTTTTATTGTATTGCAGGATGGATTGAGGGAACTTACCACAGTTAAGCCAGATGTTGAAGGTGAAGTAACAACAGAAGAACATGAAGTTTATGTTGGGAGGTGGGTGTGTAGTTCTAATTTTTGGTTAATGTCTGGACTGATGTTTAACAGATGATAATGTGATCAGCATTAGCTGAATTAAAATCAATCTAGGCTGTGAAATGAGTTATTATGTAATAATTGCACTCTATTATAGTTCTTAATTATTTTTTAGTTTAGTGTCAGTAATTATAGCTTGTCTGTGTTGTTCCTTCTTATGTGAAGGAGATGTAACTTCCAAGTTGTAGTTCATACACTATTCATCTAGTATTTTCTAGGTGGTCTTACTTGGTATATGACTTGGTCGCCCTTGTGTAACATCAAAATGTAAGGCTGTGGGCCTTCATTTGTAAGAACAGATGCATTTAAAAAAATGGTTTATTTTCATTCAAATAATCACCGCTTGACTGTAACCCTTTATACGTCTTTCTAATGGTTGTGAAGAATGGTCATTTAAGATGTCCAAAGGAATGGACTTTAATTTGGCAGTTAACATTTTTCTTGATGTTCTTGATGTCTTAAAAATCTTCTTCTTTGAGGGCAGTTTTTACTTCTGAGAATAGAATAAGGTAGTGAGTGTTGCAGTCACAACCCTCTGTTCTGCTTCTGAATGTGTGTTTGTGTATGTGTTAAAATGATAGGTGCAGATGTTGGCTTCTGATTTGAAGGAGAATGCACTTGTGTTAGGTTTGGTTAAAACCTGGGAAAACTACATGTGGAACTCATGAAATACTCAAAACAGCTTTTGGTCACAATGCAGTGGGGAGAACATACTTTTTTTAGTTGTCTTCATGAGTCAGATAAGGAGAAATTTTGGTTGAAGACTGTGCTTGTTTAGGTCATCGCTGCAAACAGTGCACAGGACCACAGTTCCAGAAACTTTTGAACATCTCCTAGATATTGACATCATACAGCTTACGTGACTTCCTTTTATCATGTTATTAATAAAACTAAAGGAACCTGTAAGCCTAGATATACAGCTGTTTTCTCCAATAGAAATTTTTGCTTTATGAGTTTGGTCAAAACCCCCTTGTCTAGTTTTCTTTTTATACATCTCTACAATGCAGGGCTACAAATGCACCTAAAATGTGTACAGGTTATTAAATTTAATTGGTGTGTAAGTCCTTTAGAAGGAAATGCAAACAGTAGCTTACACAGACTTATTATAAAGAATTGGGCTGGCATGTAAATAAAATAGGAAAGGCTGGTATTTGGTTATTAGTGGCGATCTAATTGTAAGACATTAGGTGAATAAGGTGAGTGGCCGATCTCCACCATGTAACAATTCACCAAGAATCATGTGATTATCATGACAGAACAAGCAGGAACACTGTCATGTGAAAGGACCCTTTCTTTCAAAATTGTGGTGGCCCTCTCAGAATCTACTTTAATAACCCTCCCAGCACATGTGCATAGAATTCACTGTTTACTCTCTTTCCTTCAGGCACACATTGTATGTGGATCACACCCTGTTTGTCAAAAAATGCTCAACATTGTTGTGGTTCTCAACTTTTGTAAGTAAAAATTTTGGAGCCTCACTCTGTATAACAGTTTTGTTTCAGGATTGTACTGAAACACCTAAGACTCTGTGCCATGTCTGGATGAAACCACAAGTTCTGACCTTCTGCTCATCCATTAGAGCGTGTGGATCATATTCCCTCTATTCCAGTTTTTCATGGTAAATTTGATGAATACCTCCTGGTTAATGTTCTGGAGATCATCCATAAATTTTAGGGTCATATAGTGGTTGCCATTTCACGGACTTTTGCAGCCGTTTCCAGACGTTTAGCAGCTGATGGCCACCTGCTCCTTGAATCATCTTCTAGTTCCTCATGTCTGTCTCTGAATCATTTTTTTTAACCATTCAAAGAGTCATACATGTATGAGATAACCTTTACTTTCCATAAACAGTTCCAAGCATTTTTGTTTCTGTAGATGCTTTCCCAAGTTTGCAACAATATTTTGTTCACTTGTGCTTGTGCATGACAACAAACAAAAATACACCGTACGTGTTAGGCTACTATGGATGAACTGATTGAGCCAGAAAACTCTTTTTACTAATGCTTGGCAGTCATAACATGTACTAAGAGAAACAGGCTACCACTGGTCCTGGAACATAATTGTTTGACCAAGTAGTTATTATTGAACTTACTCATACTTTTCTGTTACAGTGAAGCTCAACGGACGGGTTTCCAAAGAAATTTTAATTGTAAAGGCATTTATTCCTCATCATATAACATGTGTATTGACAGACAGCAGGAGGTTGGAAGTTCTGATGTGTCAGCTGAAGAAGAATTTATAGTTGGTACTTCATTAGAAATTAAGAATAGAGTTGACTTCAAAGAAAATACATGTGAAGTGAAGAGTAGTAACTGTGAAACAAGCATAATCAGGAACAAACGTGATTCTTCTGCATGCACAAAACTGGATCCACATATATGTGAACTGTGCACCAAAGCTTTCTTTTTCAAGTCTCGGCTAGAGAAGCATATGCGAATTCATACTGGAGAAAAGCCGTATACCTGTAAAGAGTGCAACAAATCATTCTCGCAAAAAGTGACTCTCACAAATCATCTTCGTATGCATACAGGGGAAAAACCTTATTTTTGTAAAGACTGCAACAAACATTTTTCCCAAAAAATTAGCCTCGTCAACCATTTGCGTATTCACACAGGTGATATTCCATATACATGTGACTTGTGTGGTAAAATTTTCTCACTAAGATCATATCTTGTGAAGCATATTCGTAGTCATACTGAAAAAAAGATGTATCATTGCACAGTATGTAAAAAGTCCTTCATTCAGAGAAGTATTCTTACAAATCATCTCCGTATTCACAATGCAGAGAAACCTTATAAATGTCCAATATGCCCTGAAGCATTTTCGAAAAGACAACACATGAATCGCCACATCAGTAGTCATACTGGAGAGAAACCTTATATGTGTGAAATATGTAACATGGAATTTTTTGGTGCTGACAAAATGATAGATAAAGTCATTCACCACATCCATTCTCATCCTGGACGAATAAGTTATAAAACGTGACATGATACGCAGTTGGTTAATAGATTTCATTAATAATAGCCATCAAATATTACATTGGAATGGATTTTATTTGTAACAGTATTCCAACATGATTTCTTCCTAGTTCTTCCTTCATTGCCATCCACAGATACATATTTTTTTGAGATTTTGTATATATGAAGAGAGAAACATGTTTAGTATGATATGTTATATGGGGTACGCAGTGGTGCAGTAAGTTGATTCACCACGCAACAAGCCAGAAGGGTGCGGAACTGATTGCTAATAGGATCATTGAGATTTTTTATCGACTTAATCCTTCCGACTGCACTATGGCCATGGAGTTGACTCAGCCTGTAACAGAGGATATCTCCTGGGGGTTAAAGGCACTCGGTTTGTAGGGCTGACAACTTTGCTACCTTCGTGTACCGATTGTTTGGAATCCTGGGAGCCTCATCCTCCTGGAGCTGTCCAGGCATGTACAGGGATAGCTGTGACATGTTATAATTAGCCATGTAACAAAAATTATTGTAGAAACAAATTGATTTCTGAATAACTGATGAAGTTGCTATTCATTTTGAGCCCATGCTTTTTACTTCATTATGAATACATAATGTGATTTCACAGACATAAAATTGCAGTTTGTTGATACTGTAATGTATAAGGCATGCCCAAGTGAAAGTGGGGCTGATAAATTTATGCAAAGGTTTATTTAGTTTAAATGCACATATATATTATAAATGGGGGCACGCGGTAGCGCAGTTGGTTGAGGCACTGCGCTACAAGCCGGAAGGTCGCGGGTTCGATTCCCGATGGTGTCACTGGAATTTTTCATTG
>JGI20169J29049_11449200_pt1 | contig 11656 bp, 10 predicted proteins | sample TergutNc150P1_FD_29049 | JGI IMG/M metagenome (IMG submission 29049) | reverse complement strand
CAACCTACGGCTCGCGAGTCATACACATCATCTACACCTCCCAACAAAAAACCGATCCCCCACACAGGGGGGGAGTTTACCTCCAACGTCACCCCTACACCATGAAGCTAAAGAACGAGTTCAGTTTTGGTACGACCCAAGGTACCCCATAACTACTCTGGGTTATACACAATATCGCAAACGACCCCCCAACCAAGCATACCTTCGTCAAGAGAAATTTCCTTATCTGGTATATAATTCTGAAATTATTTACGATGTATAAAATTGTACGGATTTGGTACAGACGATCTTAGGGTTTTCCTGGTGCATTATTGCCATTGACGTGAACGTACCTTTGAATAAGTTGAAATCTTCCTAGACATTGTGGAAATATTTGAGTCTGAAAAATTCCTTTCGTTGACCAGTACAATTCTAATTTTGTTTTTCGGACTATACCAGTTACAAAAATCAATCAACGGAATTTTTCTTTTCAATTATTGTTACTGGTTTCCATTCTTCACTACGTGCATGTTTTGTAACGCGGCGAGGCATTTTCGCGATCTGTTGTTGTGCACATACATTTGTCTTCAACTACTATTTCAATGAGTTCGGGAGGAACATAGGTCAAAATAACTCATCGCATCTGCTTCACTTTCAACTGCAAATTGCACGCCCGTATTACCCATGAAGGGTGGTTTTCTTGGTTGACGATCGTTTTTTAGAAAACCTTGTACTTGGAGTTTTTGTGTTTTGTTCTCTCGCTATTGATGTCAGCGAGTTCTTATCATCCTTCGTGTTATATCTTCTAAAGCAACATTTTGTCGCTTTGATAATGTCCGGAACCTTTCAGTTCCTATACCTGGTGGTAAGTTCCTTCGAACATTTCGGTTTTCGATCCAACCGTTTGGAATCTCTCATTGATTCCTACCGTCGCATGTTACACATCACTTTGCATGTTCTATGAGCGTCATCCCCTCTCCCGGTTCCTTGTGGTTCTGGAACCCAAAGACGAAACTTGCTCCCATTACTGCTGTGGAGCTGTCTGCAGCGCTGGTGGCTTCGACTGATCTAGTCCACCTTTCATGGAGATCTCCCGGTGTGGGTCGAGTTGTAATTTGCGTTTCACCTGCTGTGATTCGAGGGAAACAACTCATTCCGAAATGTTTGAAATTTTCCGAGTATATCGTAAATGGATTTGATGTACCTCAGATTGAAACGCGTATCCCCTTCGAACTCTGGGAAGGCTAACGCTGTAATTCCTTGACCTGCAAGCCTCTGCTTGATCTCAGATCTTCGTGGTCCTACTGGTGTCATTCGACCAACTAAATTTTCTGTTGGTAACGCTCCAGGTGGTAGTTGCACTCTGAAGTTTGGCACCGGTTTCTTCGCGTCCTTGCAAATTGTCATAACCATATCACCAGCAATTCCGAGTGATGTTATCTCCTCAAATAAATTGAGTCTTCGTTTATTGCTGCTGCATTGTAAAAGCCGAAGCCCTGGACTAGTCGTTGGTAACGCTGGTACCTCCAGATCTGTTGTTTCCCATTTTGTCACAAAATTGTCAATTTTAATTGAAATGTGGCGATGGGTTGTGGAACGTTAAATTCCGTTTCTTCGATGGTTTATCGAATAGACTTCTCACTTGACAAAGCTTGACGGTTCTGTTTTGCTTTTACGTCTATCAATTTCATCCATAACAAGCTAGTGTCGTAATATGACATTTCCCCTTTTACAAATACTCTCAATTTGCCTCTCATCGATGGAAGTTGATTATACGTCTCAATTGCAGTGTCTGGCAACTTCGCAAATGATGTGAAGTCTTCTCGAGGCTCAATCGGTACAATGGTAACATCCCAAAAATTGCATCAGACAAGATTAAATCGTTCCTCTGTTCAGCGGACGATTCATTCATGTGCAATACAGTCGGTGCGGTGACTTGCACTCTTTTGTCCAAGAGAAGATGTTGTCTTCCCTTTAGACTTCTGACCTTTCTTCAAGTCAAAGTTTTCTGGCTTTCCCCGATATCCTGGGGCTAGCTTTCGAATCTCTTCTTGAGAATAGATCTTTTCGGTTTTTTGCTTCCATTTTTTGTTTTTTTTTTCTGGTTCTAGATTTTAAATCTCACCTTTGGAGATTACAGTTTCAGCTGACAGTTTAAATTTGTGAATATTCAACTCGCTTTTAAACTGTTTGCAGCTAGGGCCCGGTATTGAAATGTTACTCTCATTTGCACTTTCAGATTCACTCTCTCACTACTTCACAATTTGGGAATATTGTATCTCATCACTCATTTACAATTTCATTCACGGCATCATCTAGTTTTTAAGTTCGAAATCCAATTGTTTTTTCCTAGATGCCATGTTGCACTGAGAAGTATAAACTATCGCATACACAGCTTCACGTATAAAAGAATCTTTATAAACTGCAACCAGAGAGCCCACTCTTCCACTGAGCATAAGGATAAACTCGGGTTCATATCGCAATGTTAGCATAATAAACCATAAAAGGGATAACAATAATGTCAGCTCGATATAGTGAAGCTGCTCTACAGTTTCTTGCCTATAATGACAGGTCAGCGTATTTAAGTTGAAAGAGCGCGATTGAAAAATTAGATCGACTAAGGTCGACGCTGGCGATTTTAAACATGAATTCTTAAATCGACTGATGTCGACTATGGCAGTGAATGTGTTAAGCTGTTGCGTAAATTTGAGCTACCCTGCTCTATAGCGTCTGTTGGATGTACCTGCTCACTACTCTCGGCATCATGTTCATCTATGATGGGCTGCACTTTAACCTTCAACTCGTAAAACTTTGTTTCAAAATAATTAGTCTTCATGTATGGAGGAATCAATCTATGCTTTCTAATCTATCCTGTATTCGTATTTGTTCCAGATTTTCTTAAGCCTTCCTATGTTAAATTTAATCAAGACATCCTAACTCTTATACTGCTGCACGAATGTCTGAAATTGTGTCAAACTGGCTTCACGCGACTGCGAGCGCGTATTAGGTCTTTAATCCCTGGTTCGCCATGATTCAGGCACACTTTTAGGTTGAGTGACCACCACGGATAACTGCTCCACATGCGCGTACTGCCGGGGTATGCACTTGCTGGGAACAGCCACTTAATGCAAACGGAATTACGCCGTATGCAATGCAGTTCCGCTAGGGTTTTTTTATTATTATGTATTTTCAGTATGCCCCGCTACCTTTGGTAACACTACATGCGTTATGCAGCTTACAAGTAATCAATAATTATAGAAGTATACAGTTTGGTGCGTCCTGTTCATGTTACGTTATAGCCGCTTATATGCACTTATTCATCAGTGTAGTGGGTTCTTGAGATTGTATGAACTATGTGTTTGTAAGAATACAAATATAACTATAGACATTTAATTACATATTGAATTGTTCACATATTTGCACCTATTTCACCAAGTTCACAATTTCGTAAAGTCTATTGAGTTAGTGAACTGTATGAAGAACTTAATATATTTGTTTCCCAGCTGACTTTTGTTTACCGGCCAGTTGTGTCTTGAGATCTTGCCTGAGTCGTTTTTTTCCTCCTGCAGTATGATGCAGTCAAACAGAAGGTGTTCTACCGTTTGGCTTCCCACCCCGCAAGGGCAGTCTGGGGACTATTATTTTAAAACGGTGTAGGTACGACTTAATTTTTCCATGAGCTGTTACAAAAGCTGTAAAATTTGGTGTTAGTGTTATTTTGGTATCCAGTCGGTCCTTTAAGGTTGGAAAGAATTCCTTTGTTGTACGCGCTTTTGTTGTACTGTCCCATTGCATTTGCCACTTTTCCATGCTCGTTTCTCTCAGTTGTTGAGCTATTTCGCACATAGGAATTCTGTTATAGGAAATTATATCCTCCGGCAGCCTCCTTCGCTAATTTATCAGCTAGTTCATTCCCATAGTGGCCGACGTGGGCCCGAATCCAGGTAAATGTGATGTGCCAGTTCTGTTTTTCCATTGATATTGCTGTTTTCCTAATTTCGTCAATGAGGTGCTTATGATTTTTTGGATTCTTGATGGATTGTAGGGTAATCTTACTATCTGTGTGTATTTTTATTTCTCGTGGGACGTTATCCGCAACATGTTCCTTTATGGTTAGCATAGCTTTAACAATTGCCAGCTGTTCTGCCTGATTGAGCAGTTGCTATGGAGTGTTAGCCTCCTTTGGAGCACCAGTTCGTTCTGTATGAATATGGCTATCCCCGCCCCTACCCGTTGCGCGCTCTTGCTGCCGTCTGTGAATATTTGAATGGCATTGTCTTCATGGTGTTCTGAGATTCTGACTTGTCTGCAGGGTGTAGCCAGTCTTCTGGTCGTGCATCATAATCGATATTCTGGGGCCAGGTTGTTGTGCGTGTGTCGTGGTATTTACCACTCTTATTCCTTCTAGTGATTTGAAATAGTTGTGCCGTTCTAATTTGATGTCTGGGTTAGGCCGTTAATTATACACAGTGCTTCGTTCGAGACCGTACGAAAAGATTTTGCTCTCCTTATGTTAATGAGTCTCTGAGCTCTGATGAGTTTTATTTTGCAACTATCCTTTGCAAGAGCTTTTATCCAGATCGGAGCACCATATTGTAGAAGGGGCAGTATGGCGTTTGTGTATATAGTTTTCAGTGCCCCATGACCGAGTCCCAATTTAATTTGGCAGTTTTGGATAGTGCAAAGATGTTTTGAGCATTTATCTGTTATATAGTGTAGGTGGTCCTTAAATGTGAGTTTCTTGTCTATTATAATACCCAGGTATTTTAGGCTTTGTACCTGTGGGAGGGGGCGGGAATTCAAATATATCATAACGCACCTCCGTTCTTTTCTTTTTCTTCTAGATATTGAGATAGTTTCAGACTTTTGTTCATTGAAGTGTATTTTGTTGTCCCTTGTCCATGCTGCTGTTTTTGTTAGTTCAATGTTTGCCATGTTTTCAGCTTCCGATACTATTCTTCCTTTTATTGCATCAAATCGCCGGCGAATGCGATTGTTTTGGTTCGGTGCGTGAAGTTAAGATTCAGTAGTGAATTGTAGATATTCCACATTCCGGGTCCGCAACATGAGCCCTGGGGACACATCTTGTGATTATCGCCTCAATTTTGTTATTGCTGGTTTGTAGGGTTGCGCGTCGATTGCTGAAATAGCTTCTCGTCAAGTTATGAAGGTTTTTGGGACATCGACTGTCATTGAGGCTTTTCAAAATAGCGGGTCACCAGGCCGCATTGAACGCTGCTTCCACATCAAGACTTACTAATATCGTTACTGTTCGGAAGCCGTCCTCGATGTATTCTTGTAGTGCCAAGACTAGGGTAGGCACAGTAAACTTGACTTTATTTAAAAGTCATTGTTATTCAGAGTTATTCAATAATTATATTGTGTTTAGTTCAATTAATCACAACGGAAATACTTTTCTCTATTCTTTAATTATATCGTAGGGGATATTTTTCTATATACAGAGAAAATAGATCCCTAATGTTTTTGGCCTCAGTGGGAAGCCTCCCTCATCGTTCCCAAGCTGCATATTTGCTTTGAACCGTAACATCAGTGACACGTCTTGTTCGTACGGTTTCGTCAAGTAGTAAGTAAGTAAGCCTCATCTAACTATGTACGGAACTGTCACATTGTTGTGATGGAGAGTCGGGCTCTGGAAATCGTATTCTTTTTCCATCGATGAAACTGAACAAGTTTGATGCCAAAAACGTGCATCCGTCGCTTTGTTTCCCGAAACCCTCCATGTCAACAGTAATGAACTTCAGTTTGCATCCACTAGCCCTAGAAGAACAACAGTGTTTTTTTGTAGTTGAACATTGCACCAGTCAGTAGGACAGACTATACGAATATGTTTGCCATCCAAACACCCAACGACACGAGGAAAGTTCCAGATATTTTCAAACTCATTTGGATTCTTTTTTGGAAATTCTGTGGTAGTGGCATGTGTAGTGGACGTAACTCTTCTTAAAGTATTTCAACTGTTCCTTGGACTATCCTTACGACTGTGGTATCTCCCATCCGAAAACTGAATGCCAAAGCCCGGAATGACATTCCAGTCGATAGGTGTATGAAACAAATGAACACCTACGTACTAAATTCTACAGATCACAAAAATGTAATGACAAAAGTATTCAGTTCCACATCTCACAACAGTAATATAAATTGATAATTATTACACGTGTTTTATGTCTGCTGGCGAAGAACACTTAGACCTTCAACAATTTAACATAATTTTAAATTTTATTTTTCTACATAATTCGGTAAAGTGTGGGATTTTTTATTCTTTAAGACGCAGTGCTACGCAAGAAATTGAAGTACTTTAGGGATTAGTTTAGTGTCGCATTTGGGAAAATTAAGACACCACATTCAGGTGATTCTGGAGGCGATTCCTATTAACCGAAATGGCCTCATTGTATGTCATTATTTTTTAAACGACATAATGAAACTTCGAGCCTCGCCAAGTAACTTAAAATCGGACAAAAGTGCTCCAATACAATCCAGCCCAATCCCATCAAATGACATAACCCTTGATAGCGTGCTGCGTGGTGACTCGGGTGACCATGACGATCGCGGTGGCTAGCTTTCAGTGAGAATGGCAATGGGAATTGTAGAGTAATTCCGACGATCTGAATTCGATCCCTCTCCCACAACGGGGTTCGTTGTTACGAATTTGCTCATTTTAGTTTTCTCAGAAATTCGCCGGAACAAGATTTTTTGAAATGTGGATCACGTTTTTAACGCACAACATACCTCTTACCTTAAACCACCACAGCTTACACCGCCTATGTTGAGGACGTTTTTGTTAGTACTGTCTTAGATAACGACTTCACATTGCACACGTCTGTCAGGGCCGGTTTACACGAGACCAATAGAGGGGCAAGGCCAGTGAACAACTAACTTGCTGCATGTAAAGCTTAGCAAGTACCGAAGCAAGTAGCGTTCTCACATGTTCACAAGTTTAGCTTCGGTTGGAGGGTTCTTAGCATTGTTTCAGATGAGTCACAAGTAAAATGGACAAGAAAATGTGTAGAAGAATAGTTAAAAAGGTATCAAGATTGCTACTTCTACATATTGCATAAGTTCCTGAAGAGTAAATCGCAAGAGAAAAGAAGGTATGGGTAAGAAGGTGGTTGGCCAGGAGAATTACACATGGTGGATCACCATTACCTTTAAAAGAACTGTATGCAGAAGATCCTGCTGAATGTCACCTGAATGTTTTGACACTGTATGTTCTGATAGCCAGTGCTATACAGAGAAGTGATACCCTGATGAGGGATGCCATACCTTCGAGAATTAAACTGGAAGTCACATCATTTTTAGCAACAGGAAATAGTTACAGAAATCTGCAACACCTTTTTTGGGTTTCAAAAGCTGCAATATCTAAATTCATCCCTGAAGTGTGAAAGCATTTACCTCAAATCATATAAATGTAATAAATATTCGTAACGTATTCTTTATTCAGTATTGTAGTGGCTAGTTAGCTAGTCCTACTTACTTTGGTAGTGTGTCCCTGGAATGAGGGGTTCTCAATTAATGCTGTCTCCGAGCTGTGGTGGCTAGTTTAGACAGACCATTTTTTATTTCAGGGGTAGCGTCCTAAAATAGGGAGGGCGGTTCATGAATTCGCTGCCACCATTACTTTTCAATAATATCCCTGATTGTTACATGCAATGATCGACGTTATTGAGCTCAACTGAAAAAATGGCAATTCATTTTAACAACGCTAGCTGAAGTTTCTTCTGCTACGCCTAGTACGGTTGCCTTCGGCAATTGAATTTCCTTGTTGCTGAAATTCACCACCATGACATGTACATACATGCCGGTCTATGTACCGCTCAGCTGATCGCATGACGTCACCGAGTTCATCGCTTCCTGCGGTCTAGTCGGCTGCGGTGCCTTCGTGAATGTTCGGGAGAGTCCGCGTGCAGCTAAGACTCCTTCGAGGCGTAGCTGGGCTGGCTCGACGCACACTACCTCGGGGCTTACCCGACGTTTCGGCATCTCCATCCTCCCAACTATCTTACCCTGGGGGCTAGTTTGATCGTTTCTGTCGTTTTGACTATCCACGATTCTCCTTCCCGAATTTCAATTTCAAGGGGACGCTCTTTACTTTCCTGTTCGCGCTTTCCCTCACCTCTCCGGGCTTTCGCGATGGGTTCTTCGCGACTATAATCGTCGTTTCGGTTAACAAAGACTGAGAGCCCTGTGGCTGGCCTTTCCTCTGGCTTGCCGTGTTCCCTGACTCAAAACCGCGTTTAAACTTAGCAGTTGTTAACAACCTAAGCTGTGATTTTTCTAAGTTCAAAGCTGCATTTTTCTCAGCGAGAAAATCCATTCCGATTATTCCGTCGGCGTCTGTTGGTAGTGAGCACACAAAACGGATGACTAAATTTCCTGCCATTAAGGTGGAATGTCACCTGTATTCCCTGTATTTCCAGCTCTTTGCCTGTCACACCAAATGGAGATAAATTGGTGAGTTTTACTTCGCTGGAGTAGACTCCAGGTTGGATTAGTGAAATGCCTGAACCTGTGTCTAGCACAACACCCTGTGAATGCCTGAAATCTTACCTTTATTGTGGGTGCGCCTGCTATCGACTGCATCCTCATTGTACAATGACCATCATATTCTGGGACCGAAATATGAAAAGAACCGTCTCCATTGCCTTTTCTTTCACGATTCCCTGCTGTCGATTCATTTTTCCGTCCTTTAGGTCGCCTCAGTGCTTCCTGAGGGGAGTTTCCTGCGGATCCCTGGGACGCGTTTCTGCCTTCGACATTAGTGGGTTTACTAGAGTTCAAACGGCTTTTGCGGTTCGGACATTCTCGAGCAAAATGCCCCACACCTCCGCATTCATAACATTTCATGTTATTGTTACCCAAATTTCTAGGTGGTCCCTTTTGGTTCTTGCTCTGTGTGCGACTGGCTCCTGCATGCTGAGTCGTGCTTCTCACGGTGCCGCTGCTGCGCGCTCCTCATGAAGATCGGTCTGACGCCCTGCTTGCTCGCGCTTCGTCTACGTAAAATGTTTCGTTACGTCGCTCTTGAATCTCGGCCTGGTTCACCTTAGTAGCGATTTTAAGAGTCTCCATATTTTCCGGTAAATTAAACCTAGTAAATTTACCTGCTTTCCCTCCTAGGCCCGATGTAAAACTAGCTAAAAACATCCTCTCGGCTTGCTCATAGTGCCATGGTAGAGGACTGGGGTTCAAGATTCTCGAAAAATATTCGATGAAGCTGGAACACAAGGCAATCTGATTTCGTTTTATGAGAAATACCAATGCCAATCAGATTCCCTTCATGTAACTGAGTCTCCTGCCCAGAACAAATTCGAATATTGTTGACGAATGTCCCATTCAAACTTGACGAATCGACGATTTTAAGATCTTCACCTCTCTGTAGAGGTTTTTGCAATGATTTCTGGTGACAGTTCGGCTGGAAAATGGAATGTCATTTTCCCAGCCCCTGCCGATTGTAATCTGTTACCTTAACTAGGAATATCACCACCACTGTAAGCCTATCTAATGTTAACTTATCTAGGGATATACCACCGCTGCAAACCAATCTGTAGTGGCTAGTTAGCTAGTCCTACTTTGGTAGTGTGACCCTGGAATGAGGGGTTCTCAATGTTGCCTCCGAGCTGTGGTGGCTAGTTTAGACTGACCACTTTTTATTGTAGGGGTAGCGTCCTAAAATAGGGAGGGCGGTTTATGAATTCGCTGCCACTATTATTTTCAATAATGTCCCTGATTGCTACGTGCAATGATCGACGTTATTGAGCTCAACTGAAGAAAATGGTATTCACTTTAACAACTTATACTAAAACAAATAAACATAAATTCAACAGTAAATTTGTAACACTTAATTCATTCTCTGTCTATGGTTCATTAGAGGTTCTTTCGTGAATTACGCACGTCAGTACTTCCTGGGGTGGTTTAGCTTACGAAGTAGATCAACATCGCTTTTCGTTGTTTGTTTCTCAGGCCATAGCAAAGTTGTATTTCCTTTGTTGTTGAACATTACAACGCTATAATTTTGAAGCTTAGTCAAAATAGTTTTCTCAAAGTGATAATTCCCCCTTTTATTACTTGTAAAACATTCTCACGGCAACCACCTACCTGTTGAAGTTAATATTACTCTCATTGTCACTCATTAAACGTTACTTGCACATTTAGTTAAGCTGTTTCTTGGCACAGGGGCCTGGCGCTTCGTCGTGCTGATTTTAGCTATCCCGGAGCCATAGTGGATCGTGCAAAGCGTTACAAAATTTTTTGCATCTTTGCTGAGCCACACCCTGGACACTTGGCGTACCCACGCCACTCAAGCGGAACAAGCATTTCACGCACCAAAATGCTGACCAACACTTCCCACTGCTTGCTATGTGAACACCAAGAGAAGTCTGGCGCTTGTACATTAACCCTCAAAATTAAATGAACCTCTTTACAACATTTCAATAACCGAAAATGCTCAATTATTCACTACAAATCTCCCCCTGTTTAAGCTATTTGGTCCTCCAAATCTTTGCTTAATAAACTTAATTCCTTGTGAAAATAATTGAGTATCACTTAACACATTCTCAAAACAAATTCGCTACTAAACACTATCAGCTAACAACCAATCATTAGTAAACTGTGTACTGTTACATATTTCATACATTGTAAAAACTTGTAAACTAGCAGTTTACACCTCTTAATCATCAATACAATTCTAAAACTACTCCGTTTCCAAAACAATTTTCTCTACTTAACCGCATAAAACAAACATGTTAAAGTATCTTCAGCAACAGTTAATAATTACCCTCAATCATGGGTAAATCACTGCTCAAAACACAAACTTAAACACCTAAATTCACCATTTAACTTGAGTATTTAGACACAAATTCAAACAGTTTGCAATGACTAAGCAGAAAATCTTGTTTGCGGGGTTACTTCTGACAAGTCTTCACCAACTGCACTACTGGTGTTGGGGTTGTGAAGGGGTTGGAATGTCAGTCTGGGATTTCTTAACATCTTCAATTACCGTGTTAGCCCGATTCACCACACAGTTCTTCACCAAGTTCCAGATATATGCTTGGGTGAAATAATAAAGGATAAACAGTGTTAACACAACACTTACTGCTGTCAGTCCTAAAGTAATTCCATTACTTTTATTCGCGTACTGCTGACTGGAGGCGTGTAGGTGAAACAAAGTATTCATGTCCGCCTCGATGTGGTGTGAAGAAATACTGGTTGACAATTGCTCCAATTTTGTCCCGTCGGTGAGTGACATCTGCTGCAAAACTGCTTCCTCGCGGGTTGATACCGTAGGGATGGTGGGTATGAACAAGTCAGGACCCTGGGATGAGAACTCGGCTTTTCCTCGCAGTGCGTGGAGCAACTGTAGACCTTGCAGAGTGAGGTGACAGGATTCTGCATTCTCGAGAAAACCACCTTCCAACGTCATAGAGCGGACTTCCCATGTCCGGTTATGCTGGCACTGGATATGTAGAGTTTGGGGCTCAGGTAGTACAACACCGTCGATCCATATCTCTCCAGCCTGGGCTGGGGTGGACGAGATATCACCTTACGTTTGCACCTCTCTCGAGCACGTGTGGACTGAAAATATAAGCTCAGGGCACACGAATCAACTTCTGTGCTATAAACAGCCTGCTCGGCTGGACAAATCATAATGTCCTTGCCTCTA
>JGI20169J29049_11449202_pt1 | contig 11657 bp, 4 predicted proteins | sample TergutNc150P1_FD_29049 | JGI IMG/M metagenome (IMG submission 29049) | reverse complement strand
TAATGGTTGTGTTTATGTTGGCAGGCACTATAATAATGGTAGTGTTTATGTTGGCAGGCATTATAATAATGGTGGTGTTTATGTTGGCCGGCACTATAATAATGGTTGAGTTTATGTTGGCATGCAGTATAATAATGGTAGTGTTTATGTTGGCAGGCACTATAATAATGGTAGTGTTTATGTTGGCAGGCACTATAATAATGGTAATGTTTATGTTGGCAGGCACTATAATAATGGTAGTGTTTATTTTGGCAGGCACTATAATAATGGTTGTGTTTGTGTTGGCAGGCACTATAGTTATGGTAATGTTTGTTTCGGCAGGCCCTATAATAATGGTAGTGTTTGTGTTGGCAGGCGCTTTAATAATGGTGATGTTTGTTTTGCATGGCACTGTAATAATGGTAGCGTTTGTGTTGTCAGGCACTGTAATAATGGTAGCGTTTGTGTTGGCAGGCACTATAATAATGGTAGCGTTTGTGTTGTCAGGCACTGTAATAATGGTAGCGTTTGTGTTGGCAGGCACTATAATAATGGTAGTGTTTGTGTTGGCAGGCATTCCCCTCCTGCTCGAGAGCCCGGTCCATCACCAGCACGTGTTCCCGCTTCAGGATTACTGAATATACAGAAGATTCAGCACGAAAACGCACCAACAGCAGCTTTCCAGCGTCGCTACATACAGCACAAAACGGACACTAGTTAAGGCACTTTCTCGTTGCACCGTAGCAAAAGTTCCTTTACACAACTTCAACACACTCATGATGCGGTGCATACAAACAGCGGGTAACACCTAACACCACCTTACAAGTACACGGAGCCAGGCTATCAGGACGTCACGCGGTTCAGCCTACAGAAGTACTAATTTGTAGGCACAGGACTCACTTTGTCACATATTCAGGAGGGGAACGCGGGACAAAAATAACAAAGATTAAAACTGTCACTTTTAAGTGTTAAAAGACTTTCTAAATGCCTATTGCATTACTAGTATTTTGGACTGATGGTATGATATTTTCATAGCAACTATCTGAAAGAAAAAGACAAAGTACCATAAAGATTTCTGGGTAATACTTATGATACTCGAAGTGAGAGTGAAATATGTGTTAGATATATTACAAATTGCATTCCATTACGAATTATATTTGACAGCCATAGCATATTAGGTTCTTAATAGATATATTGTACTAGGACAGGTAGATGAACCCGAGTATCTAGTCAATAGACAGTCTATAAAACCCCACCCCTTCAAACAAAAACCCAATCTGAAATACCTGAGCTGAGACAGCTGTTCTGTTAGAACAGAATAAAATTCAAATTATCCAGAGAGTCCTTAAGCACTTACAGTCGGTTTTGGCCCATTAAATCTACTGTTTGGTCACACGTAAATGAGCCGGCATCATTGAACCAGACGAGTCAACCATCATCATGGGGGCCGAGGGCGGGGGAGGCATTATTACCGCTGACGTTGTAACGTTAATGGAAAAGGCAAAGTTTTACACCTCGCTATGCCTAGGTACTACCGCAATAATATCTGTGTTCGCTTTCCTGTTTCTGATACCGTTCGTGGTAGATCCGGCTATTTCGACTATCATGTCCGATTATGATCCTAACCCCGTCACATGCATTAAGGCGAGTTACAATTACGCAGAAGGCCTCCGGAACTGCTCGTGGTCATCCTGTCGCGAAGGGTGCACGACTGCGGCTTTGCGTTGTCACCAGATCCTAGTTAACTACACTCGAATACCGTTCAGTGAATGGGGGAATCGAAGTACGGATAATGCGACATGGGATGTGGGGAACACAAAGTTTTACGTGAACACGGAGGGGTGCGGTTATCCACCGAGAGTCAACTGTTCTGTGTTTGCAAAAGAATACGGCGACAATAACTCCACCAGGCCCTTCCCATGCTACTACAGCCGGACGTATCCTGAAATGGTGGTAGCGAGGTACAGCTGGGATGAGAACCTGAAACATCTGGTTCTTTCGCTTATCGTACCCAACGTCCTTTTCGGAGTCTCCATCGGCGTATTAAGCTACTGGTACTGTCCCAGCTGCGGTCGGGCCTGCAACAAGAAGACTTACGCCGACAAGTACCCAACAAAAGAAGAGTAAGTAAGACTGTGTACCCACACGGGTCCTACCAAACGATCTGTGTCACTTTTCTATTGCCACACGTCCCGCACACCGCGAACATCATATTCACAGCATATCTTAGGGGTTTAACAATGGGCTTCAAAAGCTGACTGAAGACTGTAATGTGAACATGGTACCCCTCAGTTAATTTCAGAGCGCAACATCGCAATACCTGCTGTTGTTATAAGGCTCAGCACCACAGCAAAATGTCGCACATTACGCACAGTAGAAAAGTGCTAATATAGCTTACGTAGAGGATTTCATATTTGCCACGCTGAGGGGTCAACAACCTGTCACTAATGTGGAATCTCTAACCGACAAAGTTCTTCCGTTGTTAATGGTCCACTTGTTTCCCCTGATATTTGTCCATCCTCTGCTAATTTCCACTGCCAGCTCTAGAAGTTGATACAGCACATTGCAGGTACTTACATCTCCTAACAGACGATGCCGTACCGGACCCAATTTTCATATAAAATTCACACTGAGACAGGCCATGATGCCATACAAATGACAGCACACAGACCATATCGTATCAACGTTTGTGTGCCAAACTTTATGTTCATATTGTTTTCCTAGGCACCTGATCAAAATCATAACTGGCAATTGGAACTTCAGCAATGTGAACTAAACAGAGAAAACACGAAACTCTGCCACATTCTGGTTCTTTCAAACGTCTTCACACTTCAGAATAACTTCGATTTTAAGCACCGATAAAGATATTACCACTTGAACAATTCCTGTACCACTCTCCCCAGGCGCACCATCTCGTAGCATACACTTTCGTTATTCAGAGCAATGTTTCTTTGTTTCTTAGGTACTTTAACGACGCTGTATCAACTTCTGAAATTATGTAGCGTCGGATGAGACATGAGGATGATAATGAACGGTGAGTCGAAAGAGATTAGGAAGCAGGCGATATCTTATTCTAAGTTTACTACCGTAATGCCCTGCTGGAGGGAAGTAAGACAGTATGGCTAAATCAGTCGGGACAGTCAATGCGGACTGAATACACACTGAGTGCTGCTAAGTGTCGGAGTGAAACAGCACACCAATTGGATCTGTATTAGTAATTTTTATTTAACTGCTCAAAGCACAGTGGTTCATTACACACACCACCTACTCTGACGGTCAAGAGCTCGGAATTTTTCCCACATACAGTATGGACGGGTTCGTGCTATGCTAATAATAAACCGCGATTACCCCCCTCGACAGAATTAATTGGTTGGTCTTCGTAATGTAGATAAAGTATGTTTACTGTGAGGTGGGAACTGAATTTAGATGCAGTGTGTAGCCCAACTTCGTGTTATAAATGGTTAATACCCAGTTCGGTTCTGAAACAGAGGACAGCACGTACGGAGATAACATGCCTGCTGCCAGTACAAGTCTTATTTAATTTTGGGGTGACCAATTCCAAGATAGACAATCTGGGGTACAAACGAGCCCATTGCAGTAAACTGTGTCTCAGTTCCTGTGTGCACATGACCACTGTCATGGTCAGTTAGAGTCTCATGCTTCCTAAATACGATGTCGGTTCAAACTGTTTGGGATTATATTGTCTGTATCTTCTAAGATGTTGTGTTGCGTGGGATCGGCCGCACGTCATGTCACCCACCCAGGAGCATGGTCATGAGAACGTAATATTTATATTAAAATTAATTGTGCTTATTTGCAATATTTCATTCTTATAACTGGCACACTTGACAGACAGCAACGTTAAGGAAACGTAGAAAATAAAATCAAATTACAACACCTAAACAAAATTTCCTTCTGGTATACTGTGTACATCCCAGATACTACCGGTACAGTGTACAACAGTGTAGTGCTGTTACAACTACCTGTCTATGGTAAAGGTAGCAAACAGGCACATTTTTGAAGCTGTCCTTCTTGAACCTATAAAACGCTAAAGAAGACAGTTAATTAAATATTACTGTCTTGATAGCAAGCAAATAACTGTAAGCTGCAGCTCACAAAAGGTTATCATGTTTCGGATTCACCGTACTGCAATAACACATGTTGTACAGTGAACACTACTAGGGCTTATCTACATCAGTAACACCAACATTCTGCTTCACAGCATTTGAATACGTCCGTGTATTGTACGTTAACACACAGATCGACGTGAAAAACCATAAATTACTTCAGTAAGTAGAATCATTTAAAATGCATCAAATCCACATAGATTTGTCACTGAAATTCCAGACACGCATCAAACCGTGGTGTAACCGAAGATCTGAACAGTAATGTTGCGGTGCAGTGAACAGAAGTATAATGCCTATGGAATGTCAAGTGTATATAAATTGTATACTTCACAAAAGGTAGTTAACGTAATTTATAACGTTAATATACCAAACCATATATGTTCAAGTTACATACGCACGTAAATCATCTACCTACCTCTGATTAAGAGCGTTCATTTTTCATGCTTACACATGCGTAAAAACGTATCTTCTAAAATACAGGTAAATACATGTACAAATATATGTATAAATACACGTGCGTCACACGGAACTATAACCAGAAAACCATAACAAAAATTTTACAGTTATTCCATGTGGCAAAAATTGGTCCAGTGCAATGTTTCCTGTAACCAGCTGGTAAGTTCAAACAACACTGTGAACACGAGGAAGCTGCAGTACGGTTCACTTCTGTGTTTGAATGTGTAAGCAAAAAATAGACACTTGTGTTAGCAGCATTCACAGGACCATTCATTGCATACAATAAATATTGACTACCGAAAACCTGCTTTCAGTCCACCTCACAGTTTCCTGTGGTTTGTGGGTAAAAGAGGGGATGGGACGTATAAGCCTCTTTACCGCTACAGATGTGAATGAGATGCAACTAGGCCATCTGCACTGTTTGTCGCGGTCGGTAGGGCTTTTCCACTTTTGCGCTCTATGAACACCTGAAGGTATAAGACGAAATGTCAAATGTCTAAAATTGTTGTCTGAAGCTTCAGAATCTACTATTTACGTAAAGTGATATAAAATATTTACCTTGTTTAGTGTTTCTGTAAGTATCAAAGATCCAAACGGCTCTCAAGTATTTATCTAACCTGGATTCTCCATACTGCAACTATTTTACGAGTGTATAAATCAGACCTGCAAAACTGCGCACTGAACTGACGACACCCCCTGAACACAGAACAACAAATTTTCACACTTTCTCGATAAAACGTAGGAAAAAAAAGTTGGTTTTAACTAAATCGGGCATATTTGTTCCAAAAGGACAATCAGAAGCTGCATCGCACATAGTTCTTTGTCACCATATCTTATCATTTGTATGCAAGATACATGGACGTGCGCAGAATTTATTGCACCAGTGGAAATAATTACGTTATTTACATTAGAATAAAACTTTATTCAATAATACAGTCACCCTTTACAAAATTAAAGAATACTAACAAAAATGTAAAGAAGAAGAAACACGTTCTGTTCTGGTCCAGACTGGTCGTTGCATTTTCTTTAACAGTTTTAAGCGTTGCAAAACAATTACGTCCGGACTTTAAGGCAGCTTATCAGCATTAAGTTGAAAAGCCAGTTTTATTTTGAGTTACCAAAACCTCGATGGCTTGTGCAAGCTGCCTGTTAATGACATATCATCCTACTATCCTAACACATGTGATTGGTGCATCATAAAGCAAGACACCTTCCAGCAAACTAAAAGACATACCGACCAACTAGTGTTATATCAAAATGCAATAAGTGCATGGCATACAAACTGTAATTCTTTGGGTTATGACAGGGTAGAACTTCTACTCTGAAGACGGAGGCAGTACGTTTCTCAAACACTGGTACCCAACTACCAGACCGCACGGTGCCATAACCCAGAAGACCACAATAAGAATCTTCACCGCCATTAAAACCTCAAATCTCATAAATAATATGTTGCTTTGTGGATGCAAATCACCTCGAATATCAGTGATTTATGGTACGTGTAGGTAATGTTATCTGTATAACATCTCAGTATTCATACGTTAAAGCTTATAGTAGACAAACTAGACAAACTGGTTGCGGAAATTGAACCTAGGTGTCAATACAAATTTAAGAATGCCATGTTAAAGATTGTTAGTAGTTCAAGATATAATTCTAACTCATTTTTTGAAAAAAGATTCTAAATATCTGTAAAGTACTTTCACAAGTGTTGCTGAGTGTTGTGACAACTGTTGTGAGTGGCATAACTGTCAGTAATGCAACTGTTCAAATCTTAGGTGAAGTGTGGAATGTTGGAGTGTCAGTGTCTTTTGGCATAGAGTAAAGGATATGAAACAATATTAATTTCCTTGGTGTATCTAACATTGTTTTCCAGAACTTCTCCATAAGTGAGTCCATACTTATTACAAACTATGCCAAATACAGCAAGTCCGCAAAATAAAATTTTACCACTTTTTAAGATACACCTACAAGCTAATCCACTGAATATGACTAATCTATTTGGTTCACTTCTGTGTTCTGTAGTGAAAATGAGGATGAAGACGATTATTATTATGAAGAAGAAGAAGAAGAAGAAGAGTACTAAAGAATCAACAAACAAAACCGAAAACTTTCAGTGGCTCGCATGAAGACAGAAAAGAGTCAGAATACCACGCAGGGTTGTACAGAGACATTCGGAAGCTTGTGGACAGCAGCAGCAGCAGCTGGAAGTAGATGGCGTTTCCAGAGACAACTGAATCCCGCCACCCCAACGGCAGACACAACAAAAACATGGTTGTGGGGTGACTCAGGCTCTGTCGCTCTTTTGTAACAGTTTATGCTGAAGTCCTGTGCGGGGCAACAGGGTCACGGTAATCTCAATTCAGAAATTGAATTTGAATTAAAACTCACATTTGAATTAGACTATTCTACGTGAGATTTGAGGTTCTCGTACGGCGGTGACTATGAAGACTACTGTCTTCTAGAAAATACCATACTACACGGAATCAAAACTCAGAAGACAGTAATCTTCATAGACTGTACTACTTTTAATTATTACATGTTCTATCTTTTAAAACAATTTTAACACTGTTTCCACTTCATGGTATTCCAGTTAGTCCTGTTGTATTTTGGCTTCAGGTCTCGTTGCCCTGCAATCCTTTGAGCAGTTTATTGAATACTGTGCAGATATGTGGTGTGGCTGACAACAGTATGATGGTATGTAAGACAAAGAAATGAGATCTTGTTATTGTTAAATTCAGCAGCATCCCACAGTTCTAAGTGTTTAAACAACTAAAGAAAGTAATGAAGAGCTCAAATATGTAAAGACTGTGTGTCACCGTGCCAATTTTACTGCAAACCGCATGGACTGTCTTTGCATTCACAGTGTACAAATGAATTAAGACTTAACCTCATAATGTTCAAGCGTAAGTGAAAGGAATAGTTGACGAGCTGCCAGACTTGAAGTTTTCACGGCGCACGAATTCACGAGAACGTTCTCAGACTATCGATGCATCACCGCTCTGTTGAAATCGAGCGTTTGGGAAATCAGCTCTCTCTGTCCTCAGGTCGACATCATCGTCCCTGATGATGGAGACACAGAAGACCTCCGAAACATTAGATTTCGACCCAGCATCAGTGCGGCTGATATTCCGAGAACGTATTACTGTAATAATTACTTATTCCAGACTAAATTCCTGCGACGACCGCCCCTGGCACCTATGCCTCTCCTGTCGTAACACCAATGTACGCAATACCCGCTCCCTGTGACTGAAATACTGCTGACGCAGTTCACCACACCCACGCACACACCAAAACTGCACAGTACCATTTCATGTAAATATTACAATGTACGTAACTTCCTCTCTCTCTTATGATTGTAATTATTTGTTTGCATTTTCAAAAGGAACATAATTACTATGTTTCAGCACTGTCATCTAGAATGGTTGTGAATATATGGCAAATGTGTAATTGACACAATCCTTTTATAAAGGAATAATACACTTGCCAAGAAGCTCTTTACATTGTATGCCACAAACAATTTTATCTGATGTAAAATATCAGCTATATAGGTATGGCATTTTAGAATACGAGTTTCAATTGTTACACTTGTATTTTGAATAACTCCACCTAGTGTCTGTACACAATACGGTACATTACTTTCAGCATATAATTCTCCCTTACGTCAAGTGTACGAAAAATATCGTGTTGAAAAAATGGGATTACTTTCAGTACAAGAAACCTGTGCACAAAATTACAAAGGTACACACTAGCCACCCTCATAACTTGAGCACTTGGTAAACAAGATAATAGGCCTACGAGTACATTATTTTTACGTCTACACGGCTTTGTCCATGAAGATTAAAGTGTTCTGAGATATGGTGCCGTGTGCATTGGTAATTATTTAACTGATATGTGGAGGAGCTGCAAGAAGCTGTCTGCTCCATATTCAGGGTCGTCTATTCTACTTGAACAACACCCAAGATGAATCACAAGCACCTGAGAAAACGTCAAATAACTACAAATCTACACGGCATCATACCCTATACACTTTAATATTCAAGACTATACATATTTTTTCATTACCCATATACCCAGTTTAAAGATTTGAAACTGTTTATTTTCAATGCAAGCATAAAAGAAGCTCACATTTTCTTCTGCTGTTGTGTTCAAGTGTTCGCCTATATAATTTCTGTTTCTATAATAATAAGAACATATTTTAAAATTCAAAATCAAATTTTTACAATATATATTTCACACTTAGAAATAACAATTACAGTTCGCAATTCGAAAAGTTTAACACTGTAATAGAAAAGAAGAATCTCATTTTTAATATAGGTAGAAGATTTAAATTTTATTATAACAGATCTCATGTGCTTGAAATCTACTACGAAGACTCGCTCACTACAAAATCAGAAATAATTTCGATAGAACATAGACGCCATGTTTCAATGTCATACAACGTCCTCAGTGACTATGCTTGTATTGTTTAATTGAATTTTCTTAAATGATTACAGAATATGAAACTTGTGTATGTTTAAGCTAGTTCAACTGGCAGTGGTCACTCTACCAGTTATGTATCACCAATGTACATATGCTTGCTCTGCTGTTTCAGAAGCTCTTTACATTATCAGTAAGCCATATATTATCTGTTCAGAAAATAAACACTACACTGTACGTGCTCTCGGAAACAATGTGGCAAAGCATTACCGCAAATTATGGTAAACTGTCTCCACAAAGTCAAAGACAGTACCACATAGCAAATGTTAATACTAATGAGCTACAAATTGTTCCATATTACATCACACAATAAATGCTACAGGACTTCTTAAAATTCGATTTTATACAGTGAATAAATTTATTGCGGATATGCAGCACATAGTACAAACATTTGTCACTTCGCACCTTGAAACTGCCGATGGCATAATGAAGACGATCTAAATATTCATCTTTCATTCCTACAATTTCAGTAGACGAAGAATTATAGGCTAACGTATAATAAGCAACATAATTACCTTTACTAAGCCAATAAAACCACTCAAACACCAAATACAAAACCCAAAGTTTCTGCACGGTCCAAAATAGCTCCCACAACGCAAAATTCAAAGTTGTATTTCAATCAGCTTGCGTTCAAAAGAAAATGTTGAATTTTACTTTCATCTCTCCTTATATTTACCTTCGTCTGTCGTTTCTAACGTTTGTGAATAATTCAACATATCTCTACCAATGTAAGTCATATTTTAATCAAAAATCAAATTCACTTCATATAACAAACAATACACCACATACAGTGTACGTCTGTTACTGTTTGTGTGGTTACAATCAGACAGCAAAATGTTGCATGCTGTGTGTTCAGACAATACAAAATGGATCACTGTACCAATTATGTTCCAGTCACTGCATATTTAGTAATATTCATTTCTTGTTTGAGGCTCAAGATAGCGTGATATTATTGCTCATTGTTTCTTTAGATAATCATAATCTGGATTCAAGTGCGTGTATATTTACAAAAAAATAAAACACTTCACAACAGGTAAATTTAATTGAACCTAACCACGTATTTTCCTACTAGTCATAGCGATGCAGGACTTCCTGAAGACTGTAAAGAATAATTTATAAATAACGCACAAACTGCTTCGATATTTCATGTTGCCAAATTTTATTTTACAGAACAAAATACGGGACCAAGTTAAACAATACGGTGTACCTGGGGTAACAATTTATTAGCGGCGATTCGTCTGCATCAACAGGAAAGTGCCAATAACAACTCGCCTGCTGGTTCTCAGAATTTCGAAATCCTGAATATACATAAAAGTATGCAAATAGTCAACAGTTAATCTGGATACCGCTAATTTTACGGGCTGAAATTAAAACAAAAACTAAAAAAAAAACTGATTCAATACGAAATTCTAAAGAATTTCATTACAACGGTACGAACTGGGCTCTACCTCGACTACAGTCATTAACAAGAAACAAATCTTCCGTTCGATAACACAGCCCCTCCCACATGCAGCTAACGACAGCTGTAGAGGCAGTTCAACTATATATAATTTTAATACTAATTGGCCTACAAGTCGTCATAGCAACAAAAACTAAATATCACTACTGCATAATTACAATAAAAGCGGTACAATCACGTGAACTCAAATCTGTGAATAAACTTTTCTCACAGAAGGCAATATTTTATTACATTTGGCGATATGCGTGTATATACATAGGAGCGTTCGGATCTTTGCATCCTGGAATCTTTTCCATATGTTCACATCACTTAATTAACAGGTCGTTATTCCACAACAGCAACATGCTAAAATTGTAAAACCCAGATTTCAGGCATTTTAATTAATAAGTGTGTCATACATAAGAATTTTCTTACACATTTTTACCTGTGACTGCTGGCGGCTGACAGATGACCAGAAACAAGTGGCACGTCAGTCAGTAGACGCTGTCCAACATGTGCATAACATTTATTAAATAGACCAACCAATGCACTTTGGTGTATGACTGTAATTTTAGTGCGCAGTGACCATCGATATGTTTCGGCCACCCATGTGGCCATCTTCAGGGTGGTAAAAGCAAAAATACAAATATAAGTATAATCTGTAGGGACAGCTCCACAGTTAAAAATCATGAAGTTGTAGTTAAAATTCCGGTTAAATTGTAAAACGGTGACGGGTGTTACAATATCAGAAGTTAAAAATTGTTGTGTGCAGTGTGGTTATGTGGTATGATGTACATGATGTATACAGAGGGTACATGTGGTGGACTGTGATCCAGTTGGTGATGGATGATAGAGTGCAGATATCATCGCTCACCATTCTGGATCATAATCCACCAAATCTACCTTCTATGTACATGACATGAGTGGTCAAAACATGTCGGTGGTCACTATGCACTAAAATTACAGTCAAGAAACCAAAATTCACTCGTTTGTATTTTTAATAAATGCCATGCACCTAATTAATGCACAGAATACGGAACATATCAAACTGTCCAATATATTTGCCACAGGACTGAAGTGTGCCTTATGTATCAGTACAACTGCCTGACATCTGCATACAAAACTGTAGCTATAATACATACATAATTTTTACAGAGCATATATATATATATATATATATATAT
>JGI20169J29049_11449201_pt1 | contig 11657 bp, 6 predicted proteins | sample TergutNc150P1_FD_29049 | JGI IMG/M metagenome (IMG submission 29049) | reverse complement strand
AAAAGCTATTCAATGCCTCTAGGCTCTGATATTTAGTAATAAAAACTCACTGTCATTCTTATTTTTCCTTTTACATTACTTTACATCAGAAGAATTTGGCAAACAGATGTGATTCCAAAGTGCACCTTGTTCACCATATTTGTTCTTTTAAGCGTATACAAAAGATGTGTAATAATTAAGGTTCCATGAGTCTTAAAAATCAGATAAGAAGTAATTACAATGCTAAGTGTAGCTCATTTATTCTACTTATGGATCATTATTTTCCACCATAGTCCCCAAGCGCACACATGAATTTGTCCCAAGTTGACATGAGTTTAAATATTCCTTCGGTGTAGGTATTGGACTCTTGCATTTGCAAGCATTCTGGTAGAACCATTTCCACATCCTTATTATTCTGGAATTTGGTGACCTCCCAGAAGTTGCTTCAGCAGTCAAAACAATGGCAAGTATGGCCTGGAAGTTGCCAATGAAACAACTGCAGCAATTTTCGTGTCTGATCTGTGCTGTGTGGGATTGCATTTTCTTGCTGAAGGATCTCACCACAGGACAAATAATTTCTTTAGCCTACTGAAGCAACATTTGAGAGGTCACCAACACTATAGTAATGAGGAAATGGAAATAACTATATGTGAATGATTTAAAATGTAAGAACCCAGTTTATACTGTGCAGAATTTTGAAACTTGTACCAAGGTGGGATAAATGCATTAGTGTACACAAGGATTAGGTTGAAAAATAATGATACTTCAGTGGCATAAATGAGCTAGTTTAAATTCATAATGACTTATCCTGTAATTTTTATGACCTGGGGAACCTTAGTTATTGAATATCCTTCATAGAAGCATGTAGTGTAGTTTTCTTCCACTTGTTTTCTCCAGATATTATCTCAAATATGGGTAAATGTCACAACTTTGCAAACTGGTAGATTAGAATACTTTAACAAACAAGAAAGAATGAGCTCAGAAGCATTAGATATTGCACTGTCCAAAGTATGTCTTGCAGCTGTGGAACTCAATTCTGTCACCAGACTGGAATATGGAATACTTTTGTAACAAATAAGAAACCATGAGAACAGATGCTATTAGATACTGGACTGTGCAAAAGAATGTATTTGTGTTGTGGAGCTTGAAATTGCATAACCAGATTAAAGTGCTGATGTAACACACACAAAAGAATGGGCCCAGAAACCATTATGTAATTAAAATTGTCCACAAGAATGTCCTTCTGTGGAACCTCAAATTCCTTCAGCAAAGAAACTTGTGAGTGTAGTGTTCAGTATTCTGTGTAGTTCTTATTCTGTGCAGTGGTCTTTGTTGTGTGCCAGTTCTTATCATTTACAGTTGCCTGTATTTTGTGCAAGTTTTTTTATTTGCTGTTTTCTGCATGCTGTGCCAGTTCTTATCCTATGTAGTGTTCTATATTCTGTGCCATATCTTATCTAATACAGTGGTGTGTATTCTGTGCCATATCTTATTCTTTGCAGTGGTCTGCATTCTGAGTCAGTTCTTATCATCTGCAGTGGTCTGTATTCAGTGCAGTGCTTTTCATCTGTAGTGGTGTGAATTCTATGCTAGTTTGTAATGCCTGCAATGATATGTATTCTGTGTCATTTCCTGTTGTCTGCACTGGAGTGTAATGAGACCCATTTCTTTCATCTGCTGTGGCTTATACTTTGTGTAATTTCTTATCATGTGAAGTGGTCTGTATCCTGATCCTTTTTTTTTTTATTATGGAGTCTGTATTGTGTGCCAATTTTTATCATCTGAAGTGGTTTGTATCTTGACCCAGTTTTTATTGTGCGGTCCGTACCATGTGCCGGTTTGTATCATCTGAGTGGTCTGTATGCTGTGCTACTTCACTGATTTCCATATAATGTTTCCCAGCCATCTCTGTTTGAAAACTGTTATTTATGTATTAATTGTACAGTGACTTCTGTGCAGGTCTAAATTCAGTCAACATGACAGTACATACTCATCTTGGGTTTGAATTAGTAGGCTAAATACTGAGAGAGATTGTGATGTGTGCATTCTCGTTAATTCATTGTTGTTTGTTGTTGGTAATGTTATTGTTGTTACATTTTAGTACAGACTATTTGTAGTAGTAGTAATGGTATATTGAGGAGGAGAATGTTTATGTCTCCACAGAAATTTAGAATACCAGAAAGTGTAACTTTCCAAAATGTCCCTCTGCTGGGTTATTTTCCCCTGCACCAGTTGTAGCAGGGACGTGTCTGTGTCTTGAAGATATCGGCCTATTTGGGATGTTCATATTCATAACCTACCAATTCTTTGTGTCTTTATCAACTGCACTCTGTTAGCTAGCCAGTTGAAATAATGTATTTTCTTATTTCAGTTTTAGCAACAATTTGAAAATAATTTTGGCAGAAATAAATCAGAAAACATTGTAGCCTGCTTATATATTGTAACTATATTTCAGATCTGTTAATTATTTTGGTAGAAATTGTCTCTGGAATTAATGGATTTTTTTTAATACTTGTAGAATTGGTATGTTTGGATCATGAGCATCTCATATTTTCACAATCTTCATATACTCTCTTTGTGACTTGTTGATAATTACATATAAATGGCAGTGTGCAATCTGAGGAAATTGTTTAAGCTTCTAGTGATAGAGAATAATGCTTATTGTTTTTTTAATACTCAGAGAGTTAAGCGGTCACTGAAACTATGTATTTCAGGTAGTGTTATTTCAAGGAACTGCACCTTTAATTCTTTAGCCCCCAGTTTTGTGTTTGGAAAAACAAGTTATGTAAATGGTTTGTGTTCCCTGCTCATTTTTCTTTTACAGATACTTGTCAATATATTTACAAATATGTATGTTCCAGGAACAGCCGTTGTTCTTTATAATTTTATTTTGGTCTATACCAAACCATGTGAAATGCTTTTCACATTATGGGTGATGTTTTTGTCTATGTGGTGCTTCATTATAGACACAAATGTCTGATTTAGTTTTGCTCAAAAATAGTCACAAAGTAAAACGAATGATAATTAATTTTTAAAGTAATGAATCAAAATTAACCACCAAACTACCTAATGAATGAAAACAAAAGGAGAACAAATGTAAGAATCATAATTGTGGTATGTGGATTCACATTAAGGGAATAGATTATGTGTTCACTTACTTATTATATTAACAGCTATTAATCACTGAGGAACGGTTGGTACCACAGTTTCATACAGTGTTGCCTGTCATGTTACTCTGTACTTGGGCTGAAGATTACATTTATTATGCAGATGCAGATAATTAGACAGGAGACTTAATGGTGTCCCTGCTGGCATTGCAGGATGGACAGTACTGATCATCACACAGGTAATCAGTGAAGAGAGAGAGAGTATAGCATTAAAAGTAATGCATGCACGTTTGTTCTTGAATGAACATTGTTTCATAAATTTCAGTCATGGTTTTGGAATAGCTTCCGAAAGTGGTTTCTTCTAACCATCTAAAGACTTTACATTGACATAATAGAATTTGGGATGCTTTTTGTCCAGTAAGCCCCTCAGAATGTGTGAATTATTTGTAATAGACTTTTTACTTTAAGCTTCCCAGAGATAAAAATTGTACATGTTTGTATCCAGAAAACATGATGCATATGGTCTTCTGGTGGTATGTTTAAGATTCTTCATGTTGTCATGGGGTTCTTATATATGAAGGGTGTGAAGCTACATTGTCTTGTGGAAAGTGTATACCTCTTCTTCTTCCATTAGAACAGATGAGCATTAAAGTATTTTTCCAAGCAGTCACTCATGAGCTTCCAGGAAATATTAGGCAATTTATTGCATAGTTGTAGAATTTGTTTAAATATTATAGTGCTTTATGATTTAAAAACTGTAGTAAATGTAGTGCTTTTACTGACAAGTTGTTCATGCATTCAGTAATTTCAGTAATGTCACACTGATTTTGCTTCCACTGACTACGTGTGTAATGTTCATTCCTTTTCACCCTGCAGCACCAGTTGTAAAGTTTTTATTATCTCTGTGAAACAGCATTATGCATTACACAACATACTTCATAGAAATTTAGCATATAGTTTTAATATTTACCTTTGTGTCACCGTTTTGACAAATTAAATTGCTGTTCATAAATGAAGCACTGGAGAGAATGTATGTGTGATGGCAGAAACATCAATATAGTCTCAATTTCAGGGCAATATAGGTTAACTGGTGAAACAGAACATGTTGTTGTGGTAGCCAGTTCAGTGCATTTTGTTTATAGAACATGTTATAATGTAAATATTGGTTTCCATAAATTAAAAAAAAAATTTTTTAATGTTATATTTTAACACTTATTTTTTGTATATCTAAACTTGTTCCATTATTGCTATAATTCAGAAGATATTGAAGTATTTAACCTTTATTATGTGAACTGTATTTTCACTGTTGTCTGTTAACATTAGTGCAGCACATGTATTGAATTTACAGAATGAAAGTTTATCATCAGAAGCAACCCACTGTGCTTCATTTATATTTTTATATAGTTGAATGGTACCACAAATTTGCATAAATATTCTTTGGTTCTCAGTTACGTCAGAAGTGAGTTACAAACCACCATTTCAAAAAACCTGCTACGTGTTCACCATCAGCGTCAACGGTGGGGACAGAACAGCTCTGTCAAACATCAATTTTGTGTATATGGCTTATTGGCCCAAGAAAGTTGAGTGCATTTATTAACCATCAAAAGTTAAAGTCATATATTGTGTCAAAATTTCTTTACATTAGAAGAACCACATTATTCATTCACATTTACTTGTAATATAACATTTCTCCTCAGCTCATGTGATGCAGTTCACATGAAATTTGACCATGAGGAAACATGTTTGATGAAATACATCCACTTTCCTATGGCAAAGGTTAAATCATTCTGGTTAGCTGAGAATAAAAGTGATGTCTGCACAAAATCAAAAACACTGGTTTAATATAATTTACAAAGTTGCTCAGTCAATGCTAAAAATAAATTTTTCTTTACGTTATGACAGAAGAAATGGACCTTCTTGTCAGTGTTTTCCGTTTGTCATACTTTTTTAATCTGCTATATGCTCTATACATTTAGTAGATTAATAGTCAGCATTTGTCCTCTGATTGTAACCTGTTGTAATGGTAAACATTCCTCATGTGCATTAAGGTGTATTTCTAAAACCATACTTCATCTCATAAATATTACTAAAAATTTTTGACTGCTATGTTGAATGTGAACTTCTTTATTAGACATTGATCATCATATGTGAAATTTGTCCATGTTTGTTGTATTGATTTTTGTCAAAAACACTTCAGACATATGTGCAACATGTATGTGAGAGTACAGGAAGTACCTGTGGGGAGTTTTTAAATTGCATTGTTGAGAGAGTTACTGAAATGAAGTGCTTCCCTCCCACCAGTATGTAGAGCAGTTACATAATTTTGTAAATGATATTGTTTGGGTGTAAAGCAAGTTGTTCACATTAAGGGAAGAACACAGGCTGAGGGTATATGGATCGAAGAGGGAGGATGTAACAGCAGGCTGGAGAACATTACATTGTGAGGAGGTTCATGATTTGTTCTTTTCATCACCATTTCATTTGTTTCTTCTCAGAGTCTGTGACATTCTTGCATACTAGAATATTAGGAGTAAGTGTACATGAGATGGAAACATTCCCCCACCCCCCCCTCTCCCATTTCACGAGGAGAAATGTGATTGGAGATGGTGTTACACAGTATATTGAACATCTAGTGCATCCTGTAAATAGTTCTGGTTGAAATATGGGTTATTTGGCTGTCTTACTCAGTCGACTGTTTGAACCTTTTAAAGACCTGCGTTCGCAGATGTCAAAGCACATTTGAAAACACCCCTAGAAAATTATTGTATATTTTTGAGCAATAAGGAAATATACTGCATTTTTAAGATGTGTTGCATAATCTCCATTTTATTTTCAGTTTATTTCACAATTTTATCTTTTTCTCTTAGAATAATACATTTTTCATAAACTATGAGCCAAAATTTAAGTACCCACCCTGGTAGGTTAAAGTGTAACTGGAAAGGCAAATTGTCTGTGGGGGGATAAGATCTTTCCAATATGGGAAGTAGTATTGTGGATGGCAAATGGCTAATAAAGAAGTTGTTCTGCACGCTTCTAATTACTGTGGCTTGCTGTGTATTAGCGTGCAAATGCACCCTGACATGCTGTTCACTTGTGCCTTTTCATTCCTTCCTTCCTTCTGCCCCTTCCATAGCTATGAGTGGCAACATACCTGATAGAATGATGATGGTAATGATAGCTGTTGGACTCTTGTCTGTCTATGTTGGAATCTTGGATGACTGTACTTTAAAGCAAATGTCTTACTGCTTACATGTAGAATAAGGATTATTTAACACATTTTTGTTGTTAGGTCCCAGTCATTTTTATGAGTTGTCATAGTCAAGTTCATAATTAGGTGACCAGGACAGGATCCACAGCAACGAAGTTGTTGATACTGCGTCTTCATTGTTGTGTCATAATGTTGAACTTCATGTGGCCTTTTATCAGTTACACAGGGCTGAGGATTATGTTCTTCAGGATGTGCCACAGCATTGTATCCCAGAAGAACAGAATCCTCTGCTACGCTACTGTGAAAACCTCAGACTCACATACATTGGGCCACTTCCCTGGGGATGATTGTTACTATTCACATGGTGCTGAAGATTTAAATTGTGTGGCGTGTTACCTCTTTATCTCTTTTCTGCAGTGATACTTTTGCAGACAAGTAACCTCAAAGCATTTATCTTAGCAAGCATGAAACAGGGATTATATACTAGAACTTGCATTGTCATTTCACATTGTTTTCAAACTGTCCGTTTTAATTTGAAGGGTCTGTGACTGTGTTACAGGAACTGGTGAATTTAACTTCCAGTAATTTATATAAAAACAGGAGCAAGAAAGGGAGGATTGTGTTAGTGTTTTAACAGTTTGTCAGCCAGCATGAGGAACATATTTAGTGAAGTCACTGCAACATTTGTTTCATCTCATCTTCCTATCATTACAGACTTTGGTGCAGTCTTTTAGCATTAATCAAATTACTGGACAGCAAGTACATTTTTTGTATAGAATTGGTAATGTTTCTGAAACAACATTTTGTACCAGAATTTTAAGTTTTTTGAGATGAAGTCAGCATATTGAATCTATCAAAGTGATGTATTTGACTAACCAGTTACTTGACTGACAGTATGTACGTGTGTGTGTGTATTACTTAATACGTGATAACTTTTTCACTAAACTGTAATCGGGAGCTAACAATTAAACTCCAATTTGTTCTATTCTAATAGTCAACTTCATGAGATTTCACTGTATTTTTATTTATTTTATATACTATTTAATGCCTATCAAGTTTTGTTATTTATATCTGGAGAGGTTTCAGGTCTTCTGGGATATGATGCTGTGTCACTGGGTGAGTGGTTCCAAATGTTTCAAAGGATTATAGTGCCATATTCTTGAACGGTTAAGCAGTCATACTGATCAACTGATGGAATTGAAGGCACCACTTTCTTTCTGTTGGGAATCACTCACTCCACATTGCAGCATTCACATTCCAGGAGACCTGAAACCTTAGTAACAATACTGCTGTGATAACCTCATATCTCACATCTTTCATATTTATTATGACTGAGATTGAAAGCAACAACTCTTATTATACTACTGAATCCCATTAACAGACTTTTGCTTGTTTATAGTGAAGATGTTGGTTTTTTATTGTGTTTATTAACTATTAAAGGTTAACAGATGAAGTATTGCTGCTAATACAGAAATAATTAGATAAATGAGAACTGGTGAAACAGGTCATGATGGACTTCAAGTGCCCATGAGTTTGCATACCCACACTGTAGAATGAAAGACAGTGTGGTGATCTGAAATATTTCACAAAGCCACATTCTGAATTTGCTGGTACTTAATTTTCTGGACAAAGAACTGCAGTTTTTCTTCTGTAGCCTGATCTTGGCCTTTATCAATTCATAAGTATCTTCTGAAACTACAAATCCTTTTTATTTATTCAGTAGGACTCCGTGGATGGGGGTCAGCCTTTTGGAAGGCCTCCACGTATTCATAACACAAATACAGTGCGTTCAGGTAGTCACTGTGCACTGATAAAAGGCGCTGGAAGTGATGTCCACGAGTGTCTATACAGGCCTGCACCCATTTAATTTTATTCGCAAACACTTCCTGCAGATCTGCTTGTGAGATGTTTCTTACGTATGCTATTATTGCAGTTTTTAATTCATTAAGCATGCGTGGGCGATCACAATACACTGCAGCCTCAGTGCACAGTGACTTTCTGAACGCACTGTACAATGAATGTGGATGTACATTTGTGCTCTGAGTAGGACTCAGACCTGCAGTCCTAGTCTGTGAGGAGTCAAAACAGTATGTGCCTTAGACTGTGCAGTCACTGTGATGGACAAAACTTTATCTGTGCCCCATCTGTCCCATTAACACCTGTATATTGGCTGTCCATGATTGGACTGTTCATGTACACCAGCTAAACTTTCATGTTTAGAATCCCAGTGTGTTACCTGTATTAACAAATGGAACTTGTACACCATCAAACACAACCTTAACTAGGAAACAGATCTTGTTCATATTCACCTTAATTAGTAAACAAATTTTGTTCATATTAACTCCAGTGACATGTCTCAACTTACTCAGTTATTATTAGGCTAATCTATTAAAATATAAAAATGTAAAATTGTATAAATACAAAATGCCGTATGTCAATTTTGTGGGAATGAGAATCTGATTTCTAAGGCTAAAACACAGATAAAAAAATACTGTCAATACCATAAGGAAACAAAATTTCATTCCCAGTAAATTGGTGCATGATCTTTTGCATTTACAGTTTTACAGTTCTGCATTTCAATAGATTTGCCCATAAAAACATGTGAGATTTGATGTTAAAAAGATTTGTTTACCAATTAAGTTTGTGTTGGATGGTGTACATGTACTGTTTGTTAATACACTATCAGTTGAGCACAGTTAATTTATAAAATTTAAATTGTTTTAGTAGTTCCATGTGTACTGGCATAGATATGAAAAAGTCTTTTGTCTTCTGTCTCCTCCTCCTCCTCTTTGGTCACATTTAAGCATAGGGTATTCAGAAGTCAGAGGCCCAATGTTTGTAATAATTATCTATTTCTAAAAAAATTGTGTCAGGTAGTGGGATTCATATTGAAATTGTGTATTCCAGTAAGTGGTGATAGTAACATCAGAAAATACTTGCATTATGTATATGTTATCACAGCACCCTGTGTTCAGGATATTTCATATATCCAAGTGCCATTATCATCGCAGCACTTCCAAGTCCATGTGAAGAAAATTAATTTTCTGCCCTTTGTGTAAGAAAATCCATTTCCTTGTTAAATATATTTTTCTATTGTGGATGGAATAGAAAAGGAGTATTTATTTTGATACTTAATTGTTCACTCATCTACTACTTTATATTTTAAAATTCAATAAGAATAGTTGCTTATTGAATACAGTTTTTTTTTGTGATAAGGTGTTTGAAATGTATGAATGTTTGCCTTAATCTACATTGTAACCAAGATTCCAACAGCTTCCACCCTTGTTGCATATTGGATGAACTTCCTGGAAATGTATGATTTTACTGTGTTAATTTTGAGGGTGAGATAATTAATTTACACTAACTAATGTTCATTTCAAAGTTGCAAATGCTGTATCTCTAATGCCAATCAAAAAGAACATATAAAAAAATGAGTTATTTTTGGAATCAGCATCTGAGGATTCCGATGAAGAGTTTATAAACGTGATAAATGTTATGTATTATTATTGACATACGTGTGTAGTTTAGATTTTTATATCAGTGTTATTGACGAATATTCTGTACAATACTATGTTCTGTGTAGTCCATGGCTGTACAGTGAGCCTCCTGAATATGTCTGTAATAGGAGACTCAGCATAAGCAATGCATGTTACTCGTCATCTTGCTTGTTACTAGACCAAACTTACGTAGTCTCGAGGAGTTTGTGACAATAACTCAAAAAAAGTTAGTTTAATGAATTTAATGATTAAAAAAATGAAAAATCTGAGTGTTGATTGGATTGTATGTACATTTTTTCCAGTACTTTATAAATATGTAAGTTTTAGGGTCTTGCATATTCTAAAGTTGAGTCCCTTACTTTTGTATCACCTTTTTTTTTATTATTGTTGTTTGTTTTTAGAACTGAATCTGTGTGTCTATGGACAAGGATAATAATGCTTTTTTCTTAGGGGAAACATTCCTGACAAATATGACTTGTATGTCAGTTATTACAGTGTGATCTGATATTGTTACTTCCCCTGTTATATTATCTACCTGTTGATTTTCCAGTTATTATGTCAGAGTTCATGCAAATGCTGTTCTCTTGTATATGTTACTGTACCAGTTAGAAGCTAAGCAATAAAACACATAGCCCTCGATGTTTTATGGGTTACGGAATTATTTAAGAAGCTGAATAGAGAAGATAGAAATTCAATCTCTACACAGCAGGATCTCAAATCTAGTGACACTAATAAAATTCCTGTGACACAGTTGTCATGAAAATGCCTTGCTCAAGTAGCTACACACTTTTGCCAGCCACCATGCAGTGCCAGTTGAATCGCTGCTTCAGTCCACGAGTGACAGCTTAGCAGGTGACCCTTCCTCTGCACAGTGGGGTATAAGTTTTGTGGTGCAGGTTCAGGAGAGTACAGTGAGTAGACTATGACAGGTTCCAAAAACATGATCCACCCATGGTCATTGTTTTATTTCCCAGGCATTCAACCTTGTTAGGCACACCTTATATATAGACCCAGTGTTAGAAACACTGTAACAAGTACCTTCATACAAATACAGGATGCAGTGAAAACTAAAATGCCTCCAAATTCCTTCCTACCCTACAAGTGTTAAATCTAAGCTTTCACAGCACACACATTTAATGAAGGCTTCAAAACTGGGTTGAAATCAGTGTTTAGGAGACTGCTACTTTTTTTTCCCCCCCCATCTTCAGGGTCAGTATGGTGGGGCCAAAAATATGGAAGAAGATGAGTGACAGCCTGCCGTGACTAATTCTCATTCAACATCTACAAACCACTAAGGAAGAAGTATGGAAAGACAGCCTAAGACACACAACATATATATCAATGACTGTAACTTCTTGCCAAGGCAGAGACCTTGTAAGAACTTTACACATTTCACAGTATTTTAGACACTTTATTAAATACAGACATGTAACACATGTACTACTGACAAAGGCTGTGATTCTGACAATTCATAGAGCCATACATTTACCAACCTAATACATGGTGGGGCTCAGCTTAGTGCTTTTTGACTTTCTGACCTTGCATCAACCCTGATAATGGAGGCAGCATGTCTCCAAAATGGACACTGTGACACAATTCATAGCACAAGAACATTTTAGTGGATGTGTAAATTTGTTTCCTAATCCATGTGGCAGAATCAACTGCGTCCCAACTATTATGGTCGTGACGCCTCCATAACATTTGTGGGAATGGTGGATGAAGGTAATGTGTATATAAAAATGTTCAGTTGTGTGGAATGATTAATATTCACACAACACAGCCTCACATACACTGGACTAAACCTCACCACACTTACTGATTGTACATATCACTTCAAACTTTACATAATTTTAACACATTGAGGAC
>JGI20169J29049_11449207_pt1 | contig 11692 bp, 8 predicted proteins | sample TergutNc150P1_FD_29049 | JGI IMG/M metagenome (IMG submission 29049) | reverse complement strand
AATTTAACCCTTATCCTGCTAACATGGAGAAAATGGTGAGCTCCTAATAATGCCAGCAAATAGCAGATGGGATTTAATTTGGGCTTTTAAGGGTTAATGTTGCAGCCTTAACATCTTTATCTGACCTGAACCTACAACCTTTTAGAGTTTTCTTGAAAGAGACCAACACAAGAAGCAAAAGATTAAAGGCCAGGCTATATGGTGGCTGCTGTATCATCTTCCACTGCAGGCCACAAGAAGATAAGTGTTTTGTGATTACATCCGTCATGAGCATGCTGCAACAGTGTCCTTAACAGTGGTATAGAGGTACTGAAATGCTATACCACAGGGGTATGTGCTTCTGGTTATGTTAGGTCCTTTGAAGGCTAAGCTACTAAACACGTATAAATGATGGTAGAACAAAGACATGAAGGCCACGGTGGTGCTATGGTTCCAGCCGCAGTCCAGGGAGGTCCTCAAAAAGGGGATCCATATGCTAGTGCGTCAACATTATGCCAGCCTCCACATAACCCCTACTGTTCTGGCCAGAACAGTCCTGAAATACATTTCATTTGAAGGCTCCATAATAAAATACTGTCACATACAGATGAATGTACAGTGGCATGAAAAGCAACTTACTTCATTTCTAGGAGTTTCAGACTGCAAAGGATCTTCGGCGGCCAACATGGCTGACGAGATCATAATACATGCAAGTATCACATTGCTGAAGTAGCTGTGGTTGCACAGCCAATGACAGAACACCCGGATCCTGGTACAGCAGTCAACATGAAAAGAAAGAGGACTTGAAGTAAAATATGGCACACTAGACAAGGTAGCAGTCAAGTGTAGTATAATCTTCATATAAAAGATGTAACTACAAAATATAGCAAACTCCCAATTTTCCAAGTACTGTACGTGTAATCTGGTTTGCAGATTTCCTGTGCCCTTTTTTTCCATGTAAAATCTTGCATATGTGTAAATGCAAATACATGTAAACCAGACTTTCATCCTTCCCTCTTGCAGAAGGCCATGACCTTCTGGGATAACAGTAACATGTCAGTGTTTCACAGTTCACACACATACTGTAATGTGCTTCATTTATTACAGAACTTTAACTGATAAATGGCTGAAAAACATATTTCATACATTTTTTGTTATTAATACAACTTTGTCCCTTCATTAGCATGGAGAAGGTATAACATGACTTACATGAACACTGCACAATTAAGTTCAACTACTGCAATCCTGAAAATTGTCACGAAAATAAATGAGTTGCAATGAAAATTAAATTTGTAAATCATATATAACATTATCAAAGTTCTGTTTATATAAAATGTGATATTTTAAGTAATAATTTTATTATAGAAACATTCTGAATGATGCTATTAATTATGGAAATTACTGCAAAACTTTGTATGTACTGTTTTTACCAGTGTTCATACACATATAATAAAGATGTGAGAAAGGAATTTTGTAAAATTAAACAATTTTAAGATTTCCAATAACTGATGCTGTGTCACACTTCACCTATGCTATGTAAAGAGACAATCATACAAATGAAGGAGAGGCATATTCACATTTAAGTATACACAGCCTCTAACAGTTACCCTTCAAGATGCAAGGTAGAGGTAATAAGATTTGACTGGCTAAGTACCCAACTAACTGACTAACTAACCAACCAACCAATCAACCAACCAATTAACCAACCAACCAAACAAACAAACAATTAACTGACTAGCTAGCTAGCTAGCTTTAGCTACATACCTATGTATGTTGGTACCCACTCACCTACCAACTTGCATACAACCAACCAACTAACCAAACAACTCACCTACCTACCTACCTACCTACCTACTGACTATGGGCTGGACGGTCCGGGGATCGAATCCCAGTGGGGGCGAGATTTTCCGCCCATCCAGACCAGCCCTGGGGCCCACCCAGCCTCCTGTACAATGGGTACCAGCTCTTTCCCGGGGGTAAAGTGCGGCCTAGGCGTGCTGCTGACCACTCACCCCCTTCTAACACCAAGGTCTTGGAAGAGTAGAGCTATACCTCTACCCCCCCTCTGGGCCACAACCGGGCCTGTAACAGGGTAACTTTACCTTTTTACCTACCCACCTACCTACATTCGTACATACATAAATAACAGCCTACTTAACCAACTGACTGACCAACTGACAAATCACACCACAGACAGTGGCATAGTGTGCACTACATTTCACATTTGGAAGTCCCAAATTTGAATCCTGGCACACTGACCAGCTATCCTGACTTGGTATTTTGTAGTTCTCCTTGCTTCATGCAGGCAAATGTCAGAACAATAACTTAAAGGGTTTCACAACTACTTCCTTCCACACATCCCTTCCAGTTCCTTAATTTCCTACCATTTGTGACTGTATAGTCATAGCTACTGGTGGCAACAATAGAACATTAATAAATATAAAGTCACAAACTCCAAGCAGAAGAAATCTTATTAGGAAGCTAGCAGTGACTCAACTAGCCAAGAAGTTCCATCTTCTACGGAACTGAATGTTTCACTAGAATGACAACAACAGCCAACAACTGTTCCCTATCTTGGGTGAGATGAATCCAGTCCACAATGTCAAATCCTGTATATTTAAGATTGACTTTATCATAAAGCTCCAATCTGTGAACAGGTTTCCCCATACAGTTTGGTATTTAAAAAAAAAAACACCAAATTTCTCATATCTCCCATTTGTTTTACATGTCCTATCCAACCCACTGTCCTTATCTTTATCACCCTTACAACAACCGGTATGAGTTAAATCACACGATTTTCTCTATCCATCTCTTACTTCCTCTTAGGCATAGCACTCTGTTTTCAAACACCTTCAATTTACATCCTTCCCTTAACAGGCAGACTGTGTGTGAGGTATTAGTGTTGTAATTTGTAACACCATAATGGTTTTTGGCACAGAATAGGGTTATCTGATGGTACTTAACACAGTCATTTATGAACAGCCTTTGTATATTTCTGGATGTGTTATTCACAAGAAATGCATGAAATAAAAGCTGTCCTTCCTCTTCATCTAAAAGAAATGCTTGACATATTTTCATTAAATTTTCCACCTGAGGTTTGCATTACAGGTTGTCAGATAAACTCATTCTGTGTTGCGCCAGTGAAATTTACATGAACGTTAAAATACACTGTACCACTTTTACAAAAAACAGCCTAGTACACATAGAATTAGCATATTATATAAAATACAGATCTCACACTGAACTGCAACTTTCATTAGAAACGTTTTTCAATGTGATGAAATATTTAATAAAATACATACAATGGCAATAATTAGACATTCTACATAATGTGGGCAGATTTCCAATATTAGATCTGTGTTTCCACTCTAGCAGAATGAACTGTTGGTGTACATTTGTCTTTGTTTTGTGTTGAGAAAATACAGTAGTTATAATATAAAGGAACAATTATGACTTGATAGTTTAAAAAAACTGTTCAGAAGAAAGTAGTGGCTATGGTACAATAAATATAAATAATACCTATTAGCAATCAGAATTTATAATACAAATGTATTTATAATTACACGACACATTTCAGGAGCCAGGCAAGCATAGTCAGTGCAAGTGACTAGGCTAATGGCTGGACAGCAGGGGAATCATGGTAGCACTCTAGGCACAGGCAAGAGATTTTTCTCCAAGCCAAAGTGTACAGATGAACTCTGGGACACAGCCAATCTCCTATTCAACTGAAACTCAGGGTTATTTCCCCACACTGGTAAAACAGATGGGGCACAAATGTGACCACTCACCTCCACTCAGTTACAAGGTCAAGATTGAGTAATGCAACAACTACACTCCCCCATGTGCCTTCATGGTGCACACAGGGAAAATTTTACCTTTGCCTTAATGTGTGCATGAGATGTTGCAAGAATTTTAATCCCTTCACAGCCAAATCTCCCAAACACTGACATACAATTAACACAATACTAATTTTGAAAATGTTCAAATTAATACTTCAGGATTTGCTATACTTCATGATGTAAACTACCACTTCAACTTAAATTATTTGAAGAGGCAAAAAATTCAAACTTTCAAAAAACATACAACACAGACATCTCAGTGTTTAGGCATATAAAATAACAAACTGGAAAAGAATATACTTAGGGCTGGCCCCTTGGATACACTACACAGAATAAGTACATTTGCGAATGGACCTGAAAGGGCTAAACGCTATTTCATGTTAGCAATGCTTTCCAGAAAAGAAGTTAACTAATATACATATTCAAATTTGCTAACAGAACATCTACAAACATTTGAGTGCAGAGAACACAAACATGCATGGCATCATATACGGAATTCAAGCACATCAGCCAGCTAATATTTTGATTCAAGCATGAAACAAAAAGCTATAAGCATTTATATTGCTTATTCTTGCCTATGCATTAAAAAAACTGGTAAACACATATCTCAGTCTTTTACTAGCAATAAAATTACCACTTAAACTACTCTACAATGGTACTAAACTAGCAAACTATAAAGAACAACTGTTTATACAGACAAGACTATTGGTGTTATTGGCTAATCTAATGCATGATGTATTCTCAACTGCAGAAGAATGCATTCATTAACTACCATTCCCTAGAAAAAAGATGAGGCAAACATCATACAAAACTACATACAAAATATATTTTTAACTCTTAAAGCATTCACAGAAATCTAATTTGTATTCAAAAACATACACACTGAAATGAAACTTCCTGCCTGAAAAAGCAAATCAAGACCTTCACTAGCCTACAGGCATAGCGAAAATAAATCAATTCTAATACTACTATCAATCAATTTAAAAGGCAATGCAATCTATTACAGTTGGATCAAACTGATTTCAAACACAGGTAAGGTATTAAAAAAAGGGTAATGGCACTTTGTAAACAATGCAAAAGAGTCACATTTTAAACTTTAGCTCAACTGGACTGTCACTCTAAGCAGACACATCTCACTTATATTGCACTCTAATTAAATAATTAATAACTTTTCCTTAATAAAGAGAGAGAGAGAGAGAGAATTCTGTACTGACATAAACATTCTATATATACATAAAGATAAATTTCGTTCTTTTGTTTACACAGCATAAATGGAAAAAGCAACATGTAAAAAATAATTTTATATAACAAATTAAAGTCATATTTTGCAGACTTATCAAGATTATATGGTGGAAAAGACAAATAAACAACAATGCAACTCTAAGGCTCAGCTTTGCTGTTCGTTACGTGTTGTCACATGGCACGTCAATATAAAGGGGACAAAAGCGGAGTGAGGAGGAAAAGTCATTAGCAAATGCACATCCCCTGGAAAGCAGCATCATGTCAATTGCTAAATAATTAACAATGTTTCCAAAGACCATAGCTTTTTCATCTTCATGATCTGAGAAGCCAAAGAACACATCTTGGACCCTCAAGGCAGAAGCAACACAATACTGCTCTTGAGAATGTCAAAGCTAAGCTTAGTTGTTGTATATCATTAGAAAGAGGGACAAATGCTGTGGGAAGGAGGAAAGTCAGGAAGAACTGCAACACAGCTCCAAAGCCATTTATGTTGAAGATTCAAGTCTTATAGGACACAATGCCATGTAAATCAGCACAGGGTTACTGATGCTTTCAAAAAGACCTTCATGCCTTCATCTTCAAGATCTAAGGGGTCAAAGTCTTGGATCCTCAAGATGGAAGCAGAAAAATGTTCATCAATAGTGTTGTGAAAACTCCAAAACTATGTTCTATGTTCATCAAGTGTTGTCATGTGCCGTTTCCAAGAAGCAGGAAGTAAAAAGTGAGGTCAAGAGGAACTAAAAACACAGCTCTAAAGCTACATGTTGTCGAAGATTTAAGTTTTCTGAAAAATGACGCTGTGCCAGTGGGTCAGTTACTTATGTTTTGGAGGAACTTGCTGCCTTGATCTTCAGGGTCTAAGCAGTCAAAAGTGACTACATGGACCCCAAAATAGAGGCAGCAAACGCTTCATCAACAGCACTGTGAGAACTTCAAAGCTAAGCTTCATTGCTTATTAAGTGTTGTCATGTGTCACCAGAAACAGGGACCAAAGAAGAGGGAGGGAGAAGGTTAGGTGGAATAGCCATGTAGCTATAATGTTTAGTCATTTGTCATTTGTTGCCATGTATCATTCCAACAGCAAACTGGCACAGGGACTAGATCAACTGCTCACACTATAGATGTCATACAAATTTTGTTCTACACATTCAAACTGTATGCCTTAAGACTGTCTACAGCCTTTCCCTCTTCCATATTGTTAATTTTTAACCCTTTTTATAGCAAATGGAGATAAATACCCATTCATACGCTGGTCACTAGATTAAAGATCTGAAAATGAAAATTGTACTACCATCAATCACAACTGAAACACACACACAAATACAAGACACAAAACTACAAAAAAGCATAAAGTTTGACTGGAAGCTGACAGCGAGCGTGGGAACGAAGCTACCAGGCTACGTTGCTTGCTACATGTCACCTGTTTGATTTAGAGAAAATGAAGAATGATGATGCTGGAGGAATGGGTTCTGTCTTGGTAGCCATGTTGAATTCTGAGAGCCGTCTTGGTCGTGCTGTGATACCATCTTCCATCTCATCCATGTCTGTTGGGACAAAGACAGATGCCACACTGACATAAGCCAGGCACAAACAAACATGGGCTTGACTGCAAAGGTTTGGCATGTCACAGGGAAGTTGAATGGCCACATTTAGATTTCAGTATTGTTCACTGCATAGTTTATAGTGTTACCATGTACAGCCTGTGTGGCCTTTCTGGACTCTGCTCACCAGCCAAGATTGTAGATTTCATTTTCGAAGGTGGAGGCACCCATGGGGCAGATACTGATACGCCTAAAGTGATCACGAGGGTGACAGTTGATATGTGGGAACTAAAACTTAAGAGGGGCTCCAGTAGGGGATCTGGTATTCTTTACAATCCCAGAGTTTTATCATTGGTACATTTAAAGTTTGCAATGTGCAGGATGAAAAATCTGCATACGGAATTCAGGACTGGACTCAGCCGTGTTTGCTAAAAAAACTAACTTCTATCTTCAGCCACCATTTAATGGAACCAAATGAGATGTCATCAGGTACTTCCCATCCACCTGGGGGTGCAAGAAGTGGCATTTCCTCCCTTATAATTCTGGTGCAACATCACCACAGACAAAGTTCTATCGTAATCATGGAAACCCAGTGACCATGATAACCTACATATGACTCCGTCATCCACTCACTCACAACCTAAGCACATCATATATAAAAAAAGTGGGCATAGGAACTATGGAAAACAACGAAAATTTGGGCTATCTGGCATATCAACCAATATTCGAAATGGACACCTCCTGAATGCAAGGCACGGGTGTTACTGCTGTACCATCCTGCTTGGTAACACATATTATAGTGCTGTATTATTTAATATTTCTGTAAGTGTTTGAATTTGAGATAGTAACTTCACAATATTTTTATTTTAAAATGTAAAAGAGTATTCTTTACCATGATAAGGTGGCACTTTGGTTACTGTGCCAGCTGCTAGAACACAAAATGTAAGCTGCACTGTCCTATTTCCATAATGTTGCTACATTCCTGAACAGCCTCAAGAGTTGGCTGATATTCATCAGCGAATGGGAGCCATTCCTCTTCTGCTACAGTGACCAGATGAAATTCTTGTTGGTATTTTTTTTGTGGTGTTATATTAGTAATAAAGGTTTTGTTCTGCCAGTGCTAGAAACTTTCAGCATGTTAGAGCAAAAAATAAGATGTGTTGCTGGAAGAGTTCTCTGCAGTTGCTACAACTGGTAAGAAGCAGAACAAAATTTCAATGTGTATGGTGCCACAAACAGAGCACATACTGTACTTCAGTGGAGAACACAAGTGTCTTTGGGTTCTTCTTGAAACCAATAGCCTGGCTTTCAATAGGATTATCACCTGCTTCATAATAAATCCTTGCAAATGTCCAGATCCTTTGAAACTGTCTTGTAATCTGTGGAGCACAATGTAAGGAAACCTATATTGTGTTCTTAATCTTGTAATATATGTATATACACACATTACTGGTGGTATAGCTGTGGTGGCTTGAAGTTGACCACTCACCTCGATCTAATGTCGAGATTAAGAATGAACAGAATTATACCTCCTCTACTCATGTACGCTTTCACTGCATGGACAGGAACAACTTTACTTGTTTTACATATACACACACACTATGGCTGTTGACCTCTCTATAGCTTACTCTGTGGCATTACCCTGTGTGATCTAGAAATAGAAAATTGTACATAGGGAAGGACAGAATGCTCATATTGATTAAAGAGATGAGGATTTACCAGGGCAGGATAACACTAGGAGACCAAGCCAACGCTGTCAAGCCCAAGATAAGGATCTGCCTTACCTGTTGGTATTGGAAAATATAAAGAAGGCACTTCCCTGTGGAAGAGGGCGAATCGTCGTTTTCAAACTGATCTCCGACATTCGGCGAGGAAGTGCTGATGTCCTACGAACCCGCACAATACCTTCATCATCTTCATCTGCAAATTTTAATGCAAACCGCACAGCTTGGAAAAGATAACCTCCAAGCTACTAAATGCACTTTCTGTCATTAACTACCAACTGGGAGGGGGGAAATGCATATACAAATTTCTTTTACAGATCCAAGCATTAACACATCCCATGTCGTAAAGTTTATAAACATATTTAGTCAAGGGAAATTATATTCCTTGTTCATTCTATGAGACCTTAAACAAGGACAGCCTGACTGTTTCCATCTGTAATTCACATGCCCCAGATAAAAAAAAAATCCTTTTAAATTCATGTAAGATTCTGCTTTTATTAGCCTGATGTACAAGAAGAGAGAAAGTTGATACAGTTCCCTTCCAAAGTCATCTATACATTACACTTACCGCCTTTTATCAGATACGCTTACCTCAGCAACTTCCCTCAGAACAAATGTGTTCATTACAAATACAAAAAGTTAAGATAGCAACAGCTTCATCACAAATGTGAAATAATGGCAGAATTTGACCCCCAACAAAATGTCTACCTAAAAAATTAGCATAAATGAGCAAAAAATTTTGAATGAAAGAATCTTAACAAGATGCAAATGGTGTGCTCCATAATGTAGAAGACAGACTTTGCCAATGCATTTTTTACTTTCAAAATACGTTTCAGAGCACATGCTTAAATGAAATTTCATCTATGCTCATAACAAAAGTACAACATTTCCCAGCAAATTTCCATGAAACTCATAGATGTTGACAGTATGAATGGAAAATAATTTATGCTCGTACTTAATGTATGACTTTCAAATGCACAGAATTTACAGAACTCACAAACACACATTAATGTACCTGAAATTTCACTGCCATGTTCAAACAGCCTTCTACTTGCCCCTAAACTGAGATGAAGGAATCCAGCTCACATCCTGTCATACTATTTCTTGAAGAAGCATTTTAATATTATCATTCCACTCATGCCTGGATTTTCTCAGTGGTAACATTCTTAACTGTCTTTGCAATATAGTATGGGGGTCACAAATATACATTTTTCAGTCACATGTACTCTGCATGGCTACATAATATAGGTATAAAAATGCCTGAAACTGTAAAAGTAAAAGAAAATGTCAAAAAAAGAGAGAAAACAAATTACTATGGTGATGGTACCAGTAATGGAAAGCAACAGGACTTTTTCAATAAGATGATCTTTCCAATCTGATAACTGAGATTTCAAAAAAGTTCCTGCAGTTTGCATTCTTCAGCTCAAAATGCAGAAGACACACGATGTTAATACTTTCAGTAAACATGGTTTTTGGATGATTTCGCTTTGAAGAAGTTGTTTTGGAACTGTCATGCAATCATGCACCTTTCTATTACATTTTAATAAGTTTTATGGTCATGTCACTATATACTGATTAACATCACTGGGAATATTAATAAACCTGGACATACGTAACTGTGGTCCAGCTCATCTGGCAAAACCATATAAATGAAATGTTGAATAAGTACAGATCTAACCATAATATGAACTCAACAGCTGCAACATACAAGACTGTATGCACACTACCATAATCAAATAGTAACATCCCACGATTTCATCCACTGTCATATTCAGATTACTAACTATGTCTTGCATGTTATCTCATAGACTTTGCCCTCATATAACAGGAGATGTGACGTGGAAAAAGAGACATGTATATGGGTGTAAATTAATTTAATCCAGTTTTTGGATACAAAGAAGAGCAGAAAACTGACACTTACTTTAAGATCCATCAGTTCAATCACGCAAATGTTAACCCAAACCAGCTTTCCAGATACTGATCTTTAGCAATGAATGCAAAGAAATGATCAAAAGAAATAAACTTTTACCAGTTAACATTATAGCACACATTACTAATTTAGAATATATGCTGTTACTGCAACAAAGTCTTTAGTGCTATGTAAATGTGAAGATCATGTTCTGTGTGTTTTAGAGATAGACTCAGTTACAAGGCTGATGGTACATGAAGACACCAATACACATAGCAGCTTTGAAAACTTCAAATTATTTGTACAGTATCACTATTTAACCCCTATCCTGCTAATGTGGAATATTGGGTGAGCTCCTAATAATGCCAGCAAATGGCAGATGGGATTTAACTCCGCATTTAAAGGGTTAAGACAGTTTTATTATTAAGAAGTAATATATGAAATACTGTAATTTTTAGTTTCTTACCCTGATTGTCTGTGTGTTCCTCATCATCATATGGATAATCCTCACTGTCACCATGCTCCAATGGCACTTTTGTGTCACTTGCAGTCTCTTCTTTTTCCAAACTAAAAAAACATTCAACAATACCATGCAAAACACAAACACAAAGCATTAGTAATTGTTATATGTACGTACAACACTAGTAAAAAAGATACTTTACGTCTATATTTTTAATTCAAATTCATTATTCATACTTTCTGCTCTGATGTGCCATTTAAGATAATTGGTGTTCTAAGACTATATACTCTGGCTAAACCTTTATTCAGTTTCCAGTTATGTAACCGGGACTAGCTCTGTATGAAAAACCCAACTAGGTAGGAAATTTCATGCCCTAAGATGGAAGCAGAACCACTATTTGAAACACTCCAATGCCCAAAAATAAGTCATGTTTATCGTAATACACCATCAACAGAAACATTCAAACCTAAATAAAAACATCATCAGACTTGGTAAAGTAATCTTCAATGAAACACATTCATTTGTACATCTGTCAAACCTTCAATTTTGTAATTCATTAAGCCTGCAATGGAGATACTTACTTCTCACCATCATCAGCAAGTTCCTCCTCTTGTCCTTCATCATCTTCCTCTCTCCCTTGTCCATCTTCTCGTGCTGGTGAACCACTGTGCGATTTTTGTTGTTTCTCTGCCTAAAACACATACATACATCCAAAAAATATGACACGTGTTTGGAGAATGGTATTCGATTAAATTTTATTCATCCTCGTGACAAAACTGTAAAAGACATGTCAACAATTCCCATATAACTACTCATATGAGTCACCAGCATATTCTATATGCAGTTTCAATATGCTAGTAGTTCTATAGACTTACGTAGGTTCTTCTTCTTTAATGAGTCCTCATCGTATACACTGACATTTTCCATGATAAATACTCATACGACAGATATTCATCTATGAAATATAAGGTTTGTTGCAAAAAAAAAAAAAAAAAAAA
>JGI20169J29049_11449209_pt1 | contig 11714 bp, 9 predicted proteins | sample TergutNc150P1_FD_29049 | JGI IMG/M metagenome (IMG submission 29049) | reverse complement strand
AACACTCATCACACAACAGAATACCCCTATTAACTGATGCCCATGTAGGATCTGTAAAAAAAAAAAAAAGATATTCCAAACAGATTCACAGGATTCTACAACACAGTATTATGTTATAAGGAACAGTTCTGTTACAAAAAAATTCATCTAAAAAGTGCAAAATTGTTCTTACAAAAATATAATAAATTGGAGTGCAGGCCTACCACTAGTTTCTCTAGCCATTAATTCCTGGACAAGGTTAAAGCCAATCAGGTACATAATATGATGAAAATCTTGTACAGTAAAACTGCAAACTAAAATACAAAAATGCTTATAAGGAAGAAAATACGAAGTCCGGGCTTTAGTGACCAACCAGGCACTACAAGAACACATTATTATCATAATGTGGTGGCTTACTCTTGCTGCCAGTTAGTTGCTGGCCTCTCACCATGGACACCTGGGTTTGATCCCAGACCAGCCCCTGTGATATTTGTTATGGCACTAGGGCAGATATTTCTCTGAGTTTTTCAGTTTCTGTACACCGTCAGTATCATTCCACCATTGCTCTATATTCATTCCTTGTAACTGATAGCACATGAAATAACACACACATTAACAGTAATGACAAGCGTATCAGTGGGCCTTAATGCTAGGAAAGGAGCCTATATACATGATTACATTACACACATACATTACATAGATATATACCTATATACATACATATATTTAACTTTGATCAATCCTCAGAGGACATTGGTATAGGATATGAAGCATGTCATAAAATAAATTTGACTGAAGGCAATCAACAGTCACTCAATAAACCAGCTGCCCATGAGCACAAATATGCTCAAAAACCTCATACATAAAAATAATACAATATTAAAAAACAGTAAAAAGATGTAGCATAAAACACTAAAGAAATCATAATTAATCGTTAAAAAATTAAGAACGCCTAATCAGACCTCATATCGAATAGAATATCAAGAGTTCATACATTCTTCAAGTAAGGTGAGGGTTTGTCAATTAAATACTTCTTCAAATTTGATATACAATATTTTTTCCTTAGAAAATACTTGGCAATATATTTGGGCAATTTGAAGATTTTTATGCTATCATAGTATGCTCCTTTCTGTTATATTCTGGTGTATGTAACTGTAATTTTTTTTTGTTGTATTAAAACCACAGATTGTAGAATTAAATGTATAAATTTCCAAATTCTGTGACAGGAACCTCATCAGGGATAGTATGTATTGCGCAGACAGGGTTAATAATTCCAATCTCTGAAATAAAGGTTTACATGGTGTTCTATAGCCCAAAACAGTCATAATTCTAATTATCCTTTTCTGCTGTAGGAAGATTTTTTGCTGTCTATCAGGTTACCCCAAAATATAATGCCATATTCCATTGTAGCATGAAAGTATGCAAAATAAATCATTCTGAGAGTGGATGTTACTGTAAGAGTACACAGAACTAACAACTAAGCATGCATTATTCAGTTTGGGTAAAATTTTATTAATGTGGTTCTTCCAGTTTATATGTTTGTCTAATTCTAACCCTAGGTATATGGTACTGGTAGATTCTTTTACTGAATTATTTTGATAGTTAATTAGAAATGAATCATCTTGGTAATGATCTGAACTGAATTTGACTAGGTCTGTCTCATCTATATTTAAAGTTAAACCGTTCGCTCATGTAGTCCAGTGTAGTCTTAGCTTTTACTTGTAACTCATTAACATTCTTGACAGTGATTAATACACTTGTGTCATCTGCATATATTATGGGTTTGGCAGTGTGATATATTCCATATGGGAGATCATTTATATAAATTGAGAACAATGGTCCCAAGATTGAGCCCTGGGGAGCTCCACTAATTACGGTTTCCAAAATTTAATAACTTTCTGCTTCTGGATTTCGTGGCGATATATTAACCTTTTGTTTCCCATTTGTGAGATACAATTTAATGCCTACTATCTGCTGCCAGTGATTTAGTGAGGTAAATATGATATCTATTAATGTAAAGATTGCATATTCAATGTTGGTTCCTTTTCTAAATCTGAACAGCTCTGGAGCTAAAATATTGTTCGATTGGAAATGTTGGTTTAATCTACTAAACCTCAATGTTTCCAGAACTTTTGACAATAAAAGTAATGGTGATACTGGTCTACAATTAGAAATATTGCTTTTATCTACTTTTTATGGATAGGTCACACTAATGCATACTAACACCTGTCTGGATACATTCTGGAAATTAGTGAAGAACTGCATATATAAGTAAAGGGCTTGCTTATGATATTTACATGATGTTTTAAGATTTTTTTGAAATACCATCATGCCCTGAAGCATTCTTCCTTTTGAGGGATGTTATTATATTTATCACTTCTGTTTGTATAACAAGGATTAGTTTCATTACAAAAATTTCAACCATATTAGTCTATTCTAATAGCTTAAGGCTTTATGTACATTGATTTATTTATTGTTTAAGTTCTCTGCTATTTGTATAAAGAATCTGTTAAAGACATTGGCTATATCTACAGTGTCTGTTATCAGACCAGCTTCAGAGTTTATTTTGGTAACTGAATAATATAATTGGGATTCACCAGTGGAATCTTTTATAATCTTCCATGCTGTTTTAACTTTATTAGAAGAAGTTTTAATCTGATTAATAAAATGTATTGTCTTTGCTTCTGTAAATACATTTTTTAGGATTGCACAGTATTATTTGTAATAATTTTTACCTGGAGATTATTTGTATTCTTATATAAAATATAAAGCTCTCTTTTTCCTTTTACATGATTACTTAATACTTTTCATAATACAGTTATTATCTTTAGGCCTATTTCCTGTGTAAATAGTAGGGAAACCATTTTCAAAATTTCTTAAAAAGAAGCACTGAAAATTGACCATTTTATTAGCATTATTCGTGTTGTTAACTGTGTCCCATGTTTATTCCCATAACACTGACTGAAAGTTATTTTGTGTTTGATCATTGATTAACCAAACTTTCTTAACTGAAGCCATTTTATGAAGAAAAATACTTAGGTTATCCAAAATAATAATTTGCGCATCATGGTCTGATACAGCATTTTTGAATGGGTGCTATACTATTATATTTCATGTCTAAAAAGAAGCTATCTATTAATATTGTTTTATTGTTAGCTACCCTAGGAAAGTTCAATACTTGAGCTACATTAGAGGTTTTCATTAATATTACAGTTTTTGCTTGGTTGAGTTTACTGCAAGAAAGTATATATTGAAATCACCACAAAGCAGAAATGTGAGGCTAGGATGATGTAGGCTTTTTTAGTCTCCTCCAATAATTTAAAAAACTGGTCCACATTTCTGGATGGAGATCTATATATGCAACATACAATAATTTTTATCATGTTGGTGTTTACTTTACTTGCACATGCTTCGAATGTCTTTGCACTACAAAATTCATTTAAATTTACTGTATTGAAATTTATATCTTTCCTTGTCATAATACATACTCCCACCTCTGAAAATCCCTCTCTACAGAAACTTGATGCTAATCTATAATTATTTAAAGAAAGGTTTTTTTTTATTTCTTGTTCTCTCAAATGATGTTCGCTTAAACGAATGAGATGAGGTCTAATAAGACTAAGCTGCATAATTATACTTAATTTATCTCTCTTTTTGTTTATACTCAATATATTCTGATGGCATATGATTAACTTGTCGGAGTATTTATGCTTATTATTTATCTTTAAATCCTTTAAAAAATCCTCATTCTTCAGTTTCGGGCAATTTGTCTTTTTCATATTCTACGTTTCATCTCCCTATAATCTGTGTTTGAGTCTGTGTTCAACTTTCTTTTGGTTCAACATAATTATGAATTGAACAAATTTTACGCAAAGAACATACATAGTATTTACTATGAAAGATTATCACAGTAACTTACGAGACTGCTGAAATGTCTGAATCAGTTTCTTCAAGGGCGAAATTAATTTATACGAATCGTTACTGCAGAATGGTCCCGTAACAGCGTTGTTTACTTGCGAAATCTGCGGTTCTCACAGCAGTGCTGTGCTTTTTCCAATACAGTGAAGGCAGCAAGCGCCTCCGAAACGTGGTAACCATGTACCAGTATACACGGTTACATATCGCGGGGAACTAAATCTTCACAAACTTACTTGTTCTGCGGTCAAATTTGGTTAATTAGAACGGAGTTGACAATGACTCACCCGATGATCCACAATCCGCGCACTCTTGGACATTCCTTAATTTCCCTTTGGACATCGATATTGACATTATAAATTCCCATTAATACTTTTGTTACGATTTTCCACCCACCATTTCACACACTAAAGCTAGTATGTTCATTACACTTAAACAACGAAAATCTTTCCAACTTGCGGTAACATCACTGCATCACGTCAATCACGACCAAAGATTATCATCACAACTATTTCCAATCACCACAGGGCCTATCACAATCTACGGATCCCAACCCAGAATAAATTATTTGTGTTCACATCACTTCTATTCGCTTAAAAAGTAAAGTACAGCATATTCAAAGTATTTATTTTCTTCATTAATATTTGAAATTAATACTAGATATTAAATCTGATGTTGTCGCTCGTGATTCAGAGTTGCATCCAAGAAGTATGGTGTGATTAGCCATGTGGAAGACATGTACACTCAGCCCAACATAAATCTGCACTGTTGGCAATTTATGACATTTGTAGCAGAATTAGTGAGCGACACGCCTCGGAAAATTGATGAGCGTTAATTCGTGGTTTACTTGAAATTAAGAAAACATGTTGGTGTCTGATTAATATACATCCGGCGTGATGACTGTAATGAGTAGAAGGTGGAGAAAAGTCGCGAATGCACAAATATAATGAAACTACGAACGACTGGAATTATCATGTATTTTGTACCTACGTCGCCTTCTATTCCGGACTTCAGAAATTTCAGGCCGCTGGATTTTTGGTGTAGACGGTGTACTCTGTAACAATGCTGTGCACAGATTCAAGTCAGGGTTTCTATGTAGTTTACCCAAACGCTACCCGCTACATATGAGTGAAATATCTTTGGTGTTTGCAGGAGTCTGCAGGAGGCAAGGATATTAGATGATCTGTGAGGAACGGTGTATGGTGATGGGACGAAGAAAGTAGTAGTAGTGTAAATTTGCTGTGTAAACTTGTTAAGTGTTTGTAAATATACTGTTTTGAAATGCCTTCCATTGACTTTATAAAGAGTGAATATCCATTACATTGGCTTGTGTGGAACAATGAGTATAAAGAACTGGATAAAGAGTTGTCCCAGAAAGCGAGTAATGTAAGTGTCAAGTGTGTTTCAGAAAGAAATTCTAAGACAAGTCACTCGAGCTGTATTTATGGTTAAAAAGAAAAGTATTCTATCCAAATGCAGCTTGTACGCTGGAAGACCAATGATTGTGACGTGATAATTATGTTTGCTTGCATCGTTAATTTGAAAAGGAGGATTGTTGTAACCTATTTCTGGACATGACTGTAAAATGAACGAATGAAATTTGGAGTTGTGATTCGAAATTGTAAGTTTCTTTAGATCCTGTCGGTGTCAGAATAAAACAGATTAAGTAACTGAGGATATTCCTACGAAAGGAGGTAAAAGTCCCTGTTCTGACTTTTCTTGCCATAAGTGATGAAGTAGATGAAGTTCCAGATTTTAGACCTGTGTGGCGTAGCGTGTACGTATATACTTCAGAAATACGATTCTTTTTACTCCTAACAATTGCAGATTAGTCTGATCTCAATAGCTTTGCTGCTGGACAATCTATGCACTCTGTAGTTCTAGCCAGGTTGTTGCTCTTGGTCCACTTGGTATAGGGTATAGGAGTGTCTGTTGTGAATGTATAAATGTCACATCTTCATGGCACAGTCTGTCAAGCATATAACACATACAGTATATGGGAGATGTAGTATATGCATATGTTTGTGACCTTATGGTGTAGGTCATTTGCCCTGACTTCAGGAGAGGACTGACCTCTGGTCACATTTTTGAAATGCTAGTGTGTATGACTGAAATTTGCACAGGTCTTGTTTCATTTCATTTCATTTTATTTTTGTTCATTTGATCCAGAGAGGGCATAGCCCGCAGGATATAGAACATGTCATCATTAGTATCATCATTTGTTTTGAACCTTACAAAGAATGTGTTGATTTTTTTCACTGGAAGTGGTCTTTGTATAAGATATAGTCAGCTTTTCTTGCTGTGAATGTGATTTCCATTAGGCTGATTGCCAGAAATGCCACTGCATTGTATTAATTCATCCTAGAGATTTCTTAGAATGTTGGATTTTCTTGTTGAGACTTTCTGGGTGACATGTTCTTTTGCCTTGTCAGATGATTGTGGAGGCAGGGGCTGTTGTTGAGAAAATCAGTGAATATTGATTTGAGTGTCAATTAAATTAGGGATTACAGTGGATACATAGGCCAGGTTAAATTAATATGGTAGGACAGAGGTAGACATGGATAAGAATAAGTACAGGAACAGTTTATTATCCAAAGAAATGAAGGTTGTTGACAGCCAGTGACATATTGTTAATACAAAATTTTATGAACATCTTCAATCTGAATTTATTAAGTGTTCCAGACTTTTTCTGACATATTCATACTCACATGTATGAATGTATTTTCATGATGATGCCATAAACCTGTCTTTACGTACAAAAATGGGAGAGCAGACACAAAGGTACAAACAAATTGATAAAAAAATTATGGTTATAGGATCTTTAATTAATTTTTTAATGCCTTCCAGTATGACAAAGAAAAACGTGACGCCCGGGGCCGTACACCACTCATGCTGGCAGTCACTCTTGGCCATCTTGAATCAGCTCGAACTCTTCTGCAACATGCAACCAATGTTAATACAGAGAACAGAGAAGGATGGACAGGTATTCATAGTTGCTTGAGTTTGGAAAATAGAAATTTTAATAAATATTTCTAATGTGTAATTTCAGTTATTGGGATTGAACCATTATATTTGTTTAAATTCTTTCAGTGTGCAATGCTGTCACTCTGTTTAGGATGAATTAGGTGGCAGCAGGATTTGGCCCAATATAAGGCCACATAATTGAAGTATGGATAGCAGTATGAAAAATGGTACTGGTCAGAGGAAAGGTACCATGGCCAAAAAAGAGTCTCATGTGAGCATTAAGGGTGAGGAAGGTGCTCTTCAATAGGAAGGGACCCTGTGGTTATGAATAAAGAGTAGGGGTGTCTAACCTTGTTTTGGCAGGAGGGCTACAGTAAAAGTTATAATGTGCTACATGGGCTAGTGTTAAAATGTTTATGAACAATAGAATAAAAATAGTGTAAATTTATGCTGTTAGTATGAAAGGTATGCCTGCTTTTGCTGTGCAAGAGAACTAACATTTGATTACACTTTAGAAGTGTGATATAAGAGCATAACAGAGATTCTTGAACAGAACTTTATTTTGATGTGTACATGAAAGTGGCTGTTTACATACGTATGTGTTGCCAGATACAGTTGTCAGATTTTGTGCTAGCTTCTGTGGCGCTGAGAATAAAGGTTCTGGCAAAGGTAAAGGTAAGGCAAAGTTGCCCAGTACCTGCCATGAAGGTTTGTGTGAGCGTGGATATATGGCTTTACATATCTTTATGTCAGTATTTGATGGAGGTGAGTGGCTTAGGTTCTTACCCTAGCTGCTTTGTTCTGAAGGAAAGAGTCCCAGGTACCCATTTAATAGGACACTGGGTGGGCCCTAGAACCAGTCTTGGATACTTTGTAGAAGAGAGAAATCTCACGCTGGTGGCAGGAACTGTACCACCATTCGTCACCAAGCCTGTAGCCTATTCACTATACTGATTGCTCCATCCTAGCTTGTAAGATGCTGGAGAAGAAACAAAACAAAGCTTCCTGGTTGCAGCTGCTGTGCAAAATTGTGTCATGCTGCAGTTCACTCAATTCAGGTTGCAGTTTATTTGGAACATCACATTCTTCAATGAAGAGTGGATTTTGAAAGAAACATGTATTTGTAGCATGGCTAGGAGAATCATTGACTCCCATGTTAAAATTCTTGGCAAAGAAATTGATAATTTTTGAAGCAGAGACACTTGGCATGTGAAAAGTACAAATCCAACCATATGAAGCAAAGCACCAAAGAAAGGAAGAAGAAGAATGAGGAGGACAAAGAGGAGAAAGAGGAGGAGGAGGAAGAGATGGAGGTTAACATTTTGCAACTGTTTCTGAAATAGTTTCAGCTTCATTTTAGTAGCTGTGACAGCCAAAAACATTGGCACTGAAGTTGTCTTGATCTTGAAGTTTAGTTGTGAAGATGGAAGGTGGATGGAACAGCCTCCAGATTCAGTTTAGTAGCAGACTGTGGTGTTGATGTTTAACCGTCATGTTCTGCTATGAGGGAGCTAGATTAAGAGTTGTGTTCAGCATGTTGAAAATGCACTCATATATGTGTAATGTGTTTTCTAGTGGTCCAGGAAGCTGTTGCCACAGGTGACCCCGAGTTGTTGCAGCTAGTTCTTGAGAGAAGGGACTTCCAAAGATATTCAAGCAGAGTTGGTGGTATTCCGGAACTGCTACAGAAACTTAAAGAAGTAAGCACAGAATCTTGTATTTGAACGCACTCACCTCCTAAAGGGATGTCAATACTTACTGTGCATATTGACAGGAATAACATGATCACCTTGGAGGGTTTTACCATTTTGTTCCATAACAAAATGAATCTTGTAACATCCTTCAAGTATAACTCTTTAACTTTGCTGCTAATACACTATTGAATCCTTTTTCTGTTTGCTTTATGCCTTATGTCCCACTTGGGGTCATATATAGTGGCTGCTTTGATAAGGATATTATTGACTTTCGTAAGGTGCAAAGGAAGGGAGACTGAGCCAAAAACCTGTTGTGTGTCTCTGTGCTTAAAATTAAGTGTTTTCAGTGTTTGGAACAAACGGTTTATACCTTCAAAGCTAGGAAAGATATTATTATATACAAGGTGTCTGGTGAACCTGTTTTGATTTAGAGCCAGTTTGTAATTCTGCAAACATATGTCTAAGTCATTTTGTCTTTAATATTGTGCACTTTAAGTATATTTTAAGTAATGGGCAGGACTTCTGTTTATGAAGGCAGGTAGCTGGTTGTGCCTGCAAGAGGTTAAATGATTAAAAGAAAATTAAATCGCCAATGTTTATGGTACTAAGGACACTGAGAATTTTTATTTATTCTTCTTCATTTTCATATCTTCATAATAGCTACTACAGAAGTGAATAAATCCTGCCACACAACAGGTTTAATTCTTTAATAGTACTGTATTGTGATGCATGTAATTTCAAGTAAAGGGACAGACTTGGTGATTATAGACTTCAGTTTTGGGTATTTATGGTACCCATTAGAACAGTCATTTTTACAAATTTTGTAAATTTTCATGAGGTTGCACTGTACGTACCATATGTACCCCAGATATGAGACTTTTGTGGGGCATGTGAAGAAAATGAGGAACAGCACTAACATTAGAAAGTAGCTTACTGTGGTAAATGTTTTTACACCTCCATTAGTTCTCTGCAGTTTCTGGGCTGGATAATAAAGGGTTTTCACCTTGTACGGTGTATGATGTCACCAACATGGAAGGGACAGTCAACAGCTTACTGGTTTTCTCAGGCATTCTCACTGACAAATGCATGTTGGACTATCACATTGGGTTATTTTCTGTGATACCTGCATGTGTATCTGTGAATCTCTTGGAATTTTTTGTAATTAAACATAATCATCATCATAATCACAGTCTTTTTCTGGATATTATAACATTGTTATTAAAAGTAACCCTTGTAGATCAACAAGAAAATTTAGGTATATTTTTTTTCAGAATCACTTTGCTTGAAAGAAAATTTAAGAGGAATATTTTCCTCTGTACAAATAGTCATTGGATGAAAAGATTTTGCCTTATGGCTGTTTTTGAATGACAGAGTGCCAAAAACAAAAATGGCTGAACAGCTTTTGATAAAATTCTGCAATCTCAATTTTCATACATACTTATTCAGCTGTTCTTAAGTTGTTACTTGCATACATGTGTTCAGAGTTGCAGTTATGTGAATGTACAAGAAAAGACGTAGGATAAAGCGGTGCATGAGCTACAGTCATAATGAAGCTGTGGCACCAAGGCTGTATTTGTATCTCATTTGCTTGATTTATTTAATTTTATATGCTAGTGTAAAATTTTTAAGTTTTAAGCCATATGTGTAAGTCATTAGTTTCTTATACATGAAAGAAATACCTAAAGATGATATAATTTAGGTTTAAACATTATTCTTGAAGTGAAGCTATTCCATTACCGAACATACTGGTTCATTACAATGCTCATGAATGCCTACTTGTGGACTTCGTCCTGAGACAGTTCACTACCACAGCGTCTTCACAACCTGTTCCTGTGTGATTAATTTTCATATTACTCTCCCATATTCTTCAAGGCTGCCAGAGACATTTATTTCTTTTAGATTTCCCATCAAAACAGTTTTCATTTTGTGCTTCTTCTTTGTATTCTGTATGTCATGTCAGTCTCACTTGTGATACGTTACTGACATTATTAGAGAGCTTTATTTGATGGCTGTAACAAGGTTCATTTGACCCAAGGAAGTTTGGCTATATGGTAAACATTTTCACAAGAATAACGAAGCTGCTGCGTTACTGGCACTCTGTAGTTTATTCAGGTGTTAACAGTGCTGCAGATCTGTCTGTCTGTCACCAACACACTTCCAGGTGGAACTCTTGTGCAGAAAACTTCCTCATACCAAGATGTAGTGTTCATAATGCTGTATACAGGTGAACACCAATTTCCATATGAAATTTATGTGCACATACTGGTAGTGTGTTTTAGATTTATGACATATTTTTCATCTTTCTAGGCTCCTGATTTTTATGTGGAGATGAAGTGGGAATTTACAAGTTGGGGTAAGTTTGTTGAAGTGATTTTGTTTGTATCTAAATGAGATGAAATAAAAGAAGAATTGAGATGGTTAAATAATGAGGAATTTCACAATTTAACTAGTTGTCCAGTATCCATATGGTAGTTAAATAAGAAGAATGGGAATAGTGGGTAATGCTGAATGCGTGGCAGAAATAAGAAATGAAGCATAGATGTATAGGCTTTGAAGGTGTCTGGATTGAGCTGCCACAGGATGGAGTCCAAAGGCACACACGTATGAATATGGTAATGAACCTGTATGTTTGGTAATGGAATTTCTTAACCACCTAAATTATCATCTGCTGTGTCACGTAGTTAGGTTCCAAAATGATGAATTAAGAGTGACCAAAATGAAAGATCAAGCCATTGGTTTAGTTCAGTACATAGCCTTTATGTCAATACTGCAAGTTTGTTTAACCTTTTAAAGCCTACTGGTTACATGATGCGCCAGCAGTTTAACATTCAACAACTGTACGCTGTGCCCAAACTGTATTTATGTGTTCCATATTTATCTGAGAAGAAGCAGTGACTTGTGCCACTTACACCATAAACTGAGTGGTTTTTATAACCGAGATGAAAAGTGTCTACTGCGCGGTACGGACTGGGTCTTTAAATAAAGCAGTCTGTGCTTTGTCTTTAAAGGGCTAATGGTGTCATTAAATGTACAAGGTATTTATAATGTTACTATCTTAACCTTGCCTATTACAAAATGTTATTTTCAATTTGCTGTAGATAAAGTTATTCAATTTGCTGCATTTTGTGCCTTCAGCTAGAGTTTTTTTTTTTTGCCCTTTCT
>JGI20169J29049_11449213_pt1 | contig 11744 bp, 8 predicted proteins | sample TergutNc150P1_FD_29049 | JGI IMG/M metagenome (IMG submission 29049) | reverse complement strand
CACTTTTTGTTAGAAGATTTATGTCGGCTGCCATTGAAGAAATTTGAGTTGTTATATTTACTCCTGGTTTGACAAAGCCACATACACTGTAGTTATCTTCGAGGTTGTTTTTCACATTACTTGACAGACCTCGAGCATGACTATCACCAAGGATCACAATTTTGTGATCTACGATTGTTTGAGTATCTTTTTTGAGGTTATGACGAGTATGTTTGGTACTCACTCTAGTCGTCGTCGTTCCATTAATTAATGTTGGGATTTTTTTAGGCAAGTCCTTCCTATATACTTGACGACTTCTGAGTCTGTTAATCTCCTTTTGTGCGAAATCCCTTTGTTGGAGACTTTGGTGTTCACTGGCTTCTTTGACTGATTTGTTCTTTGTTTTGTGATTATCTAAGTCAGTTGTGAGGTTAGCTAATATTTCAAACCGATTTGCTGATTCTGGAATAAGTTGAGGTGGAATATTATCCGTAGTTCTTAAACTTTTTTGACGGTTAGGTATTTTCGGTTGATTATACGATACCTGATTCCACTGTTTATTCATAGTTGAATTACGAGGAGATTCACTTTGCTCTCGGTTAAGCTCTTTGCTTAGCAAATCCACAATCAGTCGAACTGAACTCAGTTCTTTCAAGACATGAGAAAGCTGCACTTCAAGACTTTTACACAATTCACATCCCGTATAGTTACCCGCATTTTCAAGATTGGATATAATTTCAACTCTGTTTTTCCTTCTGACTGAGTTCGCCCGCCGTGTAGGATGCAGATGTAAATAATTCCTCTTGTAGAATTTGGGTGATCGTTCAAGCCGATCCATGTTCATCTAAGACTTCTTCATATTCATCTAAGACTGTTTCATATTCACTGCACTTTTTAGAAGCAGATTCATGTATATTATCCATACTTTTTGACAAAATGTGAGAAGAAACACCACTGCACTCAACACCGCCCGCCATCTCATACTTAGTATTAGTAACTTTTGCGACTGTTCTTTGCCAAAAATATATTGTATACATTTTCTTCACTGGTTACATATTTTAACTTTGTGACCTTCTATTGCCAAGAATTCTCTCGAATGTGTACATTTACCAGATATTGATAATGATATAAAATCACGGAACATCAAGTAAACAAAACACAATAAATCCATTAGGAACCATTACATGAAATGAAACTTAAGTATGCATATATCGTGCATGTTATGTAGCATTTTTGCTGTTAGTATGTTTCACATCATAATACTTGCTATAAAAGTTGCAAGTGTTGCCTTTTCATGTACCATGTTTTGAATTAAGGAAATACAATGCATCTTAGCGCAAAGTTGCATGCTTCAGTCAACTTTTGTTAGTTCCGTACTGCAAAGCGGCAACATCACGTCTTCATACCAGTTCAAGCCGAGAGGTAAATGCCTCTGAAATTATGTATGCTTGCTTTTAGTTTCTCTCCTGCTGCACCAATGTCAGACAGTGTATTAAATGCTGACTCTTTGTGAGTGGTTATAGTTCTCATATACTGTCTATTAACAGTCCGATTTTTTCTTTCCTTTTCAAAATACAAGCTTTATGTTTATGTTTAAAAAGCTTGTATTTTGAGACCGAAAGAATAAATTAGATTTTTATATGCTGAAAACGAAAGCCCTTATCAGGAACTATTTCCTTTAACAGTTTTTGAATGAACAAGATATTAAATACATTTCTATTAGAAACTTGAGGATGTTCTTCATAAACTTTCATGTGTCACAAGTCCATGCACAAAATGTGTCCATAAAAGTTGTGTTTGTTAGGTCACTTCTGGACAAAAAGGAATTAAAGTAAAAGTCATCACTTTTGATAATGATGATTCTTGAACTTCAAGTACACAACAAACAATTTTGAAAATGACATAAGAAGACCATTTTTGGTTCCTGCCTCAACCTATGTGGCATAAAACTCTACACACATTTTCACAACATCTGCCATTGTAGTAATTTATTCTGTACTGACATCAGGATCAGTTGTTAATGCTTGGCCAAAGGTAGGCTGTTGCTTGCTGGTGGTTGGGAAGGGAGAAGCATGTAAGTTTGACAGAAGTTGCATTGTGCATGTAAATAATACATATTAATCATGTACATGGGAAGCAGTTCACAGTAATTCGCCCAATTAAGAAATTCCTTGCTAATTACAGAATCCTGTTCTGTTCACAAGGCCCCACAAATGCTGTCCATCCTGAACTATCGTATTCCATTTCACATCTTCACAAACACAAAGACCCATTTCAATACAATAAACCCATCTATGCGTAGACATCTTACATTTCATATTTTCCACACAAACTTCCCATGTACATGCTGTTTCACTTGCATGCATTTTTTGCATCTTGTAGTTGAGTTTTTACTCTTGGATTGTTAGGTTAAGAATAAAAAGTAATGTGTAGTCTGTAACATGTTAAAAATGTTTGTATAGCATCACAGTTCTGTCATACTCCCTTTTGTTTAATGATGATGAGATCCAATTTCCATCTTTTGGGGATAACATGTCATTTAATTGAACATTTTCAACATTACAGCACAAATTTCCTATGGCTCTCTTTATTGCATATTAATTTCTTACCTGGATTATGTAATCACCCAATAAGCTCATTTTTACTAAACGTGAAGTAAATTTATAATGTGGTTATGTGACAGAGCCTTCTTTAAAAATATATGTTTACATTTTTAGGCACATTCACAAAATTGCAAGAATTGACTGTTAGTTTTGTCATGTCTGTCTGGCCATCTGTGTCTTTCCAGCCAGATGGAACAACTCAGCTCTCACCAGATGAATTTTCAGTAAATTTAATATTTGAGGATATTTAAAAAGTCTGTTGGAGGAAATTCAAGTTTAATTAAAATTCTTGTAAGAATAACATACTTGACATAGAGACTTATGTACATTTATATCTCCCTCAGTTCTTCCTAGAGTGAGAAATGTTGCAGTTGTAGAGAAAACCAAACCCCCCCCTTATGCTGTTTATCAGCTAGGCAAGAAATTTCCTGCGTTGTATGGAACCCGAAGGTTCATTACCATGTTTACAAGTGCCTGCCACCAGTCCCTATCCTGAGCCAGATCAATCCAGCTTATGCCCCTCCATCCCACTTCCTGAAGATCCATCTTAATATTATCCTCCTGTCTATGCCTTGTTCTTCCAAGTGGCCTCTTTCCCTGTTCCATATCCTACTTTGTGGTGCTGTCTTGTTACTCTTCACATGTTTAAACCAAAAACATTTAGTCTTGCTTCTTGACGCTTAATACATATTTGTTATATTCCTTTTGGCATCTTCACCATTTGACCTCTCCCATAGATAAGTGAACCTGTTGGATTGAAGAGAACATCTTTCTTGTCCTTTCACTTCTCAGAGCTATCATTAGAGAGTTTGTGCCATTCATTATGTCATCAATGTGGATGCTTGGTCATTGGCTTTGTTATCCTTTTCCTCTCTCTTTTCTCCTCCAGTGTCCTATTTATTACCTGCTTTCAATATTATGAGTGTCAGTCTGTAATTCAGGGTGGAACTGGAACTTGTTTAAATTATAGTTTGAACCAGGGATGGCCCTGTTACCAGGATTCTTGCCTTGTGCTGTGGCCAAGGAGCTATTTGTATCTATAACACCATGCACATAGTTTGTATTCCTTTCATTTATTAGGTAATGGTGCTTTCAGTATATGTTTGTGTGTGAAATGTGGATATTGGTAGTTTGACAGATAACCTGAAATACAGGTTATATTGCTGATGTAATAATTATGTAATAATTGTGTATAATAAATTATTTGTTAATTTGACCCCTTTCTAATATTGTATGTGCACTTATCCCTACCTCACATTTCCATCATTTCCTAGTGTTGTTTCATTCATATGTTTGTGGGGAAGTTAGATTTTGAGAGAAGGTGGGGGAATTTTTTTTTTATTCACTGTATGGGGTTATGTATTTCATGGCAAAAGCAGCATTCTTCTTTTCACCAGCAAATTGGACTAATATTTAAGGAAGCAGCTAATAAATTGCTACAACTGGAGCATAGCTTGGTATGGTGCTGAAACTTGGATGCTTCAGAAAGTAGATCAGAAATATTGGAAAGTTTTTGAAATGTGGTGCTGGAGAAGATGAGTTGGACTAATCATGTGAGAAATGAAGTTTCACATAGAGCAAAGGAGGAAAAGAATATCCTATGTGCAGTACAAAGAAGGCAGACCAACTGGATTGAACACATCTTGCATAGGAACTGCCTTGTAAAACAAGTTATTGAAGGAAAGATGGGAGGAGGAATAGAAGTGACAGAAAGACAAATAAGATGTAAGCAGCTACTGGATGATGTTAAGGAAATGGGCAGATACTGAAAGTTGCAAGAGGAAGCGCAAGGTCACACTCTGGAGGACTCACTTTGAAAGAAGCTATGGACCTGTTGTAAGACAGACTGTGGAATAAGGATGACTTTTGTGATCAACAGATAGTATCACACTGCAGTAGATGCTGGCATAAAGCACTTTATATGCCTTTCTCTTAATTATTTTAGAAGTTATCCATGAAGAGTCAATATAGAGTACTTTCTGTCCATTACTATGTTAACATTATAAATTGTACACTTTACATTCACAGCTTGCCCCCTTCTACCCAGATTGTCAAGTTACCTTGTGTGGTATACCACTGGGTTCAGTCAAGAAGTACAACCTAATACCATTTTTGTGTCTTGTTTTTATGTACTGCCTGAAGTAGTATGGTTTTATGAAGATTTAAGTTGTCTGGGATATGATAGTGTGTACATTAGTAGATGGTACTTGCAGTTGTCATGAAGCACATTGTGTACAGTGAGAAGAACCAGGGCAGTCACAGTTTGTTGATTCCAAGCAAAGGAATTTGGAATTTTCTTTTTATTACCATGTTGGACCTGCCCAGTGGGTACCTGAGGGAGAGGAATTTGTTGTATCCCCAGTCTTTGTTGAGTGGTAGGTGAGGGAGTTGTGGGTTTTTCGTGGTTGAAAACTTCAGTCATCCGTGTATGAGGCTTTATTTCTGATTGAATTACAGTGCTGAGAATAATAATAGGTGATTGCATGGCTCCATCTGGGACGGACACAAGTCTCTCTTCCTTGAAGGATGTCCAGAGAACGCGTGCAGAGAGACTCTTATTACACATATGTTCAATTGTAGTTACACTGGTAAAGGTCAGTGAGCTGGCATGCAGAGTGCATGCAAAGTTTGAAGTCTCCCTCTGTCCATAATTTGCCCTGAATCCCTCACAGACCCCATTAGCTCTTCATTTGATCATCCAAATCATATTTCGTGAGGAGTACAATCATAAAGCTCCTCATTATGCACTCTGCTCCACTTCCCTGTTAGCTTGTCCCTCTAGTGTCCTAACAACTTCCTCAACACCCTATTCTTGGACACCCTCAGCCTGTATTCCTCCCTCAATGTAAAGGACCAAGTTCCACACCCATACAAAACAACAGGCAAAATTCTACTTCTGTGTAAGGGTATTGGCGAACTTGCTGTAATCCACCTGCTTTTCATTTTATTTCCTTTTAAGTGGTTTTGTAGTAAATTTACACTTTTTTTGCAATTGTTGCACAAGCTGCTGACCTTCCCTCCAGCTTTGTGTTAAAGGTCATGGAAAAACTTAAAGGTTGGCCTGGGTAAGTTTTGGGTTGTGGAAACAAACATAAAGATAATCAGGAAACCACAAATGAAATAAACAATGTGCACATTTAAATAGATGTTTATTGTAAAAGTAATATTACAAATATAAAAGTGCCACATACTTAAAAATGTCAATTTGAAGGCAGTGAAGTCAACAACAGTAACCTGCTCTATCCACTCTTATAAGAATTTTCAACAGTCTCCCAGTGATCTTGAAGATTACATACAATTTCCTGACCAAAACTGGAAACAATTATGGCATAGCTCTGGCCCCATTGAAAACTGTATAATCATACAGATTTATTATTGTAAGCATGATCTTGAAACAATTAGGTTCAGTTAATCCTTCAGTGATGCTGTGGTTGAAATTCCAAATACTGCCCAAGATGCAGGAGTTTTAAATTCAAAATGGTAGAAATTTTATTCATGCACTATGATGCACAGAGGCTCGTGATGTGGGGAATTTAAGGTCACTTCTTGTTTCACATAATGCAGTATGCTGGTATTGCATATTTTCCAAAAATAACATTGACAATATTAGAATTTTTCTTAAAGAGCACAAGAATGTGTTGGGATTTTGTTCAGCTATTGTTTGAAGAACGCAGAGCAGTTTATCTGTTACACTACAGACGTGGAGACTGGTGATAAGACAGGGTTGATACATGTCCAAGCTGCAAATGGAATATCATACATTTACATATAAATTATATTAATAGCAAACTAAACAACTCTTTTGCTGATGTATGGAGTTTTGTTAGTGAACAAGTTGGCAAAGGGGTGATTTCCAGCAGGGTTTACCTGCACTGCTATCTCCAGAACAGCTGTGCCTATAGTCAGCCTCCTGTTCAAATACCAGACTACTTTCACTAAGGTGGCGAAGTTCTTTCTCTTAGAAAGTAACGTCAAGGAAGAAAAAGCATTTATTATTTTTTTTTAATTCAAGGGCAGTTACATGTGATCAATCAAACCAATTAAATAAAAAATAAATAATACTCCTTTTTTTCTTAACACTGTTCCTTCTTTGGACATAATATCTGATAGTTTGAATCCATACAGCACTAATATATTAACAAGATTGTTTAATTCAGGTCTATAGGGATCTGACAATGGTATATGCCCTACTGAAGTGCTCTTCTTTCTTTGGACTTTCTTCATCATCGAACTTTCAATGTGACATAATATGTTTCAGATGCTGGCTCTGCTTTCATCTTCAAGTAAATTACCTGATCTGTTGGATCTCTTAGATACAGCTGTTTTAAGTCACTGGCTTTCCTTTGCCTGAAGACAATAGCAGAGTTGGCTTCCAAAACACAGTACTTTACTGAAAGTTAGACAATGGACAAAGTCCAAAGCGAGATCACTTAAGTAATGAGATTATGTTTAGGCACAGAGGTACTGTGTGTTTTGTTGAGAGATGAAAATTGTACAGTGGTGTAAGATACCTAATTATGAGGCCATGCCTAACAGGTGACCAGATGGTGAAGTTGACCAGCAAGTGGTGCTCCTGTATGCTACTCCCTTTTGATGAATTGGTGTTTAACAGTCAGTACTAAATTTACTGACCAACATGAATTTTGATTACAGATCAAACAAGAAGCCATTTTGCTATATGAAGACCCAAATATACAACTGACTAGCAATAAAATAAGAAAATATTCCAGGCAGTATACTCATTATTTCCTGCATTTTCAAACAGTATTTCATGGGTCTTAAAAACTTCTTGATAATTTTCTTTTTACAGTTTTCTGGGTGCATGGAATAAATAGTTTGTTTAAAATGAGGTCTGTGTGTCTTACTGCATATGTAATGCATGACGGCACACAGTTTTAGACAAAAATGAAATTGCTACTGCAAGGTAATACGTAAGACTTCACACTGCAACAAAGTGGTATGGTGGACTGAGAAACAATCAGAAAAGGTGCACTAATGGATTGATATTTATGGATTAAAGGCAGCCAGGTTGGTCTAGTCAGTACAGCAACTCACTATGGACAGGAGAGTCTGAGTTTCAAAACATGGTGGTAATGAGATTTTCACACTGAGATTAAAGAAAGAGTGGATCTATACCCCTACCCCCATATGTGCCTACAAGACATATCATAGGGTGAATTTACCTTTTTATTTATGGATGAAGGGCATTTCAGAAGTTTCCTGCATGACAGCTGCCACAAGTAACATTTTTCATTTCTGTGAGGGAAATTACCTTAAGCATGTTGCTACCTACTACATGTAATATATATAGTATGCAATTAGCATGTTACTGGGCACAACGTCAAAATCTCAGGCAGTATTTCAGTTATATAAAACTTGGATTTTTGGTGAATGCCACCGCAATTATGCATAGAAACACAGCACTGTCCCAGCACTATTGTGCCAGTAAGTGCAGAGATTAGTGTGCAAAGCGCAGACATATAGTATTTTGTGTGCAGATGCTACCAGCAAGTTTTTATTTACATCATGTAAAGTACCTATGGAAGCAAAAGGTCTGTGCTAAGAATATTTCATGAGGTTTAACTGGCACATTGCCCACATACGTGTCAACTGTCCTTCATCTGTTACAGGTACTCGAAAATGGTGTGAGAGAGAGACATCTTGATGGTATTTTGATAGTGCATAAATGATGAAAAGAGTTTGATCTGGCACTGAAGCAGCAGAGCCCAAAACAAGAAGCATAGTCAGTATGCCCTAAAAACTGTGCGAATTATGTTCTTAACTTATCAGTAGGTCAGTGTTTGACCTCGTCTGCCACAACATACTACTCATTTGAACAGACCATTGTGCATTACAAGATGATATGCAATAAACCCTTTGTCAGAAACAACCAAAACTGCCCATCTGTGAAATACGTTTCCTCCAGGATAATGCAGCACTCCAACACACTGTATGGGCAAAGTCTGCTCCAAATCAGAGAATGAGAAGTGCCAGAAAATCTTCAATCTTCCTTATTCTTGTACCTAGTCTTGTGTGAGTTCTTTTATTCTTATACACGTCATTATTACTGCATTGCAATCTATCATCTAAATCACATGTGGGAGAAGGTGTTCACTATGTGCAGTACAGTGCAGACAAAGATACATTAGGGCATATTATTTATATTCATATGTTATGTCTATAGTTCATATTAATTACATATAGATAACTTAAGAAATTCCCCTCATAACTTTCCTTCAGTGTATTGTTTCTGAGGTAATGTTGATCCAGAGCTGAAGCACAGACATAGTAAATGTACCTCTGCTTATGTTAAATTCATTCATGTGTGAGAACCCACAGTTAGCAGTGACTTACATTCCTGCTTACTTCCTGCCAGCAAGCTGCTGAACCTGGCGCTGGCAGTTCATGAACTTGTTCTGGTAATTGTAATCCAGTGCTCCAGAGCAGCCATAACCTCCAAGGCGATGGATTGCTGCATAGTCAAAACAGTTGACTGTCCCATCACCATTACAATCCTGCAAAATATGTCATCAGATTAGGACAGTACTACTGCTTTCCATTTTGTCCTGTAGCATATATAAAAGCAGTTTCTATCATACTCTTACCAAATTGTCAAATTATACATTTTGAAGAACTGCTTGGCTGTCCACAAGGGGAAGTCAATGAATGTATGCTCATATGCTTTAGAACTAACCAAATTCAGTTTCAGCTAATATTGACCAAACTGGGCTATCAGTTTGCATGTTCTTGATATAATTTAGTGTTGGAGATTCTTAACTAAATTAAGGCCTGAATAAACATTTGTGTAGTAAGTTTACTACATATGATGTTTTGTGATATCTTGAATGTTGGGTTTTAAGATACTGTCAACAGCCTAAGACAGACCGTCCAGCAAACCAAATGTGCCAACAGTAAGAGACCCACTCAGTAGGTTGCTTAAGTATGTTGGCAGTCTGTAGGTTTTAAGAAAGTTTCTATGATTCAGGTAGAAGAAAAGTATTGTACAATGTCATCACTGAATTCTGTATTGACCTGAAACCTTTCAGGAAAACTAAGCTTTGTTTAAGTAAAAGTTGTAGTACTCAGAATCTTTATTCTAAATTTTTCACATCTAAATCATCCTGTAATTATTTAACTGGCTTCAGATGATCATAATTATTATTATTATTATTGTAAATATAATTACTGTGGTCAAAGTGGCACATTTATCAGTTTCCTGTTCCAAATATCTGAAAGAAGGATATGGTTTATCCCTACTTTTCAACTTGCAAAAACAGGCACAACATAAGAAAACAAAGATTTTCTATTAGTTGCTAGTATGGGGGTTGGCCTAGCAGTAAATGTAAACTAAGAATATCTTTGTGTGTCAATGCCAAAATGGAGGGTGAGATCATGATATAAAGAAAGCTAACAAATTCTCTCACACTATGGCAAAGTTAAAACATAGGGGGAGGCAGTCTGAAAACTAAATTATGTTAGCAAAGAAATTATAAACATATTAAACACAGCAGATGCTTGCTACAATTCAGTTTAGAATCTGTCTTTCCAAATAAAGAAATTTTGTTCTCAATGACAGTGCAGTTTAACTTCCAACTACTGTCCAGAATGGAAGTGCTTTAAGTTTATACTGCCCTTCAATGCAGTCATACCGATACAATGCACAAAGGCCAGCAGCATGTGAAAAATTAATGTTCTGTGCAGTGCACCAAGGCCAGCATCTGAGGGTGAGATGCTGCAGATACATAATACATTTCAGTTTAGAATCTCTTTCAAAATACAAAGATTAAAATGTGCAGCAGTATGATCTACTTCTTGTTTTTTTACAATAAAGAAACTTGGTCTCTCCATCTGACAGAAAAGCAAATACAGAGGGTTTGAAAAACAGGTGGCTGAGGGAAATAGCTGGAAACGTGTTGAAGGAAGTAACAGGAGCCTTACAGAACTGCATAGTGACAAGCTGCTTAATTTATACACTTGGCTCAATCATATTTACTGACAACACCGTCATGCAACAACACCATTAATAATTTGCAATGGTTACAGTTTTGGCCTTCCATTCAGGCCATCGTCAGACCATGCATCTTTTAGAATTAAAGAAAAACCACACAATCATCCATTGTAAGTTGTTGATGGTGTATTCAGTAAATACATAGACTGACTTGCACAATGGGGATGTGTCACTTAAATAAGCTTAATATTCTTAGAATGATAAAATTAAGGTGAATATAGATGGAGAGGTCATGTATGAGAAAAATAAGAAAATTGCACAGTAGTGGAAAAGCTGCAGGGAAGTGAGAACGTAGAAAACACAGGCATAGATGGGTGATAATATTAAAATGAATCTAAAAGACCTAGTGCATTAAGATGTGAAGTGGACTCGTCTGGGTCAGAACAGGGTCTAGTAGTGGGCTCTTGTAAACTCACAAAAGGTACGGAATTCCTTGACTAGCTGAGAGGCTACCAGCTTGTCAAGGACTCTGTTCTGGGAGTTGGTTATTTAAATTATCTTCATACGCTATACTCTCTAGGTCAAGTGCACTGCACTGCATGTTTGGCATGGCAAAGAGGCAATATACTGTATGCTAGTGTAATACCAAATAATTGGCATTTCTGAATAATAACCAGTGATTACGTATAATCCCAGGCTGTTGATTTTGTATCATCATAACAATAGATTATTAATTTCTGTGAAAGTAATACATGTATAGCACAAGCAAGGATACAAAGAGACATTGACAATACATATTTCATATGTAAGAAAAACCAACAAAATGCACACTTCTTTCATTAACGATTTAGTTCAATGATATTTTCAACATGTTTCGAACAACTAAGTGCTCACCATCGGGAAGAATATACAAGCAGATTTATGGTATTTTATCATGCATCTACGAGTGTATAAGCAGTCTAGTCACTATCAGGATGTATTTGATACTTGATACATTTTTCGTTCATACTCATATTTCAGTCATTTTTCAGTGGTCACTCTTCTGGTAAATGTTGCTGCTTTTCTTTACTCAGACATTGCTCTGATTGCTACGTACCTTTCCAAACCTCCTCATGTAACCCTGTACTGTAGAGGCAGCACAGAATGGCTCTGTTGCACAGCGGACATATGCTGAAAACAAGGAGCAACAGTCTCATTATGTTTATTTGGATGTT
>JGI20169J29049_11449215_pt1 | contig 11774 bp, 11 predicted proteins | sample TergutNc150P1_FD_29049 | JGI IMG/M metagenome (IMG submission 29049) | reverse complement strand
AATTCCTCATTGCCCATTACATTATTATGTCCAAAGTATTTTGAATTTCTTTGGAGATTTGTGGTTCAAGATCACAAAATGTTATAGTCCATGTGTTGTAAACATGTAAACATTTCTTTAAATATCACCAGAGAAAAATGTATGGAGGAGATGGGTCAGGCAAGTGTTACAGACTGTGAAATCACACACTGCAAGATTAAGCTGTGGATTTCCATGCTTATGTGAACGGTGTGGGCTGTGGATCAGTCTTATTATAACCATAAGAGTTCATGTTGAGATAGTCCACTTATTACTGGCATCAAAAGGTGTAAAGCCTGTTGAAACAGTTCACACTCCCTCTGAGGGCCTTGCTAACCCACTGTCCCCGGAGAAGTGTAACTTGTCCTTAAGGATGAGACGGTATAGAGCATAGTAACCTCCCTTCTGTGCATAGGTCATTCATAGAGTTCACTGGGATTTTCTTTGGACTTGTAACAAAAATTCTGCCTCTTCACTGTAGCAGTGAGGTGGAAATACATTTCATCACTCATTGTCAGTTTGTTCTTCAAGCCTGGATTGTCTTCCAGCAAATTCAACAAAAATGCACAGTAGTGCGCACACCTTTGTTTCTGGCACTTGGTCCCCATTTGGATGACTGAATGTTGTGGGTATGGAAGTGTAGAGTCTTTGTCTAAATATTTGTTCACTCTTGGGTCAGACATGTAAAGCACACAAGCCTGTTTGAGACCCTTGCAGTCATGCACTGTCTTCTTCTGTGAACAGAACACACACTGTCTGGCAGCTCTGCATCTTCCACAGAATCTTCATGCCATTCTCAAACCCCAAGAACAAGCTGCCAGAGGGAGCACCTTGCTAGTTACCCAAAATTCTTTGTGTTGCTTCATTTGAATAAACTTTATATTACAGAAATGTGTTCCCATATGATCCAACACTGTATACTGTTCTACACCAGTGTCACCACAACACTTAAGTATCAGTGAGAAACAGCATATCAGTGGAACTGGTACTTTTCCCACATCCTGTACAGTTGTAATAATTTGTTGTATTTGATGTACACTGAATTGTGCTGATATAGATTACATTGTTGTGGCCTCTAATGCTATAGCTGTTACAGTGTATACCATTGAAGCTTGAATATAAGACAAGATTTTTTCAGAAATAGCTGCCCAGAGAAGTAGTGGTCACCTTATAAATGACGGCTTAATGGCATTCCCAGTGGCACGTCACTAGTGACTAATAAGACATGCTGTAATGCTGTTCTTTTTCATTCAGTGTTCCAGTAAATGGTTTAGTATTAGTTGCAGTGTAGTACCTGTCTTTGTCTAATTCACATTGAGTTTGTATTTTTTCATCAGTTTGAGTTTTTAAAATATTACAACCCCCTAGTATTAGTGCTCTGAATCCACATCAGATTCATAAGGCAATTCTGCTGAGAGAAGGTTTAATGTAACCTAAAACTATGTGAGATAATTTCGACAGCAGACAAATTATTTGTTAACCCTTTAAACGCCAAATTAAATCCCATCTGCCATTTGCTGGCATTATTAGCTCACCATATTCTACACGTTAGCAGGATAAGGGTTAAACAGCAGATGCATCAAGAAGAGCATTTGTAGAGCCAAAAATTGGAAGATTTGATGGAATTGATGTGAAAGTTGTAATAGAGGTCACACTGATATGCAGTGGGAGGGCTTTACCATTACAGTGGAGTCAGTGCAAATAAAGGGGAGGGAAATTGCTCAGAATTTAAGCATAAATGAATTCACAGCCAGCAGTGGTTAGTGTAAAATAATGATGTGCCAGAATGGATTAGTATTGTGGCAGTGCATGATGCAGCGGCTCCCAAAGGAAGGGGTAGGGTGAAAAGTTACTGTCCTTTCAGCACCACATTATAAAGGTATGAGAACATGCCCACCTTCTACATTTCATCGTTAATACTGACAAAACTTAAGTATCTTTTAACATGCCTTAAAATGTGACAGCAAATAAAAAGGGTGAGAAATCTGTTATCCTCAGAACAATTGGGAGTGAAAAATCTAGGATAACTGTGATGAGTAGTGTTTCAGCACATGGGGAGAAACTTTCTCCCCATATAATTTGCCTGTTTATTGAGTCAGTTGATTCAGGACTGAATGGGAATGCCATTACCAGGATGGGTAATGGGGTTTTTCTTGTCATGGCATATTCGTATTAGCTCCAAGGCCTAATATATTTATATTCTTCGGGTATGAGGGATTCCCTGTGTAGAGTGAAAGACATTTGTATGTTAAGCAAACTCCTATCTACACATAGTCCTAAGATCTCAGACTGCACTGTAGCTTGGTGCTAATACCATGAGTAAAACTGCACCACATCCATTTTGTTGGTATTAAAATGTGCTCACATGTTCCTGTTTATGGTACTCATATAAGACACTGGATTAGATCACTTCAGTGCAGAGATGAGCAGTATATATTGATCAGTTGTATTAAAAGAAAATTCTAATTTGTTGTATGAAACATAGTTACATGTGTCCTGATCTTTAAGTTTGGTACTCTTAAACAGGTTTAGTTTAACTGGACTTTTATCTGAAAGTCATATGGTTCATTTGTTACACTGCTTCAGAGAAATGAATATATATTGCTCTTAATGGGGATAATAAAGTTATATTATCATTGGCTGGGAAGTTGAAAATTAAACAGTGCAGGAAGAAACACACGTGCCAGCATGGTAAGTGATATAAAAATTTGTATTTACTAGTATGTGCTTGGCTATCATGTCAAGTTTTGTCCTTCGCCATGTAAGCTGCATTTAAATGTGTGTATGTATAGTTTGCATCACAGAATACATTTGGTTGCTGGGTAAATTTTATTTTCATCTTTATCCGTCCAATGTGACATATATTTTCTGTTGAGTTTAAAAAACTTTATCGTGTAAAAATGTACTAGTACACAAAAAATTGTGACATGAAATGTATGTGGTACTAAAATATTCATTTATTTGAAACACTGTTATATAGTGTTTAAATAACTGAGTATAGAAATAATTTGTCAGTATTACCTGTTCACTAGCTTTGTGATCAGCAGACTGTGGCTCCTTGTTGCGGAGTCGCACAAGTCCCAGGTGCCCATGGCAACTAAATTTTGTGCTGTGGCACCTAATACTTGTGGGTCCTCAGTGTGGAACTTGCTTCATGTCACCCTTCTGACGGTTAGAATTTTGAGGTGTTAGATTTTTGGTAAGTTTGTACACCCCTGATGTAATGTTACCTCATTAATGTCAGATGCAGAATGCAAAATTTTAGGTTCTCAGAGTGGTGCTTAGAAGATTCAAATCTTCTGGGATATGCTGTGTCAACTGGTAGATAGTTAATGCTGTTTGGAGGCACTGTTCCTCTGAAATGTCAGCAATCTGTCGACACACTGTAATGTCTCAAGATTTTAATCTTCAGCTTTATACCTGTAATCACATGTGTATGTCACACTCATGAATTATAAGAAGCCACTGTATTCCAGTCTTCTTCCATTCAAGCACTTTGTAAGCAACACAACAAATGCCATTGTTATTTATAACTCAGTAAAACAAACCGTTGAGTTTCCCACTGAATCTGAAGCAAAAATGTTAGTTCCTAATAAATTTGGGAATGCACGGAGAGGGACAAAATGGTAACTATTGCCTTCTTCAGTTTCTCAGTCATCATTTTATCTGAATAAGTGACTTGCCAGAAGTTTGATTTGAGGTTGTCACAGCCGTGAGGTCGCAGGTTCGATTCCCGATGGTGTCATTGGAATTTTTCATTGACACAATCCTTCCGGCTGCACTATGGCCCTGGGGTTGACTCAGCCTCTAACAGAAACAAGTACCAGGAATATTTCCTGGGGATAAAGACGGCTGGCTCGTAGGGCTGACAACCTCACCACCTTCATGTGCCGACTGTCTTGAAATCTGGGAGCCTCATCCTTCTGGAACCCTCAGGGCCTGTCCAGGCCTGTAATAGGATTGCTTTACCTTTATACAGCAGTGAGCTGAAGTGAGTTCTTCTGAGAAGTGAAGCTATGTCGCTACTGTGTAGTTTGAAGGCGACATGATCCCATGAAATGTTAGGGACTGCACAACCAGTGACACAGTGTCATGTCCCATAAGAACTGAATCTTCATGCATTCAGTGTTGCCGTCAGGTACTGTACAGTAGAGTGGAGTGAAAAGAATTACTATCTTTTAGCTAGTCTGTTCATGATGAATAAAAAGCAGAAACTGCTGTTGATAACAATGCATTTAATATGTAAGATAATACTGTAGATAGTCTTGTGTATGTGTGATTTGTTTGTAACATGTTAATTTGTTGTGTGCAACAGAAGTGCAAACATGGCTGTAGGTTTGCGTGTTCCTCCAGCTCAATTCCTGTGCGGCAACATGAATTGAAAATTACATATACATTGGGGTGTCTGTTGAACCATATTCAACCCGTCACCTCTATAATAATTTCAGTTTATTAATGAGGTAATAATTTATGTTTTAAAAGAAAACTAAATGCATTATTCATCTTGAAGTTAGATCACAATCAAATGTGGATGATTTGTGAACTGTAAATAAACAATGCAATGAGATTGGAGTCACATTTTCTTATTTCTGTCTAATTCAGGAAAGGTACGCTGATCTTGAACATCATTAATCATAATGTTTTCCATGCATTAGACAGTTGCTAATAATTCTGACAAAATACAGTTGTAATCAGGTTGTATATATTATTGTTACATGTTGTTATAATATCCCACATGTTTTGGCCCTTTCTGGGCCACCATCAGCAAGAAACCAAATAAAAGAGATGTATTAAACACCAGTGTGTATCGTCACAAGAAATTGCAGCTCATACATATATAAAACACACAGCAGCAAGAACTGCACTCTTTTGGATTATTATGCAGCAGGTAATATCAATTTCTTAGTGACGTTTCAAGAAAACCTGTCAGTCCCATCTTCAAGGGTGCCAGCACTCACTGCGTAATAACCCAGAAGAGTTCATTTCTCATTTACTTTGTGGTGGAAGTCTGAAATCAAACATAGTAGCGAGTTTTATATGAAATATTAATTAAAATTTGGAGACTAGAAGTTGTCAAAAGTGTGTTCAGTTGTCATAATTCGTTTGCACACAAAGTCGCAGTACAATATATTTGCATTCAAACATGTATAGCATTTCTTGTTACTCATTTAGCACATCCATTTCATGAACAAGAGAGAGCAAAACACCATAGATCATCTCCCTCATGGCCAAGTCAATGTTCCACCCACTCTGGTGTGCAGCACCAGAAGATGTTGCCAGATGTCATAGAATAAGATTTCAACCCACAACCCCAATGCTTGAGCAGTATTTGACATTCACCACACAGGTACAGATAAATTCATCCCTCTCAACAACATGAAGGAATGTGGGTGAAGTAAATGCATAGCTCCACTCATTTCTAACCTCAGCACTAGATGGAAGTGAGTGGTCAACTTCACACTTCCACCAATTTACCCATGGGGAAAGAACGTCTGGCATCCATTGAACAGGAGGCTGGGTGGGCCCATAGCCAGTCTGGACATTTTGCAGAAGACGCAAAAAAAACATGTTCCTGCGAGTAATCAAACACCAGATCTTCCAGCCTGTAGCCTAGTCACTATACTGACTCTCCTGTCCCAAGGTTTGAACACAGTCACATAAAAATGTTGCTAGATACGAATACCAGACACTACAGAGGAAATGAACTCAACAAGACTACAGGTGCACATTTCTGAATACACAACACAAATATTATTCTGGTTAGTCTGTATTGTAATATGAAACATAAATCTTGAAAATGACACTACACTATCTGTTATTAAGCCAATCTCCACATACACAGATCTTTCACCCACTGATGACATAGTTTGTTTTGCTGGCTGCTGTCATGCATTGAGGAGGGAGAATGAGTGCTAATGTGGTACAGAGTGGAATGGCTGCAGTAACAAATATAGGCAGTAAATTTAAATGCTTCAATTGAGAACTGCAGCGAGAGTAGTGGTAATTTCTTACTGAAGTTTTGGGACAACCTATCGGTCCCATCTTCAAGGGTTGATCTTCAGGGGTTTGACCCCTGAAGATGGGACCGATAGGTTGTCCCGAAACGTCGGTAAGAAATTACCACTTCTCGCTGTGTAATAACCCAGCAGAGCGCGGTTCTCATACTTCATGGGGGGAGCCTTAAATCATGCAAAAATGCTTCATATTTTTGGATAAAACTGTAATGATCGAGTTGAAAATATTAGGTGCCACTGAACAAAATTTAGTTGCCCAGGCATCAAGGCACCCAGGATTTGTGGACTTCTGATTATAATTATAATACCTTTTTGCAAAATTCCATCCTACGCGTTTAAAACGTAACTGAAAGTGTTCAGCTTTCAGTTGTCAGAGTACAATTTCAAATCTCATTCTTCTATAAGACAGCATGGTAATACAAAAGTACAATACATGTTCAGTGAATCAACAAAACACACAAAGTAAACAACAAAGAAATGTATGTTATGAAAGATTCCCAGACATCTATAAAAGTACATCTTTAAATTAGTGAACTTCCAACACTGACAAATTCTTTTCCCACCAGGCAATCAGCTCACTTTTGAACACTCAACTTCTAAACATGAAGGATAGACCTGTTCAGTGATGGATCAATGATGTGTTAAAAATGCTTCAACATTCACATCCAATTATAAATATAGGTAACATTTTAATGGTATGCATCTCGTTGTGTGATATAATAACTTGGGATAATTTCCATTAGACGCATGTTTATTACTGTAGCAAACGATACAGAGTTTTGCATTCAAAATGTTTATTTTACAAGGTTTCCATTTTCTTGAGATTTTAAAGGGCCAGTCTACATCCTGATTAGCACTACTACTATATATTTTAATATCTGAAATACTTGGAGGTACATGACATAATGTGTATTGGATTTTAACAACTGTAAATTTTATATTTCATCCAATCATTTAAAACATTTTGATGGTACATTACCATATACATGTGGTGAGAGATGAAGACTGCCACCTTCATTCAAAATTTGTTTAAACAACTAGCCATTTTATATTATTATAGTTGGACCTGGTGATGGCCTGAGGAAACAGGCTTGAAAGATTCTGTCTGCATAAATCTGTATAATGTCATACAGTAATAAAATTGTGTTTAAGGAAAAATGTCACAATTTGTACATTCAGTTAACATTTGTCTAAGTTTGTCACCCACATTCTTCTGTTATAATATCATTCTGAAGACACTGCCAACATTCAGACCTTACTTAGAATAAAGCAGAGTCATATTAAACACATTATATCTGCTTAATTAATGCACTTCAAGAATAATAGATGTTTACAAAGGAAGATGTCAAGTACTCTAAGAACAATGTTAATATAACTAAGTTAATAAAAATATATAAAATACAATAATAGAATATTCCAAAGGTTTTGACTTATTCTTGCATTTTTCTTTAAATGGTTTATCACAATTTTGTTTCAAAATAACTGAGGCAACTCATATTTCTTTGTCACTGCCCTATCTCAGATCGGGCGTAGAACCTCCAAGGTAGACACTTAGGTCACTAATAGTGGATTTCACTAGTTTGGCCTTTATTGTTGGTAAGCCCAAACGCTGATGTGCTGAGTATCGATGGCAACCACCAAATGAATAATAATAATCGCCTCCCTCTCGACCTTTAATCCACAGAACATCAATTGGTGGCACCTCACTACATTTCACTGGATCCTGGAATACAGACAATGCGACACCAAGCCAGTGGGAAATATTTAATGAACTTTCAAGGTTTGAGTAATCAAAATGAAATACTGCATTAATTTAGATCTTCAGTTACCACTGGTCTCCATACAACTAAACCTAGTGAACTTTCATTCCATATAGTAACCAAAGAAATAATGTGCAAAGGCATATACATAAGTCTTCTGGGTTATTAGAATCTGGTGGACACTGAAGTTCAGTATCCACTGGAAGAACCCACATGACTATCACTTGAGCAATATCTGCTGAAAGCACAGAAACCTGTATAAATTCATAAAAGTTCTGACAAAATTTGCAACACCTACAGTGTAACTAAATTCATAAACTAGAACTTACTTGCAAAGTCTTCATTATGCTGTGAACTTTATCGTCATTTACTTCTAGTGGAAAGGGACGAATAAGAACTTCCATTGGAATATCATGAACTTCTTTGATTAACCCTGCATGAATGCTGGTAATATCTTGTGTGCTTGATTCCAGAACTCTGCTGGTGGACGCCATCACTGCAATAAAGGAAGAAGCTTGGAGTAGGCTTATTATCTTAGCCTTCTTATTACAGAGATTATAACCAATAATCAGTAATCCAATAAGAACATAAGGGTATATCACAAAATGCGTTACTCTCTAAACACATCATTATACAGTCAAAATATAACCTGAGCATAAAATTTGTCTGAAACTTCTTTTGAAATTTTATGTCCAAGACTTACGCTACAAACATCTGGAATAGGATATGCAGTACTGTGGGGCACCTTTTAACAATTGCTCATCTTCTTTTACTGGATTTCCCCAGCAAACTGGAAATGCTGTTCCCTCTTGTAGGACTAACAAGAGGAAGATGCTGAATATGGGGGTTGTATAAACACAGATATACCATGTTTTTTTCTAGAAGTTACAGTGCAAAATACCACTAAAAGTGTTTCCACATGACAATAAGTTTATTGTTTCAATAAGGTAACCAGTGCATTAGGTAAAGTTAGGCCTCTTTACTTCTGGGGCAAGGGCCCCAGTACAGATTAAACAGCATGATAGGTGGGTCCCACAGCCAGCCTAAACATTTCAGAATGGATAAAAAATCTTGCCCCTGCCAGAAATTGAACCGCCATTCTGCAGTCATTCACACCACAGCCCAGTCACTGTAAATTACTCTATCCCAGCTCCTCATGAAAGGTTGTTCTTGCAATTATAAATAAACCAAATTCAGCAGCAAGTATCCTCACGCACCGTTGTGAAGATGTTCTTGTTGCAGGTGAAAAGATTTTATGCTTCAAACTTGGACCTGAGAAAGGTCTAGTGTGAGGAGAGACAATTACATACCAAATGGTTCATATTTTTACTCTAAATCAAACATGAGAATGAGAATAATTAGGTATATTACATGAGAAATTATTACAACATTTTGGGTGTAAAAAATGAGGCCCCATGCACAGAAGAGAGGATGCATCTTAAAGAAAGGTGCTAAGATGAGAATGGGATTGAGCTCATTTACAGCAGGGTTCAAGACTCATGTGAACATACTAATGACCTTTGTGGTCCATAAAGAAAGGCAAAGAAATTTGTCACTGTCCATACCATGAAGGCAGGGAGCAGCGGCATAGCTCCAGTAATTCTTAAACTCAGCACGAAATGGAGGTTAGTGTTCAACTTCACACTCCAGCCACTTTACCCAAGGAGAAAGAACCCACAGTACCCATTACATTGGAAGTTGGGTGGGCCCCAGAAGCAGTCTGGATGTTGTGTTCCACAAAAAGTGAGAACTTCCTGATCACTTGTGCAACTGTTTCTTTATTGAGACAGGCTCTTCTGCAAGGTAAGAGAGAGCATGAGTGCTTTATTCTGTTAATTGTAATGTTTGATATGCTGATAATCAAAAAAATGTTTCCAGCTGTTTTTCCATACTAGTCTGCTGATATAGCAGTCAATGAATAATGCTTATACTGTGGATGATAAGGAACATAAACATGTTCTCTGCAACAAATATTATCCTACAGAGCTCAAGTCCTAATCAGCACTTACATTAAGCTTGCCTCAAATGAGGGCATCCTTGAATGTTCTGAAAGAAGACAACACACCAAATTACAGCAAAGAAATATATGACAACTGCCATGTACCATTCTCACTGCATGTCTGATTTCAGTTTCTGATGGTTACTTTCAATTATATCTGGCATTTGGGTAATGTCATATTCACTGAATATGGTAACCTAACGATACATGAATAATATTCCATTAACTGTTAACATGACAACTGTTAAATGAATATTAATCAAACGGGAGTTGATGTTGCCTGATATTGAAATGGTGCCATTGTTTCATACATATTATGCAAAGCATACAGATATGTGCCAGACATGTGGCTCTCAAAGTTCTTTAAAAGAAGGCTGTCCAACTAAGGAGATTTGGCATATGCAATGGTACACTTGTGATACCAGTCCTTTGATCATGAATTGCTCCATTGTTACACTTACTTAGGTCATATGAGTTTAGCTTAATGGGACCCAAAAACTATTCTAAACATCCACTAATGTAATGTACGAACTCCATGACAAGAAAGAATTTGCCAAACGTCCTAGCCATAAAATGTTAATAGTTACATCCAAACAAACTAACAAGGCCCTAGTCCAACGGGTTTTCCATTCGGCACAGACGAATCCAGTTAGTATCACATTTTCTAACCTCAAATTACATCAATTTTAAGAGACTTACCTTGGACTCCACACCCTAATTAACAGAGAAACTTTAATTAACGTATAAAAACCCCATTACCTGATCCTGCGAAATTTCGAATCCCGTTGACAACAGAATTTTTCAGTGCCGAATTCATGACATATCAAACACATAACACTGGGAAGATAAACACTAATGTTATATACAATTATCACATTGTCATGATATTTGTAACAATCGACAACACAAAGTGCCTACATGAGAAACACATGTCATAAAACAAAAATGAAATTACAGATTTGTATCAGTAGTTTCTATTTGAAGTGACGATATTAAATATTAATAGTTACTTAATTGTACTGAACAAAACTGACATTCCACCACAGCAGTCACGTAACAAACCTTTGCATGCAAAATCGTCCCTGCTACCCGAACAAAACTTCTTCCTATCATTTCCTTCCTCTTCACATGACGTCTCGCGTTTCCTTCTAACTATTATTGTTGCGGTGTCCATCCAGATTAAATGATAAAAGTTATGGGATGATACTTTACCGAACTCGAAATGCCACCAATGTTTATCTTTAACGGTGTTTAAACTAATTTCAAACGGTTTTCCCCGCGGGAAAATATGTTTTGTTCGTCACGTTTTGTACCGCCAACAGCTCAAAACTAATTTCGCGTGTTTATTCGTACACTTCCAATTCCTCATCGCTGTGTTGTTCATCAACTGTTCTCCTGTTTTTATGTACTGCTCATCATACAATGATCTATTTCACGACCTACAACCAGCCCTGATTTTTAAATATGTCTGTTCGCTTGTGCCTAATTAATAACAATGTTGATTAATAAGTTGTCATCGCTGCTAATATCTACATGCCGTGGGTTTTACGTTGGAATTGTAATTAAAAGCACTGATTTTTCCCCGCTTTTTTGCAAGGTATAACAAGAAACTAAATAATTAAATAGCAGAACGGACGTATAAAGGAATATACTGATCCTGTTCGTTTGTACCTCTTATACGCCGACATAGGCATAGGGAGTATAGCGACTATACCACTTGGAAGATCCGGAGTTGGATTCCTGCCACGTGCCAGAGAATTTTCTCGAGTTCAGTGCATTGGAAAGATAAAATACGAGTGACAAGAACAACGAAAAATACGTAATAAACGCAAACATTTATTTCATGCCTTTAAAATAAAAATTTCTTAATGACAATGTATTTACGTACTCGATTTCTACAATATTTGCTACTTTTACAAAATACTACAAGTATATACTTTTCAAACTCGGCGTGATTCCCGTGGCAAAAAAAAAAAAAAAAAA
>JGI20169J29049_11449223_pt1 | contig 11856 bp, 8 predicted proteins | sample TergutNc150P1_FD_29049 | JGI IMG/M metagenome (IMG submission 29049) | reverse complement strand
ACGCTCCAACGGTAAAACCAGAGGCTGCTACTGCAGTTGTCGAGCTCCTGATGATGGGCATGAAGACGCCCGAAACATGTTGAGCTGCACATAAACCTCAAGAAATAAACTTGAGAAGTTGTTGCATGTAGTTGGTTGATTTATTTGAATTAGACAGTGAAAGTTCAACAGACACTCAAAAATTGGTTCATGACAAATGTAACATGTTAACTGAATGGAAGCAGATACTTCACTAGCCTCCAGTGTGCCCTGCGTGTTTAGTCTCTGAAATGCTGGGTAATTACGTCCACTTTGTTAAAGATAGTAAAGTATAGTTTGAGATGGTGTGTTGAAGTCACACAGTTGTGGTATGTATGTAGAACAGTTTTCAGAAACAGAAAAATTGAAACCTGAATGATCTTGAAAGAACAGATAATGAAGGGAAAGACAATCTGTATGGCGATAAGGCATAGCAGTGAATATTATTGAACAGGAATGCAGGTTCGTGACAGCTGATACAGACACAGGGATTTTATGTCATGAAGTAGTTTCTCTCCATTGCAAGAAGTGTTGTAATAAGTCAGGTATTTTATTCAGGCGTGGTTTATATTATTGAAACTTTTCATCATAGCTGTGGTATTGGAAATGACCTATTTTTTCTGAACATATTGAATATGCAATTATTTCACTTCACTAAAATTAAAGAGGAGCATATTTCTTTTCAAATAGTATGTTGTCATATAAGAATGTTCAGTACAAGGAAACTAAAATTAATTCATTCATTTTAAAAAAAACCCTTACCAAAGCAGGATTCAGGTCACAAGTATTCAAACCAGAGGTTTTTAAAAACATATAACCAGAGACTCTGATAAAAAATAATTTCATACACTGAAAGGTAATGTACAGATGGATGGCAGTAAGGAAAAAGATGTCTGCCTTGTTTCCCACATGAACTGAAACTGGAACTCTTTCAGACCATTGTAACCCAGTGTCGAGAATCATCTGTGGATGCTGGGTGTTTTCTTTCCCCTATTAGGCATATCTGCTCATAAGAGCATGTGAATAAAATGTGCTCTCTTTTTCAGTCTTCCATTGAGGTTTTGGGTAAATTTTATCAAGAATCCTGACTTCATATTTGACATCAATAAAACAACTACAGTGGATTCTTGCCTGTCTGTCATTGCTCAGACATTCATGGATTCTTGTTCCACAACGGAGCATCGCTTGGGGAAGGATTCTCCATCAAATAAACTTCTGTTTGCCAAGGATATTCCACACTACAGAGAAATGGTAGCCCACTTTTACTATGACGTCCAAATGTTGCCCCAAATAACAGATCAGGAAATGAGCACGGCCATGCAGCAGCTGTCAGTGTCACAGATCGGAGAATTTGATACAATATCCGCACTGAAGGAGCTGTACATCTACGTCACAAAATACAGTGATCAGGTAGGTGTAGCTATGGTAGCTTTACTGATTATTGGTATGCACATATGATTAACCCTTTAAACGCTGAATTAAATCCCATCTGCCATTTGCTGGCATTATTAGGAGCTCACCATATTCTCCACATTGGCAGGATAAGGGTTAAGAATGTTTAAGAAGGCAATAAATAAAAGGAGGCAGTTGTTGACTGTATTTATTTTATTTGTGTAGTTTTAATTATAGTTTGTTTTTTGTTGTTTATTTTTTGGTTTTTTCTGTTTGCGAGGGTTCGTTGGGTTTATATAATTTGGGTTTGCAAGTCTGTGCATCATCATACATTTAAATGAATCAACCAACCAGATGCAGCAATTTCTCAGGTTTATAACTTGTCGTTTAAATACAGCTCAATTGAGCTGTATTTAAACGACAAGTAATAAACCTGAGAAATTGCTGCATCTGGTTGGTTGATTCATTTGAATGATGGTCTGTTTTGGTTTCTATAATTCGTAGTCATGGTAGTGATTATTTTCAATCTTATAGTGTTCTTCAGTGTTAAGGTTTCTTTGTTTTTTGATGCCTTTATGTCTTTTTTCTGGGTATTGGTGATTGATTTGTTCCTTATTGTTTTTATTTCTCTTATTTATTTGTTTTTCTTTCCTTCTTTTTTTTGTTGGGGCAGCTTGGGTTATATTTTTGGTCGGTAGCTTCAGGAGTACTGCTTGAATATTGTTGTTCAATTCTCTCAAGTTCTGTATGCTGTATGTGCCTTGCAGATCCTGGATGCACTCGATATAGAGCCTCACTGCAAGAAGATGCATCTGGCTCACAAGCTGGAAAATGTGGCTTGTACTTTGGAAGGAGAGGAGACATCAACATGCTGACGACGCGAGTCACCTGATCTCTTGCTGGCCAATCTCTACTGAGATAAAATGAGAAGAAACTGTGATATGCTTCATGCACATGTAAACTGTGATCCAGGGGACTGCCAGTGATGTGATGTTTTGTTATGTAATGTTCTCTGTTGGGATCAGGTGATGGAGCAATTGAGCAAACATGTTGGTGGTGTGTGAATGAAGGAGTGAATCTGGACTTGACAGGGTGGATGAGATGTTTGTGAAGCATGTGGTCTCCTATCTGCCTTCTTGCCTAAAATGGCTCTGAGGTTGGGGACTATTGCAACAGTCAAGAGTGCCAGATGTCTTTTTAAAAGCACAATAGTTTCCTAAAATTGAGTGCCTCGAATACAATACTAGAGAAAAAAAAGTGTCAAAGAAGTCCCCTTACAAGGATCTAGATTTATGGGCGGACTTACAGAGCTGTTATTTTAAACTCCCATTTTTATATAAAATTAAACCCTAGAAAACACTGCTACAAAATTGTAACTTTGTAATTATGGTAAGTTGCTGGAAATTACTTACCAGTATTTTGTTGTTCTTTTGTTATGAATGATGCTGGGACAGAAAGAGGCTGTCCTCAGGTCTATGTACGATTGTATTATATGTACATTAACACTAGCATTTTGAGGGCCGCTTTCGATGGATGAGGGGTGTAAGCGCATGTCCAAGCACCATGCAGCAGATGTAGATGATAGCTTATATGAGGCAACTTTGTATCTGGGTGAACATTAAATTATCATAGTGTGCCAGCTCGATCTTATTGTTGGAAGACTGAAAACTCTGTGGCTTGTCAGAAGAATGGTTGGCTGATAGACCGTGGGGTGACCTCACGGTGAAGAGCACCTTGTGACATCATTTGCCTGTTGTGGGTACTGGTGCACACTACACTGGATGCCCTTTTCCTGCTCCAGTTGTATCCCATACATGAGTGTGCTGCGATGGCGGTAGAAAATTACTAGTCGAAGCTATGGTGCATTCTCATATTTCGATTAACAGCAGCCACACTTACGTAATTGGAGGAGTTGGGACCAAACTGGACATCAAGTGCTATAATGATTTCTTTCTTACTTGTGTTGAAATGATAGTGGGGCCCAGTACTCTCCAGCATTTTGTCTTCTCCCTCCCATTTTTATTCTGGATATATAGTAACAAAGTTACTGTTGTGTATACTCTTTCATTAATTGAGCCAAATAATGGAACAGACATATGAAATTTGCATGTCATTTACATTTAATTGCAGATTCTGGTCTCTGAATGTCTTTTATCCATAATCCTTCTTTCATACATATGTACGCTATTTGGAGTTTTATTATATTACATTTCACTTCTATTGTTACATATGGTTGTAAATTTAATAATAGAAATGTTTGTGTTTTAGTGTGCTAGCTTTCAGTTGAATGCCAAAATTCTCTGTGTTCTTATTTCCATTTGCTACTTGAGCAATACCACCAGCAGCTGATAGTACCAGCTATAAAATTATTTTTTGTAAAGCCCTTTCTCTCTTCAACTTATCCCTGCCTCTGAAAATTGACAGCATGTGCCATAGGGGATAGAGATCCAATACAAGATGTGATTCTGTTTCTGCATCTGTTACATTGGCATTTACAAATCCAAGTAAGAGAGTAACAATCTATTTCTTTCAAAGTTGTACAATTTTAACACCATGGTTATCCCATTACATTACACTGGGATAAAAGAATTGCTCATAGATGGTTTATCTTCTTTTTTTTTTTAAATTTTGTATCTTAATGTAACTAAAAGATAAATTCAAATGCGCCAACTTTTTATGATACTTTTCATTTACGATGATGATGTAACTTATCTTCCAACACTAAACATTGAGATCTTTTGGTGTTGCCAGAAGATAAAGTGTGTGTATGACAGTGTTTAAATATCTAGATTCAATAGTCAACATGTACTGGACACTTTCTGGTTACAGATTATGAAATAAAACATGTTGAATATTTCTTAATTTGCTGCCTTCTTTATTGTGTGATGTTTTTGGATGTGATTCCACTCATCATTTCCAATATCGTTTTTAATCGTGTGAGTCAATTGCCATATTTTAATTTGGAAAGTTTTAGCTTCTGTATATTGCAGTAGCAACAAGAAAGCAACCATATCTTGGATGACATATGAGTACACCTACTGGGTAGGATGATCGGTGACAGAGTTAGCTTATTGTATGGTAATATTGCAGCATATGCCACAAGGGACTGAGGGAAAACATAACAAAGGGTGTTTAGGATGGCTGCGGTCCTGGCCAAGGTAATGAATGTGTGTGTGCACAAATAATTCAACTACCGTGTGTTGTAGCATATTCTTAGCTGTCTTTGAAATGCTGGTAACTAAATCCAATGGCAGCGTGCAACATGCCAGAGAAAGATCCAAGTTCCATATACATCCGTTGTTTCGATTTAGGTGAATTTGAGGGGGGGGGCTGTTAAAGTCAGAATAGCAGGCTTTCTTACCATTTGATCTGTTATTATGTTTGTGCCAGTGCCAACTTAGGAGCGTAGGGTGCACACTTATCTCAGGCAGGTGGTTTTTGTATGAATGACGGGCCATCATATTAGTTGTGTTGTTAATTTATGTAACCAACATTACATGCACCAAAATATATACAAATAGTCTTGTGTTATGTTTGTAGCGCCTGTACGAACTGGGGGCAGAAGGGAGTCAATGGAAGGGCTGGGGTAGGAGGTTTTATTACTGACTGATTTGTCGTAGTCTTTAGTCATGTTGTGTTAGGTTCAGTGCTGCCATAGGATGTAAGGGGTGCAACCGGGCTTTTTGGGTCTGTAATCAATGAGAAGATGGCAGCACACTGGAAGGCAGGGATGTTATTTCGTTTATCTGTGGTCACATACATGCTGACCCAACTGAATCAAGGGTAATGTGTGACCTGCAGTATCAATGATGAACTGTGACCAATGCAGGTCACTATCCTGGCTGGCAGTCTGTCATGACGACTGAGTGAGAGGAAGGAAGTGTTGGCAATTGGTGTTGAATAATGGGAATGCCGTGATCAGTTTTCACGGCTTTGATGTTGCAATTAGTTACTAGACTGGTTCTTGGATAGTTAATGGTGCTTTTGGGCTAACAGTTGTGCGTGATAAGGGTGTACTTGCACCGTTCAATTTGTTTAGTTTGTGGTCAGTTTAGTTTGTTGTAAGTAGGAATGGATTTTATTTGGTGACTGAAAAGTTATTGCTGTTTTTATTGCGATATTATGGGTTTGTTAAACAAACTTTAGGGTTTCTGATGAAAAATGCCAGTAGCTAAGGAATAGCTTGCCAAGATTTATACTTTCCAAAGGACTTCAGGGACAGAGTGTCTACTGCTTGGACATTTACAGGTCAGTGATTTGCATTCATTTGCATTAGTTAATGAATACAAGAGACTGAAAAAGATTAAATAACACACAGATCAATGCATGAAGGTAATAAGTGCAGCAAAATACAGCATCTTATGTAATGAAAATTACAAGTAGTTCAACATTGCTGTGCATGGTATCCAGTCCAAACTACATCCCCAATCATTTTATTGTTCTCCATTCTCCTAATTCGAAACACTAAAACATCGGAACCCCTAACAATGCACGGATTTTGCATTGTTAAGACCTTTATAGTATCTGGGAATTACGAGAGTGGAGGAGGTTACACGTGATGTCACACATCGACAAAGAGGAAATCTGCATTATACTCAGTTCATTTCATTCTGTTGCACAATGGCTAAATAATCAGTTGATGCACAATGGTTAAATAATTAGGTGGTTCACAGTTGCTAAATAATTAGGTTATGCACAGTCACTAATTAATTAGGTGATGCACAGTCGCTAAATAATTAGGTTGTGTGTAGGTTCTAATTACTTAAGTGATGAGCAGTGGCTAAATAATTTCGCAATATGTAGCCGCTAATTAATTAGGCGAACCGCAGTGGATAAATAATTAGTTGGTTCTCAGTCACTGAATAATTAGGTGATGCACAGTTTCTAAATAGTTTATGTACAGTAGCTAAATAATTAGGTGATGTGCAGTCGCTATATAATTAGTTGATGTGCAGTTTCTGAATAATTAGGTAATGCGCAGTGGCTAAATAATTAGGTTATGCGCAATGGCTAAATAATTGGTTTGTGCGCAGTGGTTTAATAATTAGGTGGTGCACAGTCGCTATATAATTAGTTGATGCGAAGTGTCTAAATAATTAGGTTATGCGCAGTCGCTAAATAGGCGATGTGCTTCTTCTAATTATTTATGTGATGAGCAGTGGCTAAATAATTTGGCAATAAGCAGTTGCTAAATAATTAGGTTTTATGAGGGCGTGAAATAGGTGGTGCGCACTTTTGTATTATTTAGGTGATGAGCAGTGGCTGAATAATTTGGCAATAAGCATTGGTTAATTTATTAGGCGAACCACAGTGGCTAAATAATTAGTCCTGAAGTAATGCTCAGTGGCAACAATTAGGTGATGCGGAGTGGCTAAATAATCGGATATTTAATTTTATTGCATGGTTTATAACAAATAAAAGTAAAATTGTGAAAAGAAAGACATTATGTGGAGAAGGAAACATTTATTATGCAGCATGCCTTAGGAATTCAGGAAATATCCTTGGTTCCTCAATATTTGAAATGAGTTTTATGTTCTTTTCCTATGTACCTCCGCTACTGGTAAAGCAAGTGTGATTTAGTGCTGCGTTTTCCATTGGTGGTCTGACCGGATTTCTCCTCTCGAATTATCTGGATAACCGAGAGGGTACTCTACCTGGGATGTTTTCAAGCACGGTGTCCAGTCTACGTGCCACCAGCTATGATTTTAAGAAACTTTGCATTTTCAACATAAAATGTAACTTTCTTGCGATTCTGAGAACAACCAGCTATTATTTTCTGTATTCGTCAAGAAACATTGGGTCTACATAGTGCAGATTGCTAGCAATTGTTTTTAGGTAGCAATACAGTTGTATCTCTACTGTTCTTCATAAAGAGGAAACAGACAGTGACGCCCATGTTCCATGTTTATCACTCTGATCAGGCTTTCATAAATATTTCTCCAACCAGTAAGCCATTGGAGGAAACCCTAGTAACGTAATTTTTAATTTGTAAACGGTGCTAACGGAGGGACCAACCAGGTGGTACATTTAAAATGTCACACGTACGGTAAGTGTAGTGTTGTCTGTGCCTACGATTATGCTTGGACCTTCGCTGAATTTAACCAAACAGTGTCCTGCTGGAATGCCCTATAGGGCCTAACGAATTGCACCAAAATGGAAAATAAATGTGATGGGAGACAGATTAACTCTAATAAAATTAATTCTTAAGCTATGTAGATATTCTTAAATCCCAGTGTTTACTATACTAACCGCAATGCTTAATATAGATGAGATGAACTTTTCTTTCTTAATTTATTTCAATATTCTATCCTGGACATGTTCGAATAGAGTAACTGTTCATCATCAGCAGGCTGTTACTGTATATGCAGCATATGGTATTTACCGTGCATCTACATTGACTAGCTTCTGACACAATCAGAGTGGAACTGTGTTCCACTCTGATCGTGTTAGAAATATTTTATGTTGTGAGCTGTTGCATTTTCTTGCTGAACAAAGGCATAGAGCTTTGTATAATCAGATAGGTGAATCAAATGGTGTCAGAATATGTTGGTTTTGGTGTGAATTTATGGTCTGAGAAAAGAGAATGGCCCCATAGTCCTAGTTGCACTTATAACACATCGCACGCCAAACTTTAACTTCACGTAATGGCACTCCATGGATTAACATGACAGTTAGTGTTATTTTGAGAGGTCATGCATATCAACTGTGATGAAACCAGGCTTCAACACTAAACAGAACAAGGATTAGGTTAACTTCTCTAGTATGCACCCTCTGCAAGTACCAGTTCACAAAATTCAGTTTTGCTGACAACTGTCATAGTTTGTAAGCCACGGTTGTCTTATATGGATGCAAATAAGTCAGTTTTACTTTATTAGTGTTGACGATGATGCAGTCACACACTCTTTGCTGCACAAGTGAGTCCAGTGATTTCCTTGGAGATGTCTCCAGTCTAGCAGAAATTTTGTCCAGTTTTTCCTCAGCACATATCATCTGCATGTTCTCTATCTAGCATGGTACCTGTTCCTCAGAAACCCTTCACTTGTAAACTGTTTCCCAGTACATATCTGGTGCATCTGGAAATGTCATCTGCGATTTCAATGACACTTCTTGTAGCATCTGTATGAAATGTGTGTACCTAGGGAAATTCATAGAGTGACTGCAGATGGCTCGTAGAGACCTCACAGCTTCTCCAATAAACAGTGTGGGAATGAGTTGTTGAGTAGGCATGGTGTGTAACATAAGTGACCTAACAGGTTGCGATAATTTCAAATATGTTATTGCATTGTACTGAAACCTTAAAGGGAATATGGATCATTTTTAGTATATAGAATTTACCAAAGAAGTAAAAGAATTGTGTATTCAAGTGTCTTTTTAATGCTGATTTGACATAATCCTTTTTCACCCACACACACACACACCAACATGTGCACAAATTGTACGTAAAATCACAAATCATCCATTTACATAGACCCTCCTGTATGTTTCAAGGATAAATTTCCATCCTCAGGGAGACATTAATACAAAGGAATATAAAATTAATACATCCAGTTTACATATATACAGTGTTAAAAATAAATAATGGCAGCTACAAATATAAATATTTGATGCTGAAATATTGTTAAATAATATTCATTGATGTGCCACTGTGTGTGGTTATACGTATAGAAAAGTCTGGTATTGAAGTTATTGCTCCAATAGGAACAGGACCCTGTACTGTGTATTTGTGTGTCTCGTGTCGTGTTGTACAGGGTCTTGATCTTTTTGGGTCGAAAACTTCGCTACTAGATGTTTATATGCATATAACCACATACCATATATATAGTGGCACATGAATGAATTGTATTCAGTAATATGTCAGCATCACATAATTCATATTTATAGCTGCCATTATTTATTTGTAACATTGTGTTTGTGAATTTGATATATTAAGTTTATATTCTGTTGTACTGATGTCTCCCTGAAGATGCTGATTTATTGCTGAAACATATAAGACAGCTCATATATGTGGGTAATTACAGACAGGATGCATGGAACGAATAATTTAGAAATGTTCCTTTTTGTTCGTCGTAACGAAACTATGCATTTGCATGTAGTTTCTTAAATACACTTTTACATGACTTTCCAGGTTTGACGTTAGCCATGATTCTAGTAATTTCCCTTTTTTTAAAGTAGACATCATTTTACTCTTTATGCTTGTTTCCTGTGTACAGTCCATCTTTTTATGGTACATCAGAACCCTCTGTATCTTCATTGAAAACTCTAGGGATTGTGAAACAGAACAAGGCACATTTCACTAAAATTGTGTACAGGGTATTGCTTCCTATCATTTTGTCTTTTTTTGTTCAAACACTGAAGCATGAATCATGTTTTCCACTTCTAGTCTGTGGAGCCTGGGGTGAAGACTCTTTGCTATCTGGCAGATTTCAGCACTGAAATCTTCATTAGTCCAGAGGAACGAGACACAGAGAAACAACAAACGGTGTGGAAAGCTTTTCAGGAGTTGTTACAGAGGCACTTTGAAGTGACAAAAATCCCAGAACAAGAGTTGCACCCAGACTTCTGTAGCTCAGATATTATCGTCCTCAGGGCAGTGAAGAAACATCTGGTGAAGTGAGGTGGATCTGTTGTTACTTTTAAATTTCTATTCTTTGAGTTGAGTCACAGCATATTTCATAAGGCGAGGAAAAGAAGACTACAGGTATGCGCCTCATAATGACGGACTGCACATACAACGGAGATCCCATAATATTATAATATAATATAATAATACTTACTGTTGTGTTACAATTCCCTACAGTATTCAGTACAGCAACATGCTGTACAGGTTTGTAGCCTAGGAGCAATAGGCTATACCATATACACGTAGTCTACACGTGTAGTAGGCTATACTGCACTATCTAGGTTTGTGCAAGTATACATTCGCACAACAACGAAATCGCCTAACAACGCATTTCTCAGAACGTATCCCTGTCATTTATTGATGCATATCTGTAGTTACCACACAAAGGACTTCGACAATAGTAGAGGATAAAGGTAAAGTTTGCCGTACAACATTCCATGAAAACACAGTGGGGAGCAGACGTATAGCATTGTATTCACAAGCTCAATGCTAGAAGGGGGTGAGTGGTAATTGCCACACCCCAGCCACTTTACCCCTAGAATGGACACAGTACGCATTGTACAGGAAGCTGGGTGGGCCTCGGAGATTGTCTCGACAGGTGTTGAAAATCTCGTCCCCACCAGGGTTTGAACACTAGACCATCTAGCCCTTAATGAGCCATTGTACTGTCTCTGCTACCCTGCCCGCCTCATAGATGATAGACTCAAATATAATATTTTAAGTCTTACCGTGCTCTTGTGGAATATGACACCATCACGTGAGTTCTGAAGATGGATGTAGACTGTTTCTCTTGTAACTTCCTACCTGACTACAAAGTGTCATAACCCAGAAGACCACAGTTTGAAACAGACAGACTGTTTTTTCCAGAGTGGAGGATTTCATCAGTGAAGAGTGAACAGTGAACTGAGGAAGTCTGTACATGAGAGTCTGGGTGTTTGTGATTAATTGGGGCCAATTAAAATGTCATGAACATCAAAATCCTTTTTCAATGTAAAGTGCATATTTACATGTATGATTATTGCAGTTTTTCCATCAAATACAAAGATATGGATCAGTTCAGTGCGCTGAGCACAAGGTGCCACATTACAGTCAGGTTCACAGGTTACTCCAGAACTGTGAGTCCTAAGTGTGGAGCTTGCTTTGGGTTAACTTGCCAGCACATACAATTTGGAGGTGGCTTTCAGATTTTTAGTAAATTTGTGTACCCCTGCCAATTAGGTTCCAAGAAATTACGAAATACCAATAGTAAATATACTAAATAACCGTAGCAAGCACAAGTTTTTCTTTAGTGATAATATAAATCAGTGCTTGTGTTATGGCATTGAAGAGTGCTTCTATCTTTTATTCATTCTGCCCCCTCATGCCTTCTGGCTGTTGTTACTTTCTATAGGTTTGTGCAGGTGGCTTGCACCACTCTGCTGCAACTTGCTGCAACATGGCTACAAGTAATACAGCGCATTATGCAGAAATTACTGTATGGCATTGTGTGCTACTTCCAGCTACACTCCAGACATTGCCCTTGCTTGTGGTATCACTCATCACATTTTCATAATTGTGAACTATCTGTCAGTTCTTATGTTTACATTAAGTGGTAAATTATTGCAAACAGTAAAAATTATGTACTAACTTGTGTTAGAGGAACATCATCCAGTTGAACCACTGCTTTTCAGCCCAAGGACAATAAATTACACACAGAATGCAAATCCCATGACAGACTGTGGTGTGTACGGTACTGTGTTTACGCTCGCTACTGTTGCTGTTCTAACTCGTACACCAGAATTACAGAACATCACAACAACCAACCTCATGTCTTGACTGCACCAACA
>JGI20169J29049_11449224_pt1 | contig 11867 bp, 10 predicted proteins | sample TergutNc150P1_FD_29049 | JGI IMG/M metagenome (IMG submission 29049) | reverse complement strand
CTCATAAATGGCAAGATTAAAAAAAAAAAAAACATTGTTGAACATACACAGTGTGTTTTGATTCTCTCTACAACTTCTGTCTTTTCTGATTCTAATAACTACTGAGCAAGATATAATAAAAAATGTATAATGGTCTTCATGTAAGGTACTCATTATTCTTGTCAGATTTTAATGAGATTTGACTTTTCTTGACAGATTTTCAAAAAAATACTCAGATATAAAATTTCATGAAAATTCTTCCAGTGGGAGCCAAGTTCCATGCGGATGGACAGACATGACAGAGCTAATAGTCTCTTTCCACAATTTTGCAAATGCACTTAAAATTTTTGCCTTATATTAGGACAGATACACTACTGACTGTATTCCTTTTGAACTTTATACTTCCACTCAGATATGTAATTAAGTATGTAGGTTATTCAGGGTTCCCAAGAGTCACAGATGGATTCAGAAATAACTGTCAGAACTGTTCTATGACAAACACCTTGGTCTAAGATAATTTACATCTTGCTGGAAATTGTGCCATATGGTGGTTCTGTCCAACATTCCAGCCACTTTGTGAGTGCCAGCTGTGATCCTGTGTAAATCTCCCCACTCTGCCAAAACTCGGCATAGAACATTTTGTGGATGTTCAGTTCTGCAGGACGTGTCTGTCCATCTTCTCCAACAACAAACTGCTGTATTACTTCAACTCCCTTGTGTCCTGATTTTATTGACTGTACATTATGTCGTGATAGCCATGTCCAAGCTCGGACTTCCTTAGGGTCTAGCTGAAAGCAAATAAATGTAACATATGAGCACTACACATAGCATGATATTTAACCTTTTCCTTTAAGCAGTCATCTATCTGTATTGAGAAGCTAGCAACTAACTGCCCAAGGTACAGCACGGTTTTGTATTATTCACTAAATCATCCCATGAAGGTTACCAATTTAAAGTTCCTAAATCAAGAATAAACTATCATTATTCAGTTCCTGTTGGCTATTTCAAACTGCATACTTCCATTTCATTAATCCTACTGTCTGAATCATCATGTATTACCATACATTTACAAAGAAATGGTTTGTGTAATTTTACAGCTAACCAGACTACTTAACACTAAGCAGACTGTTAAATAGTATCTGAATGCAGCTCACTTTTATTCTAGCTTGTAACTGCTTCCAGGTTTCTGAGGATTTTGAATGGAAATAAAGGACAACATGGTGATTCCTAGGCTCACCCACGGCGATCAGGGGTGGATACACCGACTCCCAAAGACACAACAAACGAGTTACAGTGTTTCTGGAATCTAACACAAGTCCTGTCTCCTCTTCAAGTTCTCTTAATGCACCATGTATGAGTGATTCTCCCACTTCTGCAATGAATTAAATTAGATCAGTCATAACCACAGTGAACAGTTAATGGTAAGTGGGTCTGTTGACACCATGGCATGTCATGTCCTCATTGTGGGAGGAGGAGAAGACACGCTCACGTATCATTTACATACCTTAACATCAAACATTGCTACATACATGGAGATGGCTCTGAGCTTGATATTTACAAGAAGTTACCATTGTGTGTACAAGATCTGTCTGGCTTCAAATAACACAAGGTAAGTAATGCTGAATGTATTTAGACATTTGTACTCCTTTTGGTAAATCCCATGTCAAGTTGAGCACTTTTGGTTTAACGTCAATTGGCTACTTTTGTTTGTTGTCCAAATTCTAAATTTCCGATGCTGCACTGGGTTATAGTGAAAGTGAGGCAAGGCAGATATTTTGATTGACTGTTACAAATTTTGGTGTTTACTGTAAACTTGTGTAATTATTGTAAAATTATATGATTGCCCCTAGCTTAACCCTGTACTTAGACAGCTTTAGTAAACTAGACTATACTATTAGCAGTATAGTTAAATATTTTACTCAGCAACCAGAACATAACTCCTGCATTATGATGTCCTTGAGTTCCTGGCTAGCTACACGCACTGATAGAATATTTTTCAGACTAAAGCCGCTCGCAGGCACCTATCTTTCCAAAGGCCAAAATGATATTAGTACTAGCAGTTTTCAATAATCTGCTATTAAACTCAAAACTGAATGGTGGCAGCGCCAACGAAACCGTGAGGACGAAGAGAGTGAAACTAGAACTGTCAAAGTCAACTGAAGCATAGTGTTTCCTTGGGTAGGGTGTAGTTTGGGTCAGAATTATAACAGGGAGGCACCACAAATTTGCATGGTGGCTGCCATGGATACAATGTCATCACAAGTAACCAACAGTGGGCATTTTTCCAGCATGGATGTTGAACAGGATGCTAAACAACTTGTAAAAACCCAATTCCAGGCTGAGTCTATAAAACATTTGTGTTCGAAAAAGGCTTGGAATTTCTTGGTCGCTATTAGCTTCTCATAAAGGACTGTCATTCCACATAACACTTACATGAAACAAATCTATGTAACTTATCAACAGTATTTAGTAACTTAAATGTTTAACTCATGTGAAATTATCATCATGAATTAGTTGTGCAGTGATTAATCAATGTTATAACCAATTAGTGAAAACATAGTGTCATGTAAAGCAGATGATGATATTAAGACCATCAAAGTTTCAGGCATTCATTTACAGCTTTCAACATGCAAATACATTCATTTGCTTTACGTATAATTCTTCTCAAACTCCACAGCTGCACCCTTGTTATATGAGGGTAATTTCTGAAGTAGGATGCTGTGACATGGCAAAGTAACACAGGAATGTCTGCTTACAAGGCTTGTCATAAACCTTGTATATTGCTTAAAAGTCACATTCAGCAAATGTTTCATGGGTGGAGCTACAAACCTAGATGCCCCCCAGGTGGTACCCATGCCCTGGGGAAAACACGCATGTGATCAGAGCGCTGAGTCATCAGAACATACGAATCAAACGATTCCACAAGAACTGCAACTCCAACGTAAATCCCTCTTTCTTGTGGTGGTGTTACAGGTGTGCTACATTGATGCAGTCTCCACACGGGACATTCTGGTGAATGCTGCAAAAAAATGACCGATGCGCGTCAGTAAATAATCCTGTTTTAGTCGTCCAAAAACCTCAAGGTTTTGCATCAAATTCGGGACATACATAAAGTGTTACGCAATCCAGTTCATCATTTACTGCCCCCGTATTTTGTTTGTTTTCATCACTCAATATGTTCCCTTCGTTCTGAGAGTACAGCAACAGCAAGTCATCTTGAACTTTGCAATTTATCGTTGTTGATTTCTTATTGGGTGAGAAATGATGTACTAAACATGTTAAAAAGTCCGCTATTTTAGGTTTACCACATGCATTATGTGCCCCTAAACCAACAAGTACTCTTCTCACAATGGGTACATTACTGCTAGCAGCTGCCATCGTATTCCGCACTCGTCTATGTGAGAGGTTTTACTGATACACTGCGACGTACTTTCTAAACGCGTATCGATTCACGTACATACATATTCACTCCGTTTGTATTGCGTGCACAGGCAGCACCAGTGATTTGTAAATATAACTACCCATATCCACGGATCATGTGTCTACCCACAGCCATATAGAACATGGTGCTGCTATATTTACCAACGGAATAGCGGGATTATCATATATTTTCAGGTGAATAGAGCAAGTTACTGTCCAAATAGTTCTATCAAGATGCCCAATAAGTAACATTTAATCGTCAGTAACAAATGTTCTGCAGGCAGCACATTCCTCGTATGCCTCCCGTTGAAATCGAACATACTTTACTACATGTTTTGACGTCATCGTAAAAAATGTGTTTAATAGAAAATAGTATATAACTAAAACTGAAACATATAACACGACTGCTGGTTAATAAAAATTCCCCTGATTAACATAATATGGAGCTTTCGATTTCCATTTGTATTGTTTTATGATTATTATACGGACTTTCTCTATGTTCATTACAGTTGAATTTGCTTTGTCTGTTATCCTGCACAAATCATTAAAGTATTCATCAACACGAATGAGAATTTATGTGATCGATAAAATGTGTTTAATTAAGGAAACCCGGTCACTGATTTTGGAAACATTGCTACCTTAAGCGTTTGTATTTAGCTATTCCTACCGAAATTAGTGTCCATGGAGTTCGTGTCTAATACCTGCGTATGTAGTGCGCATTATACTCTGTGGTGAGAAATAGGTTTTTTTTTTATTCCAGTTATAAGAATCGTCAACGCGAGAAGAAGTAAATGGGCATCAAGGGGGTTGTACATGTCGATTAGATTTACATTAGATTGGCTTAGATTAGAATGGGTGTTCGCCGAAGTTATTTGGTTTGTGTGTCACATTCCATTGTGAGTAAGTATTGGTGATCATAGAATTGCCGGGAGTCTTCGCACAGCGATGGCAAAAATGCCCACTGTTACCCTCCCAACTTCTTCTTTGAGCTCCGTAACTACGGAATGGGACCCAATAACTAACTCTGATAAAGAAGTGGCGTCGAACCTGTGTTTAGTAAGAATCAAAAGGTGAGATATTTAAGTGTCTGTGTGTGTGAAACGATGACGGAGTACATTCATAACATTTCTGTGAATTGCGATTCTTTTACTCTATGTTTCTTTCTGGTATTTTACGGGCTATAACGGTGTGATATAGAGATGAGTTAGGGTAATAACTAGTGGTGGTTTAGTAATGTAATTTGTTCAGTTTGCGCATTAAATGTACTCTTCCCACCCCCAAGAATCCATGGTTATTGCGGGTGTAGTACCTCGGTGAGTACAATAATATTTATTTTATTTACTTATTTACGCCCATATAGTTACATGGTAACGTTAGACTTGTCAATATGCAGAAACTCATATACACAATAAAGTAAATTTATCAATAATATAATAGTAATGCACTAATAGAAGGTAATAGAATACAATATTTTAATATAAGATACTATAGATATAGCTGCACAAATTATCATCAGATACAAACCTTTAACCAGAATTACATAAGTTCAGTCAACTACACACTAGGACTACATCCATCCAGCTTACATAGTTAGGTGTGCTGTCTCTCTGTCATTGGACATAATAGATGACTGTAAGTCCATTTTTAGACTACTTTCAGCGATGCCATAGCTCAGGTATTTGTCAGACTCTCTGGACGCCTGGGTTCAGTCCCATCTGAGTCCACATGGGACTTGAGGCAGGCATAGTAGCACCGAGACAGGTTTTCCTCCAAGTACTCTCACTTTCCTGTTTCACTATTATTCCCCCATTGTACCATGCTTATTCCTTTATCACAGATGCTGTATAATCTTTCCAATTGACAGCATTGTTAAATAAGACACTTAGGCTGCTATTTTCCTTTAAGAGAAGATTCTAAGCCCCGTCCCCTATATCCCAAGTGCCTCCCAAGCATACAACATGTCAAACCACTTCCCCAGTTTGTTTTAATCCGAATTATCCAATAGTACTGTTTCATTTATTGGCCTGAAACTGTCAGTGTTTAGTAACTCTTCTGTGTCTAATAGTTCTGCCCATTTCCAGTACCTAATAACTCATTATCATTGCACTTTTCCAGCTGCTGTCTCTACCTGGTTCTAAATCTTTGGTGCCATTGAGTGCACATTAATGAACCTCTCGATACCTTCGTATGGAATCTAGGCTGAATTATGTCACTTTCCTTTCATGATTCATGTATATGGTCATTATTTTATCAGACCACTGTCGTTGACACTTCCTGCCGCTATTCCAATGGGCGTATGCACAGGTCACTTAGCAGCTATGGTTTTTACATTAAGTGTATCATTGGCTGAAAAACAGTATTGGTTAGATAAAGTAATGACCCTATATGTCCTTCAGAGAATTGCAGCCTGCACTAACATTTTATGCATACTATGTGGCATTCTCACTTCATTAACAGGTGTTTGGGTTAAATATCTGTCATTCTAAAGCAGGGTTAATGCAGGATGTTTAATGAAGTTTCTGCTTATGTCCATTTCAAGAGAGAGAAGAAAACCTTTTATTGTGGGATGTGTCTCTGTTGACCAGCCTGGTCTGTGCCTGGATGGGATGAAGGTAGAAATCCATAGGCTGTTTTTATAAGAGCACCTAGTGGACTGTATTTCATATTTACAAACTGTTATAGGATGATAGGGGAATTACAGTTGTGGCTAACAAACGATCGAAACTACAGAACAGTCTGGTATTTGTCATGTACACGAAACTGTTGTGTTTATTGAGGGTGGGGAAAACCATGCAGCTGAATCTGCCTCAGAGTTTACATCTTTGTGAAAGAAACCACATTAGATCATTCTGGTGACTTTTATCTGGTAGTTGTATTTGCCTTAAGAAAACTGTATTCACCATATATATTCCAACAACTGCACCATAATTAAATATAGTAAAATACATACATATGGTAAACATCCTACGTTTTTCATCCTTTTTGTTCATCTTCAGGGAAGTATTCAGCAAAGAAAAATACAGCAATGGCTAGTTAACACATAGATGTGCAATAATAGAGTTAAAATGCAATATTAAAATGGTTAAAAAATGTAGAAATTGTAGTACAGAATGTATATCATAACAGTTATTATTTGAATTGCAAACAGAGATCTTTTGCAGAAATTCATCCAGTTTTTAGGGATGTGTATTTTTTTCTCTTGTGGTTGTTTATGTCACTATGGATGTTTACACACTGCGATACATACATACATTTCATGGGTATATAAGTGTGTGACGAAGACAACAGGACGTGGAAAGTCTTAAAAACGCCAAAAGTATACAGTGTCCTTATTTTGGACTTTTTGCATGGTCTAAATTATAAGAACAAGACATTTCCGAAGCTGGCCCTGTTTATGTCTTTGCCTGAAGACGGAAGTAGAGCCGGCTTCCTAAACATGGCATTTTTAAAAATTTAGACCAGTGTTTCCCAAAATATTTTGTGTGCTGACCCCTTTTGGCTTTGAAAAATAACCACGGATCCCGTGGTCCTTGCTAATATAAATATAGAGTGTCTGGATGATAGGTATCTGAAATTAAAAATTTATATCTGAACAGATTTTAGGTAGCTACAAATACATACCAGTAGCATATGTAACAATGTATTGCAAGATTTGGCCTTAATTAAACTGATTTTCAGTCACTTTATGGGTACAGAGGGTTCGTAATTAGATATTCCAATGGTCATAAAAAGTAAACACATTGCCAATTAAAGAAGTTCTGTGATTATTGTTACAAAACATTATTCTTAGGTGACATTGCCCTGTTGTGCATTTTGTATCAGTAATTGTTGTGTCTTATGTCTTTGGTTTCTGTTCGATACTGCTACGTATATTGGCTGTCAGCATCAGCCATCCAAGTAGGGCATTGGTTCACAAAGAGAGTAAGAAGAGACTTCTCCACATTTTACTCTTTTTGTGAACCAGTGCCCTATCTTACGATGGCTGATTTGGATAGCTGAAACATGTAGTTGTATCATATAGGAATCAAATATACAAGAACCATGTAGTTGTGTTTGTTGGATGGTAAAATACACTTGATTGAAAATGTTATTCCTTTAATTTAAAAAATAAGTAAATTTAAAAGTAGCCATTACAGAAGTGTATCCACAGATCCTCTGGGAACTGGTTGCAGATCCCTTGGAATCCACAAATCACACTTTGGGAACCATTGATTTAGACAATGTACAAAGTCCAAAATAAGGAGATCATGTCAGTCAGTCATACACCTTCCTCAAAGCCCTGTGGTTTTGAATAAAGTATGCAGAATTTTTATGATGTAAAATACTACAGACATTTTATAAAACAGTATTATGGATTATCTTTACATATAAAAGATTCATCTACATAGTAAAAGGAATCTGTATTTTATTTTCTAATGCTATTTTAAATTTTTTCTTTTCATTCCTAAGGATTGTCAGAATATGTGGTAAACTGATTTTTATTGTGTCTGCTTTTCCGTTGCATTGCATGTAATTATTTTCTAATCCGTTTACAGCAATGCGTGTAGAGTTAAGCTGACATGCTTTGAGCTTATGTAGCATCATTTTTCAAGAGTATCTGAAGAAAATTGTTGATCATTATGTGTTATAACACTGTGATCATCCAAATGTAGACTGATAAAATCCAATTTTTTCTCCATGATTGTTTTTTATGTTGCTCCAGCATTTATGAATATGAATACCCAATTTTGAACAAGTACAGAAACAGTATAACAGTTTATAAAAATTCATGTCTTTTTTCCTGGATAGTTGGACACTCTGTTGTATCAGAAGGTGTACATCCTGAGACCATACCTCTAACCACATGTATTATTTTGTTTCACAGGGATATGATGTCCATATATAATGAACCACCACCCGGCTTGTTTGTTGTTCCTGATGAGAAAGACATAACGATTATTCATGCACTCATCACTGGCTCATTTGACACTCCATATGAAGGTGGATTTTTCTACTTCCTTATTCGCTGTCCATCTGATTACCCCATCAGGCCACCTCGAGTGAAGCTGATGACCACAGGTGCAGGAACTGTCCGTTTCAACCCAAATCTGTATAAGTGCGGGAAAATATGTCTCAGCATTCTAGGGTAAGACATTTTTACAATGTCTTTTTTATAGGGTGATAAATAATTTGATGGTGAATTATAGTGTCCTAATGAAAGGAACACTTTTGGAAAGCCTGTTCCTTATTCCGTTTATTATGTGTCATTCTTAGGTGTGTTCTTAAAACTGCGAAAAGTGACTATTAGCTTCAGTCTTTCCATCTGTCTGCATGGAACAATGGATTTTCATGAAATTTGATATTTGAGGGTTTTTAAAAAAATTGTCAAGAAAGTTCAAGTTTGATTAAAATCTGACAAGAATAATGGGTACTTGACATGAAGACATATGTACATTTATGATAATAGCTCGCTGAATTATTCTTAGAATGAGAAACGTTTCAGGCAAAAGATGTAGAGAAAATCAAAATGTACATTTCATGTTCAGTGACTTTTTTAAAAAATCATGCCGTTGTGAGGTAATGTGGAAAAATATGACAGAGCCAAACAGGCCACAGATGACAGTATAATGCTGTGCAGAAAAGATGCGCTTTGCATCCTGGGTAACAGGCAAGTATACAGACACACATTCATATTATTTAATAAGTATTGCTTTTCCATGGCAACAGTGGTTACATGAATGCATCTCAATGCTATGTTACACACACATTGCCTGGTCTCGTGTTTTCTTCTTCCTGAGGTATACTGCAACATAATTACAGTTACTGTGAAGTTTGGTGTGATTTGTAAATGTAATTTACTAAACTGAACACTTTCATCAAGATAATTCACATTCACTTTCAAGTTTTTATGAAATTTGGTAATTCCAGTCATTAGTGAATAGTATTGGTTGGATTCATCTTTATTCCATACAAGATTATTTGACTTGCTAATGTCCATTACCTAGATATTTAGATTTCTACTACTGCATGAATTGAAACTGCTGTCATACTGAGAATGTGGGCGGTATTTTTGGCCCGTACAAGGTACATACATTGATGGCCAAAACGAATTTTCATTGGTATATGATTGCTTAATAAAAATTACCTTAGTCAGTGTTTGTAGAATACAGTACCTTAAACAGCTGGCAGACTTGGTAGTGAAAGGATCTGCAGTATGTAAGAGCTAATAGTTTTGATGTATGAGATTGTAAGGTTACTGCTTGCCTTGTGGGAGTGGATGGTTACAACACAAACCATTGAACCAAATTCATTTACGTTTATAGTGGAATTTCTTTAATCTAGATGCTGATACTTCAGAAATGCTAATACTTTGGCAGTGGGGGAAAATAGTCCCAAGTCTGTAAGTCCTCTGAAAGGGCCTCCAAGATTGTCTCTGCGTCAACCATTATGGTATTTCTTGAGTCCACATCTCCTACTCCATCAACTTCTTCACCTGTGAAGACACCTATTCCATAGTCTCCTGGTCCTTCAGCATCCCTTGTAGAAACTGAAGAGACTCCAGAAAAAAATAGAAGAGGATTCTGATGCTCCCGAATGAGTAGCTGAAGTGACATCCAAGTGGTATACTTTTCTGAATAGTTGCCCAGCCCATATAATAGGAGCACCAACAATAAATTTTCTCTAAGAACTTAGGTCAGTGTAGGTACTGTTTGATAATCTGGATTATTTGGTAGACTGGCAACTGTGCAGTCATGTGATTGCTCGATTGAAAGAATTATTCTATATAGGACAGGTTTTGTATAATTGATACTGATAGGAGGATAGGTAAGGAAATGTGGCAGTTAATTAATATACCATGGTGAGAGAGTCATAGTGCTTTGTTTTGATTTGAGTAATTAAATTCAGGTTAATATTTAAAGGTATACAGTGGTTGCTGTATGTCAGTGTACATGATCACAACATGCATGTATAAAATTGTCATTTTTGTTTCCTGGAAATGGCTGATAATGAGCTGGTAGAGAAGGGGTTGTGGCTTGTGGCTCACCATTTACCTCCATCTAGTTCTGAGGTTAGAAATGTGTAAGTTATATATAAAACTCCACTACCTTATACATATGATGTGCAAACTGCAGCCAGATAGTAACAGAGTGAAAGGTTTGCCAGTAGAGGAGAATATTCTGCAGCAAGTGGTGGGCATATTGCTCTGGGCTATCTGTATCAGTTAACCAAAACACTTATAATTATATTTTCTGGCTTATAGTTTTATATCATTTAGCTGGCTAGATTAATGACACAATCAGACACTTTTAAGGTACATGTGTCGATTTACTTGGGACTCTTGTAGTAAGTTTGTTACTGTTTGTGCCCACTGAAGGGCAGTTTGTGCAGGCAGCAGTGTGGTGTTGGAGAACATACTGTTGAGAGTGGGAGGATGCACATTTGTGTCTCAGCTCTGCAGAAGGATGTTTATTACCACTCATTGTTCTCAGAAACTTCTTGTTTGTTTGTTAGTGATGATGTTTGAAGGGATATAATTTGGTGTTTTTAACAGAACATGGACTGGTCCATCTTGGAGTCCTGCACAGAGTCTGTCCAGTGTCCTCATCTCTATCCAGAGCCTTCTAAATGAAAAACCTTACCACAATGAGCCTGGCTTTGAAAGAGTAAGTATGCATTGCTGTAAATGACTTCCACTTGTGAACATGCACAAAAAAGACACAAAATGATAAAGTGGCTTGTGGGAATGAAAATCTGAACCATCTAAAAACATTCAGATAATTTTGAAATTATTCGTTCTGTTCATTTTGCTTAACATTCAAGTCATTGCACAAGTAAGCAGTTACTCCCTACACAAACTACACAACCCACAGCATAGGGACATGATCCATAATGGGTTGAACGCAACATTAGATGTTTGTATATGCAGACAAATGCTGCAGTGATATAACAAACACAGAATTTTAACTGTTGCTCTATTCTATGTACTGTACATCACACTGCAAAAATCTGTATAATATGTGTGTAACACTTTTTGTGCATCATCCACCCTACACTTCTAAATTTAACTTCTGAATGCTGTATACATTGAATGTTGTAGATGTAATTAATTATTTTAGGAAGTTTTAAATCAGTGTATGAGCTCCCCCAAGATGGAACAGACATGCCAGAACACGCAGGAGTGGTGAAAGACCATACTTTTATGTATGCCTGTAACTTGTGCATTTACTTGGTTTTATAAATGAATATTCAGATGATTTGTTTCCTCTAAATATAGCTGGGCCTCAGAGTTAGAAGATGCATACTCAGCTTGTGCACTGATATTGCATACCTTGATGATTCTTTAAACCTTTAGTGACCAGCGGGACATATATGTCCCGCTTACAAAGAGTCTTTTCAAGTCCGCTGGGATAACAGTATCCCACTTTTTCTCCTTGCTGCCATCTACCTTGAAGTATCTCTATTCCGTTGAACCAGTCAGAATGCATTTT
>JGI20169J29049_11449227_pt1 | contig 11896 bp, 12 predicted proteins | sample TergutNc150P1_FD_29049 | JGI IMG/M metagenome (IMG submission 29049) | reverse complement strand
ATACTTACAACTGTGTTACAATTGCCTACAGTATTCAGTACAGTAACATGCTGTACAGGTTTGTAGCCTAGGAGCAATAGGCTATACCATATAGCCTAAGTGTGTAGTAGGCTATTCTATCTAGGTTTGTGTAAGTACACTCTATGATGTTCGCACAACAACGATATCGCCTAATGACGCATTTCTCAGAACATATCCCCATTGTTAAGCGATGCAGGACTCTACTGTCATTCTGTCAGGTCTTGTATCTTTACAAACATGTAGCTGTCTTTCCAGGACTCTGCAGATTTCATTTCAATATGCAGCTGGTTTATTGTGACTCACATGCAATTACCTTGAAGAGTGAGCTCTCAAGTTCTGCTTGACTGATACTGCGGTTTGTTCCTCCACTTTTGTTTGTTGTACTCGCCTCACTGTTGTCCTCTGCTGGATTGCTTGTCAGTTCTTTCTTTGCCTCAGAGGGGCTCAGAGCTCCAAACAAGTCGAAACTCATTTTAGCCAACCGCAATTGCTCCAGCACATATGGCAGGGCAGACTCCTTGAGGTTCCCAATTACCTGCCTTGCAATCAGCAAAGCAGCCAGTTGCTGCAAAACAGGCCCATCATACAAAAATTAGTATATGATATAAAATATACAAGTTTTAAGTAAAGTTAATCAATTACAAATGGTTCTGAAAATAACATATGACACTTGGGATGATTCAGTTTCTATGCCTTGTTTAATGTTCCAAACAAAACACACTCCAGGAACTGGATTATTCCTTCTGCAGGTGAAAGGTTGTAAATTATTAACAAATATAAGAAAAAGTAATGGACCCATGATTGAACCCTGAGGAACCCCAATTGTAACTTTTTTCCATCTAGAAGAAACACTATTATATGCATTAATGTTATCAGTGAGTACTTTTTGGTATCTTACTCTGAGGTAAGATTGTATCAAAGTTAGTAATTACCCACTAGTTTCATAAAACTCTAGTTTATCTACTAGAATTTCGTGGTTAACACAATCATAGGCCTTCTTGAGGTTACGGAATATTCCTCCCACTGAAGGCCTATTATTCATAGCTTTTAATATTTCATTAATTACATTATAAGATGCAATCTTGGCGGAACTATTAACTTTAAATCCATATTGTTCCTTGACTAGCATGTTATTAGTGCATATATGTTTATATACTCTTGAATATATTAGTTTATCAAAAATCTTAGAAAAGGACGTTAAGAGAGAAACTGGCCTATCATTTGTGGTGAGAAGTTTGTCTCTTTTCTTATAGACAGGTTATTTATAGTATATTTTAGTCTTTCGGGGAATACATCTAAAGAAAGGGATTTTTTACAAATATAGGTTAAGTGGGAAATGATAAAAGGGATGTTTAATTTTAGAATTTTTATGGGGATTTCATCATACCCACCTGAGTTTTTAGTCTTTAAGGATTTGATAATCTTTACAATTTCATAAGTTGTGGCATAGTTCCAGTTTGTTCTTGGAAATGTGCTGTTAAAATTGTTAATCATGTATTTGTAAGGATTCACATTATCCCTAGGATCAATGTTACCTTTTTTGATGTTTCCAATACCAGTGTCAGCAACAGTTAAGAAATCATCATTAAAAGTGTTGGCACTTTCCTGCGCATTATCCGTTATAATGTTATTAATATTTAAGGATTTAATATCATTTTGATTGTTGTTATTACCAATTTCTTTTTTTGTAATTTTCCATGTAGTTTTTGTTATATTCTTAGATTTAGATATTAATTCATCATAATACTTTTTTTGCTGTTTTTATAACATTTGTTAATATCTTGCAATATCTTTTGTATCACAGTTTCGGAGTGGTATCATTACTTCCCCTATTACTCACGTATAAAATTCTTCTGTTATGACAAGATACATTAATTCCTCTAGTTATCCATGGGTTATATGTGTTGTATGTGGAATTAAGTTTCCTTTTAGTGAAACGCGCATAAAAAATTTTTAAGTCAATGTTTGAAAAGCTGTTAAATATAACATTTCTATCAGATTCTTCAAAAATATCCTCCCAACTTTCTGCAGACAATTTAGATTGAAATTCATCTATAATGAAGTTATTAAGGTTCCATAACATAACAAGATATGAATTCGTGTATAGGAGCAATGATGCTTTCTGATTTTAGTAGTTGAGTGTCATGATCTGACAACCTAATGATGAGGGGATTAATAATAAAACTTCTTGATAAATCAATAGAAATGTTATCAATCACAGTACTTGAACCACTAAAAATTCTCATAGTAAAATTTACTGTACTTTTTAGATTGTAGGTAGCAAATACAGTAACTGCTGTCTTCCATTTTGACTATCAAGATAATTAATACTTATACACCCATGGACAATAAATTAAATTTTTTTGGTATATAATAGATTCATAAGAGTTTCTAATTTCCTCAAGAAGTAGTCATAATTTCCAGTAGGTGATTTATAGATAGTTTTAATGACTATTTTAATCTTACATACGTTTAATTTGATGGCACATATTTAAAGATCTCTCTCTTTATAGATATGGTGAGCAGGAATATTACCGAAGTCCATGGATTCATGCACAAATATACATACACCGCCATTTTTATACAGATGCCTACAAAATATGGCACCAAGTTTATAATATTCAATTGACATTAAATCTATTTCCAAATCTTTGAGGTGATGCTGAGTTATACATAGTAAATGTGGTAGCTCAGAATACCATATATTTGATAACTGGCTTATTTTTCCCTTTAAGCCTTTTATGTTTTGATGATAGATCTTAAGGTAATTGGAACTATCTTTAAAGAGAGAATTTACATTAATATATGAAGGACAATTAAACCTAAAATCAGGATAAAAATTAGTAATGGAGCTATCATTCTGATTACAAATGTTACTGTCCTCTAAAACTTAAGATGTCTTTCATGATAAAAATCATTTTGTCTTGTGACAGGTGGCCTTTTTGTCCTAGTTGATGTTCTACGGGTGACTGTATCGGGCTGTGTTTTTGGATGATCAAGTGCTATGGTTGTGGGGATTACTATTTCCTTATTAGCTAGATGTGTACTGGCATTTTCATTTAGCTCCATTTTCCATTTTAGACTAATAGGTTCCTCAGTTTTCTTACCACTTAGTTTATAAATTAAAGAAGCTATTTGTTTAGCTAACAGCCCTCTTCCAAATCCATTCTGATGCACACCATGTTAAGTGAAAGGTTTCTATTAGAAGTGAATTCCAAAACTGTAACATAATTAAATAATTTTGCAATTTTCTTCAGTTTTGAATCAAATGTCTTGATTTCCCTATTCACATTTTTCACATGGAGTTATCTGACAAGTTATATCTATGCAGAATATCTAGCATTAACATGTTTGTGTTATTGTCCTGTAAAACCTTCACAATCTGTAATATCACCTTTTTTGAGTTACTGTTATAGACATCATTAATACCACCACTGAACACAAGCACATCACCATTTTTTGTTAGTCTGGATAAGTCTATTATTGTCTTTCCCACAATATTTTCCAAGCCAGCACCAGGTTTGATGAATCCAGCAACCTCAAATTTTGCACTTAAATAATTAGCAATTCTCGGAACACTTCCCTCAAAATCGCTGTTGCCTATAATAACCACCTAGCTTTTGGTTGTTTGCATGGTTTTTCCAATGCACACATTCACAGCATGTTTCTTATATCCTCCCTGGAAGCCTATTCTTGGATTTGTGACTCTTTTTATTTTCTGTCTTGATATTTGTCAATTTATTATTGTTGGAATGGAATAAGTCTAATTATCTTCCTTAGCAAACTGTTTCAGTTGGGTCTTCTTTTGATTTTGTAGGTTACGTTGAGTTACAATCTTCTTTTGTGGTTCTTCTACTGGTTCCTTTGTAGATGTACAATACCTCACTGGGTTATGCTTGTTATCCTTTTGGTTACTGTCAATATCGCTTATTTTAGTCTCAGATACTGTATTTGTTTTCACATCATTTCTAATTATATCACTGTCAACTTCACTAAATGTAAAGAATGTTCGAGATCGGAGTTTGTTTGATTGTACACTCAGATACTTTCTCCATATTTTTGTTTTATCTCCTATTTTAACTTTAGGATGTCTTGGCATCACCAAAATCCAATTACATACTCTTCTAGATCAGTTCTTAACTACTGAGATACAGTCATATCCATACTATCTTGATTATGTTCCTTGTTAAATAAGTCGATGATCAATTGGGCAGAACTTAATTCGCTTAGAGACGATGAAGCTGTTGTTCAAGATCAGCACATTTTCTACTGTCTGATAGTGTAACAGATTTTTCATTATTAGTCAAACTTTCAAAGTCACACTCAGTTCGTGTGAGCGCCTCCATCATCTCAGTCACTGAAAGAGGTCCTTCAGTTAATTGGAGTTGTGACTAATGAAGCATCAAAAACAGCAAAGAATGTTTCAACTGTGACCTCCTACAAAGAAAGTTAACTTTCATACATGTCCTGTTCTTCTAGTACCATTGCCATTTCGTTTGGGTAAACAGAGGGAAGTCCCCACATCCCTTCTGTCTACTCAGTCTTTCCTTTTTGATTTCGTCCATTTGTTCTCTCTTCCTAGTGTCTTCCAGTACTTGACTAAACCATCTTGTCTGAGGCATTTCCACTAGCCTCTTTCCTTTAACTATTAATTGTAACGCTCTTCTTGGTGTCCTCAGTTGGTGAAAAATTTCTGCTATCAAAATTTCATTTCTTATTTTACACATACCTGTCTTCCCTTCCCTCAGTACTTACTCCAAAATGTCCTTGACACTTATTGTATTACTGGCTCAGGAACAGCAGTTGTTAAATTTTGACACTATGGTCTGCCAGGTTGATAACAAGTAGTCACACGGTTCAGTAGATGTCTCAGGAATAACAGCTGTTAAATGTTCAAACTGTGGTCTGAGAGGTTGATAATACGCAGTCATGTGGTACAGTACACTGTCTCAAACATACCAACTCTGTCTCCAGGAGGGTATGCCAGTGAAACACTGATACTCAGCTACTACACCAAATGATGCCATAACCCTGGTAAAAATAAAAATCTTCATAGTCATACTGACTACACTAAAGTAATAGTAATGCTTTAGACTTGTATTTGGGAGGTTCTGGTTCAAATCATTCCCAGGACACCAAATATCCCAAGTCAAATTGTCACAATTTTCCTCATATTGGCGAAGATCTTTTATTCCCACATTCTTTCTAATTCATTACTAATTTTTAACATCCCACCATCTAATACACATACTCATGATATACTGACAGCATCCTTAAGCAAGTGCAAATAAACTGACTGTGTATGTACCTGGATTAAGAATTTCAAAACACACAATTACCTCTTTTAGTTTTTCCATATCTTGTAAATAAAAAGCAATGTAGAAGAGAGACAGGAAGGAATTCACGAACTGGAACTGAAACAGATACACAAACTTAGCAAAAACACCTGACAGTGTGGACTGGACATACTAGGTTTGAAAATTAGATGAATGTAAGCACAAAAGAGCTGCAAGTAGAAATATTGCAAGGGTAAATCAAAAAGGAAGGAGAATATTTGACTAATCCTAAAAAAAAACAATAACTTACAAAAATTGTATTATTACTTTTCAGTATAGTTCCCTTGCTTCTCCTAACACTCTTCACACCAATCCACAAGCTACTTTGTGCCACCTAAAATAAATGTTTTTGGTTGTCTGTGTAACCACTTGTGCACCAAATCTTTACTTTATTCACCATTTTAATCAATAACCATTTCATGCTTCTTCAGTGGGCTGAACATGTGATAATAAATATAAGTAAATTCTGGACAGTACAGTAGATAATGGAGAAGTTTAAAGTGAAGTTTTCAAATCACTTTAAAGGCCACATTGGCTGAATGAAGTTGAACTTTATCCTACTGCAGGACAACAACTTTAGACAGTAGACCACTGTGTTTACTGAAAACAGAAGGTTTAAATTGCTCCCCAAACCTGGCAAAATATCTCATGAATGAAGCTCTTTCCTTATTCCTGACAATGATTGAGAACCTGACCATTCAAATCACAGAACATCATTAACACAACTTTGTCAGAGAAAAGACATTTCTGATTTTTCTGTATTGTGGGCATGATATATATTTCCACTCATGCTTTGCTGCTTGTTTACAGGTTTGTAGTGATACACCCATGTTTTATATTTCTTAACTACCCATTACATAGACACCCCTCATTCACTGATACCATTGCAAAAACTGCATGCACAGTTCCAAATGTTTTCATTTATGCTCATCCATAAAACACTTGGAGAATTCACACTGCACAAACTTTGCAATATTTGAGGGTGTTATGTATTATCAAACATACAGTCCAGCAGCATATGTCTACTCTTTAAGCAATTGTAGGGACACAAATCCACGGTCTTCTTGAACGACAACATTAACTTGGTCAAAACTGTTTACCATTGCTAAGGTTGTTGGCTGGCAAGCATGGTCATCATCAACCACACTTGTTCTGCCATTTATAAAACTTTCACCTTACACTAACACACTTTCTCCTCATTGCACCGACATACTTCTGTGAATTTCAGATGGTTTGACCCCTTATGCCTACAGAAACCTGATTACAGCACATTATTCATTAATGGTGCAGCTGCAAAGTGGAGCTGACAATTCAGATTGAGTGCAAGTTACTGGCAAGACACTTCAAGACTTACTTAACAATATGGTCGGTATGATACACACAGGAGAATGTTCTGACAAGGGGAGTTACAACTGCTAACAAATTACTTTTACTTTTTGATTTATCCTTGCAAATTAAGAAAATCTGAAGTGCTGGATGGACATGGAGCATGGATTAAGACATTCTCTGAACAACAGCTTACACAGTACGATTAGTACTTAAAATTTCTTACTTATAATTTAATATGGTTTAATATTAAGGTCATGCTTTTCTGAAATGTGACATCATGTAGTCACCACTCTGATACTGTAACACAACATTAATATTCAGGGCCCTCAGAACCTAAAATCTTATGTGGTTCAAAGTATAAATTGAAATTTAGGTAACCTAAGTACACCACACACATATATTTACCAGCATAGAGAGTTGGCTGCTCCACAGGTTTACATTTTCAGGATATTACCTGTACAGAACATGTTCAACTTTGTGTATGACTGTAAGGCCAACCTCCTTTTCCAGATAAATTAAGAATAAAAAGTCTTATATTTGGATGAAAGGTAAAGCTGTCCCTGTGCACACCACACAGGCATACAGGAACTGGAGGTACAGGTCTACCAATTCTTGGCCTTGGGTCTAGATTGAATGAGTGATTAGGTTCACGTCCCAGTCACTTTACCCCTGGATACAGGCACCCTGGTACCCATTCACTAGAGTCTTGATGAATCCCAGAACCAGTCTGAATGGTATGGAAAAATAAATAAATCAAGCAATAATTCCTATGACATCCAGTCCATAGACAGTCACCACACCAACTGCTATATCCTGGATAATTATAGGAATTTGACTTATTTCAGTAAGAAGCCCCATTGTTATATTTCTCAGACTGAAAAATTAATGAAACTGCATGAGAAGCACAAAGCAACTTCCCCGTGCAGACAAACTTAACATATTACCTTCTCAGCATCATCTCAATTTTTTAAGTAGCCAACTTATGACAGGTCTGTCCCACGAACATTTACTTGTCTTGATCATATTCATGCTACATGCCCAACACTTCACGTGGCAATCATAACTAGTTTATATCACTCACAAAGGTCACTAATCTATCTCTATACCCAAGATGTTCCTTCAAACAAAATTTTGCAGCACTTTAAATAATCTACAGCAGCACTAAAAAATGGCTGCCACTAGGCATTCAATATGTAAGAAGCTGCAATACTCATGCTTTAACTGTACCTTACATGCAACAAACAAATACTGCATTGCACTCAGAATAGGAAGTACATTGAACCCTCTTGGTTCGCAAGGGTTACATTCATGAAAATCCCATGGTGAGAAAACTGCAATGCTCAAGAGCTTAGGAGAAACAAAGACACACAAAACATCAAAACTATGTTAGTTACTGATTAGTAAACATGAAAATATTTTTGTTGGTAATTACTGGATAGGTTTTATCATAGTTGTAGAAATAATTATAACAGAAGAGTAGGATAATATTGGATGCTGAAACCAAAAGCCTTTATAGACTTGGATGTGAATGTACACTGGAATTTTCTTCCAACATAGGCCCATCTCATCAGCATTAAAGCCTTGCTGTGGTGAATGGGCTTTCACCTCAGTTACCTTCCTAAAATGTTCTGGCTACTGAGTGCAGGCCATGTTATCAGCAGACCCTGGTCTTCCTTATCTCTTCACAATACGTAGTCTCATCTGCTTCTTAAAATGTCCATACCATCCTCTGCTGACTTGGAATTTGCCCTTCTCCTCACTTCCAAACTCATATGTAATGGCTGTATAACCACAATGCCTTCTCCCTCACCACGGCACCACTGACAATCCTTCCTATGCCTCATATTCCAGCCATTAACACAAAAACCTTTCCATCTTTCTAGGGAAGAGGTCACTAGAAATTACACAAGAACTGTTTGCTCTTAGTGAGGAACTGGCCTCAAGGTTTCCCACATTCTTAATTTTAATTGACAAAATGAAACATCAGTTTGTTTACACCAGAATGGTGTTACACCACAGCAATTCTCATTCCCCTGTCCAACTGGCCCAGTAACACCATAATCTCTAACAGAAACATTACTTTTTTATCCTTAGGCTTTTTGTAAGCACATTCAATACTGCATAACTAGGTAGCTAATGAGACAGACATGCAGATAGATGCAGCCTTTATAGTATTACTACTTTGCAAGCACAACCATGAATAAGCAACAGCACTACATCACAATAGACAGGGTCACAATTCTTCTGCGAATAGGATAAACACAACGTGCAAACCCATGAATAAGGCAAGCAGCAGACTCACACCCACTACATCTCAGGACAGCTGACTCTTGTTCATTCCCATGAAAAAAATTTGTACAATCACTACCAGCTGACTTTTTGTCATTACTGCACACTGCTGTCTTCATTGGACTCAATATCCGCTGATGTACTGCCACAACTGCACACTTTTATCCTCATTTGGATCCACTATCAGTTGGTGTACTGCCACCACTGTACACTGCAATCTCCAATTGGATCTACTATCAGTTTCTGTACTGCCTACCATTACTGTACATTACTATCCACTACCAACAAGTGTACTGCAAGTACTGTACACTGTTATCCTCTATGGATCCACCATCAGCAGGTGTACTATCATCACTGCACATTGCAATCCTAATTGCAATTCACTTATCAGCTGCTCTACTGACATTATGGCACACTGTTATCCTCATATGGATTCACTATAAGCTGGTGTAATGCCATTACTGCACAATTCTATCATCACTTCAACCCACTGTTATCACTGCACACTATTATCTTCAGCTGGATTCATTATCAGCTGGTGCATTGCCATTATCGCACAACGGGATTCTCATTTGGAATTTCTGGTGGTGTTAAAACCCAATAATGTCACATGGTTTAATAGAAAGGTATACACACACACACATTCTCTCTCTCAACAGACTTCTAATACACACAAAATTTAACATGCATAACATAGGTCATTCTAACAGCAGATTCAAGAGGCATTTCAGGTGAACAGATTTACAGCACATCCATATATTTTCAAATCATGACACAAATACATAGGAATTGAAAAGGTGCTCCTTGCAATCTAAATACTCTCACATGATTAGCTGCATCATCACTGAGACAAATGTCAGTGTTTTGGAAACAAGCCTCCAAAATATTAGCATTTAGCCCAACCAAAATGCAGCCAATCACCTGAGAAAATTTCAGCACCTTTATTCACCAAAGAAGGGTTTAATATGACAACCTACAATAATCATCATGCATGATACAGCCATTAACTAAAATATACTGTACATACATATCCTGGATTCAGAAATTCTTCTCCATAAGAAGCAGAAAATTACAGTCATCCCATTTTCCAGAAGTTAGTTATCTTCTACAAAGTTTCACTTTAGAGCATACTATCACACTGAATAACATTTTTCTAATGATGAGAGGTGCTAGTACTATACTGAAGTAACTGAAAGAACTCTCATGCATTGGCCACCTCAAATATCCCTTATGGAGGTATTTGCCCAGTACTTTCCACTCCAGCTGCATAGCCACCCAGTTCACACAAATGTTGATGGTAATATCACACAACAGACGAGTACTTTAATCTCGCTGAAAGAGGTAAGGAGTTGGACAGGAACTCTCAGGCATTGCTATGCCCAACATCCATGAAAACTCTTCTTATGGCCTCAATATTTACACTGAATGAAAATCAGTGAATTAACTGTCTATGTCCTGACTATATCTGAGGCCCACCCAGCCATATATTCAGTGAGTTCTGGGTATACAGCAACCACTGACAAACCCAGTATATGTGCTGTCCTTTATCTTACTGCCCTTTCAATCCAGTGCAAAATATGACAAGATTTTAGGCATATAACAATGCATTAAAAATGATGGATATGTATTCACAGTGTAATAAATCTGGCACGTTAACTCTCTTTTGGCTAAGTCACTTCTCTTCAAAAAATTTTCCACTCCAATATTTATCAAGTCACGTGCATGGTGTGCACATAGAGTACAGGTAGGCCTTCACATTAACTAAAATTTTAACACATACACAAACTGTAGTAACACTCAGCATTTTAAACTTCACGAAAATCTGCCCCCATTTCTTGCACTGTTGCATGTGAGCATACAGACACAGCAACACACAGGTGATGTTTGTTCTGGACATACCAGAAATGATAAATAACTTTTAATTTCAATTACAAAAGTACTGACAACACCACAGTAAAATACTGAAACATGTATAAATGCAATTACAATTTCCAGCAGCTGTCCACATTTTTCAGAGTTAACACTATCAAAAGACACACAACTGATAAGCATTTGCTTGTCCCTCACCGCCATGTCCAGCTATTTCCTAGGGTAAAGGAGATCAAAACATGAAACTGATCAATCATGTTTGTGAGGTAAGAATATGTGAAGCCTTACCATTAATTAAACAGCTATGTCTTGTACAACATTTTTCAGATCAAATAACAACTGGCTAATAACAAGACCTTTATCTAAACTTCTGGTGCATTACCAGTATTCTAATGATAGCCACATCCACAGTTACTCCCCTGCCCATGTACAGCCACCATGTATTAGATGCAGTATGGTACAAGAGCATTATGAAATGTTAAAAAACAAGTAAAAATGTGTCCATGTGGATTAAAGACAACATTATGACACGGTATAATTGGGTATGAAGGTATGGCTCCATGCACCATTAACCCTGGCATGAGGTGGGGGAAGTAATAATTTTCACGCACTGGTCACTTCATCTGCTTGACAGGTGGTTGGGCCCAAGTGCAGGTTTGGTTTTGCCTGATCTGGATGTAATGGTGAAGAGAAACATCTCTGTCCTCCTACAAATTACATCCTGGTCATTCAGCCTGCAGCTGTTAATTTTGCCTTCTTAGTGACCTTAACAATCAGTCAGACTGCACTGCTGTCCTGCACCATACTACATGCAGTTCACAACAGCAGAAAAACTTTACGTGCCTTTTATACCTTTTAAATTTGTTTATCCTCTGCTCCTGCCTGTCATTATATGTACCATATCAGCTCTCAAAACAGCTGTCACTACTTACATGATGTAACTCATTGTTAACCAACATCGCATATGAGATGTGAGTTGTTCCATCTCCTGCTGTCTTTGTGACACACTTACAGATCCATGGAATGTATATATGTATGTATGTATGTATGTA
>JGI20169J29049_11449230_pt1 | contig 11904 bp, 8 predicted proteins | sample TergutNc150P1_FD_29049 | JGI IMG/M metagenome (IMG submission 29049) | reverse complement strand
CATTAACCATTCCATGCCAGTACCATAAACTTAAAAACCCCTCTATCCTGGGCAGCAGTCAGAAATTAAACCTCTGTGCCAGTGGACAGTTAAGCAGAGAACTAAAAATCTCACTAACCATGGTGAACATATACTGCTCCCACACTCAACACTTGTAACATATGCTAGTACCACACCCAACATTCTGAACACACACTGCACCCATACCCTAAAACCCAAGATCATCAGACGACTGATCACAATTAGTCTACTTACAAGTTTACACAACACTACATCATTGTAGTTTGGGAAGTGATACCATGTACTGCGGTTGCTAGATATACCCATGTTTTGGAGAAAGAGGCTGCCCTGAAGATAAAGACAGCAAAATCGTTCGAAATGTTGAATGACAGAGCATCACATTCCACACAGTCACTGGAAAGAAAACCTCAAACCTGATTCCACTGAGTGTAGGGACTGAATTAATCTGGCACAGGAAAGGGACAAGAAGTGGTGTTCTGCAGAAATGTGGCAAATTTATTGATAAGCTGGGCAACCATACACTTCACAGCAAATTTTCTGCACCTTCCTTACTGAGAAAAATCAATAGCTTAAACAAACTTCATTTTCTGAAATGGCCCAAAAGCATTAATTCCGATTCATAAGTTCAAAATGTTACTACCAGAGTCTGTTTACAAAACAAATATATGGTAACTGGAGGGTAAGTGATAACTTTAGGGTGAGTGATAAATTTATGGTGAGTGATAACTTTAGGGTGAGTGATAAACCACCCTCCCAATAAAGGCAATGTGCATTCCCCATGCAACATTCAAAATTATTTTAACAATCATTCAGTTCTGATAACGGTAACCGGCAAAGGCTCAGTTCACTCATAATTGGCTCCTCTCCGGTCTTGTACTGCATTAACAAGCAGTAACTTGCAGCACCAGGATCACCCAATAAATGAATTAAATGAATCAACTCTAAACAGCTACTGAATCATTACCTATGCAAAAACTTGAACTGTTCTCCAGTGTATGATCTGCAGAAATCTTTTAAATACTCCTTGTTATTTAATGCTTTTAGTTAATGCGATTTAACCCCATTCACTATTTTATTGTCTTTGTTTTCTAGCTGAAAGAAACTGTGATCCTGGAATTTCTTCATTTCTCCTTTTTCAAGCTGGATGCTTGCAGTGTCAATGTCAGTCTTTATAGTAGAAATTAGATCATCTGTAAAAAAAAAATACATTTTGTTGTCAAGGACTCAAATTAAGCCATCATGCACAACAGTAACATGGACATGTAAATGAAGCAACAATTCAGGCAAACTGAAGGATGCCAACAGGGATGTTTCAACTGCCCATATGGATATTCTTTACTCTAAAATAAGTTGTGATATATTCTGTGTGTCCAGACCTGGCACAATCCATTTTCAGTACGTTAATAAAGTCAGACTATGACAATGTGGGCATGCAAAATGGATGGGTGCACAAGGAATGCATTTAGAAGTTTTTTTGAAGAAATTCTTGGAAAATGGCCATCTGGAAGAATGACAAGAAGGGAGGATAACATAAACATGGACCACAGGCAAACTATGTTATGAGACTGGGAGGTGCACAGATATGGCTCAGAATCAAGGACGATGGCAGACTTTGACATTATCAGTGAGAATTAGTTAATTACGAAAGACAGACAAATAGAATCAATGAGAAAATGGTCTTTCATATTCACACTACTTGCACACTTACCCAAGCTCCTGAAGTCCATTTCTGGTCGTATGTAACCAGTTATGCAGATTCTTAGTTGTGAGCCATAGAAATCAGTCCCAAAATAATTAATAATGTGAGTTTCCTGTGAGAAAACACAAAACAGCAAAATACAAACAACATTGTAATGAGTACACTTCAATTCAACATCTCAATAAATAAATGTGAAACACATACCATAGATTTCTTAATGTTTCTGAAGTATGGATTCCATCCAATGCTCATTACCATCTTGTGTACTGGACCATTATCCACTTTGGCCCAGCCATAATATACTCCAGTATTAATCTCTTCTGGCAGATCATTCACTACTTCATTTGGGAAATTTGCTGCAATGAATTCATACTTCTCACTCCATGGAAGAGGAAACTCATTTTAAAAAGACCTATTCCTCTCTTAGAAAGAACATAAATGTTTATACATTCAGTACAAATACAGGGGTATTTTCCTCTGAAACACATTTCTAGGTCTGTGTTCCAAATAAATGAGCACACACAAAATAAAAGCTACAACCTGCTTGCCACACTTCTTACCTTACAAAAGCTTACATCAGCTAAGTTTCTGTGCCAATGAAAGAGTGACAAAAGACACTTCATGCATTACCTAACTTTTGACTCTTTAAGACTGGTATGGTCAAATCATCCGGGAAAAGTGGGTCTCTGTCACCATGGCATGGCGTGTCGTCAGGTTACAGCTGGAGGAATGGCCTCCAACATGGAGGGTAGGTGCAAATATATTGAATAAGCAGTCATGGATAGCCAACAAGGGGTAGTCCTCTAGCTTGGGGGTTGGGCAAGGTGCTAACAACTCTTCACTGTAAAAACATATCTTGTTATGAAAAATTCATACAGAAAGCCTCGGACCTGGACTGATACTGTGGTACAAACTAAGCAACAAAAAAGGACATGAGATTTGGAACATGGAATATTAGGAGCCTGTATAGGGCAGGTTCACTTACAGCAGCAGCCAAGGAATTAGCAAGATATAAATTAGATTTAATGGGTGTGCAGGAATTTAGGTGGGACAAAGAGGCCACAGTAAGAGCAGGGGATTATAATTTTTTCTATGGAAATGGAAACAAAAATCATCAATTGGGAACAGGATTTTTTATACACCACAGAATAGTATAGAACCTATAATAGAAAATGAGAGTCTACATCAAGATAGTAATGATAATGGTGTCAGAATAGTAAAGTTTGCCACATCAAAATACCTAGTTGTCAAGAGCATGATGTTCGGCACCTAAACATTTATAAGTACATCTGGCCCTCTCCTGATAGGAAGACTCACAACCAGATTGATCATATATTGATAGACAGGATATGGCATTCGAGTATACTAGATGTACGAAGTTCCAGGGGAGCTGACTGTGATCCACAGTGTAAGTAAGTAAATAAGTATGGTTAAATCATACAGAATGGAACTGTATGTACACATGAAAAATGCATTTCTACTAATCAGTGATCAAATTAAACATTGAGCATCTTATGCTGAATGTCCTACGATTCACAAACATTTTCTCATATATTTACTTATCACGATCGTATACAATGGGAAAAGGAATTTGTGAACATGCTTGCCATAGTGTGACTTCTTGTTTAAAAAAAGTTACAAAGCATATATTCTAAGATGTATAGCAATTGGGATATGTTACTATTAAATAGGGTTAACAAACTTCTCAGCAATACTATTTGTCAAGGTAATAAGGCGTGTCATAAGGTGTAAGACACACATTGTACAGCAGGTTTCAGTTGTGTTTAAGTGATCATGGAATGCACAAATGTGAATACTACAACATGCTCTTAACCCTCAGTGACTGTAATAGTTGAGATGGTATTGATGCATGGAAATACGCACTACATTATTGTGGTTGATATCATCCAAACACAAACATTTCAATGACTGCAGCACCATTTCTAAGAAACATGAAGTGTTACACTTATGTACGGCACTTCTGAATGCAGACTGCTCACAGACTGCATGAACAAGAGCCAATGATAATACCATAATTGCAGCTATGGAATGAAACCTGTGGAAAACTCATGTGATTTGGCACAAGAATTGGAACTATCCCAAACAAATCCTCGAAATGCTTCTTGACAATTACTGGATCCAAATCACTACTTGTGGCAAACAAGTCTATTTGCAGGTGATCATTCTATACACTTATTACACATGTAACTACAAGGCAACCATCTGATAACTTGTGCCATTTGATGATTAACACGTATCTTGAACACTCAATGTTTTGAAGATATGCTGTATAACATTTTTTACTTACTATTCAACAAAGAATCACCCTACACAGAGCTTGTGAACGAATTTCTTTTCACTCTGTATACCCACCTTACCTTAACAGATATATACCAGTTGGTTCCCTTACTATTTTGACGAATACATTCCTCCAATTGCTAGCATCAAGATCACTGCCACTTGGGGGTTTCTGATCATGTCCTGTTCCTACTGAACTCTTTGAACTTATGAACTGGAGCTCTAGGATGACAGTAGCAATTGTGTATCACACACTCTTACACTATACAAATTTAACTTCAATTATGTGTGTATACACTAAAGTGACAACATTTCTATGGGCCTGGGCACAGAGTTAATGTTGAGTACCTCTATGCAATTATACCAGCTGGTACTGGCACACCCCCTTATCCAACCTAACATCAAACCCAACATAACACAGGTTATCAATAATTTAAACTGCAACTTTAAAGCTTTCTTTACTTTTTTATTTTATAAAAATCAAAACTATGTGTCAATGCAAAGGTATTTAATTATTAATGTAGGTCCTAATAAGTACACAATCTAATGAACAACAAGAGATGTACCTACCTACAGACTTCAATAATCAAGAACTGGTAGGTGTGAAACAGAAACAAAAGAATGATTTTCACACAAAAATTTTGGCTCCCTGCAGATTGGAGGAGGTCCTCTGAGGTTTTCAACATGTGCATAGTAGGTTCATCCATACTGTAGTACCCCTGCCCGATATTTCGACAAGTATTTAGTGATACAAACAGAAAGTTACATGTACGTTACATGTTCTGCTGATTAAGATTCTGATTCCTAAGCACCACAGTACAGTGGGATACATGAGACAGTGTGGTATAACATGCACTATAGATCCTGGTGCTAGATGGATACAGGGAGTCAGCTTCATGCTATGACAGCATTACCTGCAGCAGTGTACAAATTTTCAACTCAGAATTTGAAGTCTATTGAGCTTTTAATTCAGGGTTGGTGACTTTTAGATGATATGGTATTTATGTTTTCACAGCATGCGTAAAAATCATTCCTAACTCACACACTGCCTTGCCACAGCTTCTGTAGCTATAAATAATACATGAATTCCATGAGTACCAGAACCTGGGATGTAGAACAAGTCACTATGCAATAAATGTAATACACTCACTATGTATGACACAGGAATACATGAAGCTACAATAAATATTTGAACATTCAACAACTGAAGGTATAACAACCCTTAAAGACAATAAAAATCTGTACACATAACCAACAAACTGTTATTGATTATTTCAGTTTTAGATGTGTTTTAGAGTGCGGGTGTTAACAATTAGAGTAGAATCCTGACTATATGGTTTGCAAATCATCTGTGCACCATATTCTTTTGTATAAATGTCCAAACATGAGCTACATTTATGTCCAATTCCCACTCTTTAAGTCAAATTCTGGAGTGGGGGGGTTTAACTGCAGCATTACAAGGTTCTAGAAAATAGTGCTTTTCAACCAGTGGTACAAGTACTACTGATGGTACACAGAGGATTGTCTGGTGGTATGTACAGTTATTTGGGAATTACCATCTTTCATAATTACATTTTAAATATGTTCACTGTATTATCAACAATGTTGTAAATCTATCCAAATAAAACAAAATACTACTATTTTACAGCACAAATATAAATACAGACTTCCCCTGTTGTACAATCATGCCTGATAATCACACACTGTAACATGTTACAACATGCCAAACAACATGTCATGCCAGAGAAACTGTGGATCCTGGTTATTGTTCATGGTTCTGCAATTACACCTCTGCTAAGGGAAAAGTACAGAGTCATAAAAACCTTGCAAACCCACTAACAAAGAACACCTTGTCGCAACAGTTGCAGAGTGGAAGGGGAAACAGCAAGCAGGATACTGGTAAATATTTCATGATACAGAGAAAAGCACACATGAAATAATCCAAAATTCCACTGACAGGGGGAAGCAGCAAGTAAGGGAATATCTGCATATTTATTTATATTCTCTGCTGATTTTACCAACAGTTGTAAACAACTACTAAGCCTGTGTTGCTAGCTCAGAAGTGTGATCATTGTGTGACTGCTATTAATACATACATCCCAGTCTTCTCACAAGCACCATCTGAATTATGTGAACTCAGAAATTATATTTGGAATTGTTCATCCATTTGCACTGCTGCAGGTCAGTACAAATAAATGTGTTGGAGGACTGACAGGGTAACTTCTCTTTGTTAGGAATATACATTTGTAGACGTGTCAGTACAGCTTAGCACATATGTAGTCTTAATTGTTTGAATCTAGAAATACAAGTGTGTGTAGTGTTAATTTTTTGTATTGGCACTGAATTACATAAATGGACACATTTTATTGGTGAAAAAGAAGTAATAATTCAACTGGAATAAACACAAATGGCACCAACTACTGCTGCCAGCTTTATACAAGATAAATTGCAAGCAAGCAAACAAACAAACAAACAAAAAGGTGTATAATAAATTAAATAAAGTGTGATTTTTTTCACACACTACAATAGAACCTCACTGAAGATTATGTTACTTGAAACACCTAAAAATTCATACCACAAGCCAAGAAAAGAAAGGAGAGTCAAAGACTTTGAAGTGCCAAAAGACATGATTTATGAATTGAGAAGACAATGACTAAAAAAATATATATTGTTTGATCGCAATGTCTTCATGCATCTTATGCTACTTCTCTGCATGCAGTGAAGTTGAAAACACTGCAAACCACTGCTGATGAGCTTGCAATACCCTCTGCAATATAAACCGTATCAGTAATGTATGATGATAAAATTTCTTCACAAATTACGGGAATCCCTCGGCCTGACAAACAATGCACAAACAACAAATGTAGAAATGGCAGGAGATGTGGCTGATAAAGTTGTGATAAAAATACTGTAGGCAAAACAATCCACTCTTTAACTAAATGAAAGTACGAAATATCAAATGAAGATTGATTGGTGGCCTCTGTATGAGTTCTAGATTAAGTAGAAACTGTAGAACATATTTTATTTTGCTTATCAGCTTCATGTAGAAATGGATACTGAACACACAACCATTACAATTCATATTTCAATGTGATGGGTCTCATGGAATTATAATAAGAAAACTGACTGAACTGAGAAAAGTTCATCCATTTTTTAAGAATATGACTCCACAATCATTGCATGCTGAAGATGATACATGGCTCTGCCAGCTAGGTATCTTACAAATACATTCTTCCACAACCGAAATAAAAGGATGAGTGAAATCCAGAAATTTTATAGCATTTCCTACACTTACAGATTTGCCTGATGAGAATTATAGGAATAAACAGCCTGCTGGAACTCAATCCAACATTACGAACACTTACAGAATTTGCAAACACAATTCCTGTCATAATACCCATCCTTGACAAAAGACTCAAATAGTGGAAACAGGCAGACTTCTTCACCATTCAGTACAAATGCTGTCTCTAAAGCTAAAATCAGGGGCCATGTTTACAATAATTCAACTGATATAATGACAGACCACTGGTTTCAGACCTTTCCGGTATGGAGTCAGCATGAACAATGGACTAGCCTTCCTCTGGACAACATGCAGTGACAACTTTGCTATGATTTGGATCAACGCATTTGTGTGAAAAGTTTTCCTGTCCTGGTACTAATCGAAAATAGACACAGAAATTTCCAGCAGTTGATATCAGACTTGATCCTTGCCATCAGCATTATGCCACTTAGAACTGAAAAGCCAACATAAGAAACTACCAACAAAAAAGAGGTATGAAAACTTTTTACTCAATTTCTTCTTTTTTACATAATTTTAGTCTTTTAGCAGTACATTAAAGTATTCCACAATTAAAGTTAACCATTGAAAGAGTCATGTTACAAAAGTAGAAACTGTATGTTAATAGTACTTCCAGTTCTTGGCGGTACACATACACGTTATGTTCGTGGTACGAAAGAAGACAAGATTAAAAGCAATGCTACGTAAGATATGACTGAACTCTACTGTTTTTCTTTTGGTGCTTAGGGTCAGCATTGCTGGTGAAGTGGGGAGGTTTGTTCCCATGTTCATTATGCACATGAAAAGTAAAACTTTTTTAATATATCTGTATTACTATATATAATTCCACTATGTTGTACTGGTTGTCAGATGAGTGAAAAGCATAATTAACACTTGCAGATCCAGAATAAAATAACTGAGGAACACAACAATTTTAGAGACAGTAATGGAAAGATAGTAAAAAGAGAGAGAGTTAACTTAAAAACACAGTATGAGGAACTGGCAACACAAGTAGCCAAATACTATGTGACAAAGAAGAATGTGCCATGAAAAGTTCTGAAAATATCAATCAACATGGTTTTCCAGCACATGGCAGACACAGACACTGTCAATACCACCATAGAACAACAGTAACAAGATGAGGGTGGGGAGGATCAAAATGAAGGAGGAGAAAGTACTGAGTGCCCGTTACAGCTGCAGTGTACTAGCACTCTGCTTGACTACATGGGTCAGAGAGGGTACAAATAAAGTAATGATAGTAAAGCCACCAGAATAACCCAATATGCTGTGAAGAGTCTCAACACTTCACAGAAACAAGTGAGAATTACATACTAAGTCTCAAAACAAATGTTGGTTGCATACCAGAAAATACAGAATAATCTGTGATGCTGTTTGAATACAACAGACAAAATATTTTGAACTACCTGTGTTTTAAATTATTTGCACATCTTATACCTTTCATTAGCCCAGATAATAAGGATTTCCCACCACCTCAGACTGTTTCCTGTTAATGGATGGACATTTAATTTAGGTACCATTCTGTAATTTAATAATGGCACACTACAACAGCAACTGACTTTGTCCACTGTGTGAGTAAATACAACATAATGTGTCAGACTGGCTCTCATCATCCTCAGATAAAAATGAAGGAGGAAGCCTGTTCCAATTATCTCTATTTCATGGGAACAACTGCTTCGCCTTCTTTCCTCTCCTTCACCTGAGGGAGACCGAGCCAAAGACAGTCTCTGAAACAGGGTTGCATATATTTTACAAAAATCTACCAACCACTTCAAAATTCTGGCTGCCAGAATGGTGGCATGAAGCAACTAACATAGTAAAGACCCACAAATATTAGACATCACCATAAAAAATTTAGTCACCTGGGTGTCCTGGAATGTGGAAACTGTGCACCCCTCCTCTGAAACAACTTTTTTTTTTAATGTTGTATTTTAACCATGCAATGGACATGTCCAAGTGGAATTAGATTGGGTAGAACCAGTCGTACAATTTCACTCCTGTAAAATGGATACCTTTTGGACACATGGTATGGCTCATACATTGGTCTGATCCTCACGATGACTTTGTGAAATCTGGAGTTTAACTGGAACAGTTTGTTTACAAACTATAAAATATTAATTGAAATATACATACTCACAGGCAAACAGATGTGCTTCTTAAAAGTTCCATCATTACAACAGCAAGAAGTATTAAATCTGTTAAATTTTCAAATACACCAAATACCAGAAACAAGTTTAACGCAAGATCATGCACCAATGGTAAACGTACATGTACAAAGTCTAAAATTATGGTGTGCAGAGGTCAAACAACTTTGGAAATCTGGTTGCTTAATAAACATTATGGTCAAGTTTGCCACATCATCCATGCCACAGACAATGAGACCATGGAATTCCACAAGTCAACTCCCCTGTGCTAAGCAAGACCTCCAGTGCCAGCCAAATTTGTTTATGGCAGCTTTTGATAGTGTGTACAATTTCACTTCTGGGAATAGGGAAATGGCTGTGTTTGTAGGTCAGAGCAACAGTGCCGGGAGTATCTTTCGCTGAAATGAAGTTCCAATTTGTCAGCCAGTGTGGAGTACAGGGCAATTACTCATAGCTACTAATGTGCTGTACATTTTATACATGTAACTACGTAAATCCATCACCACAGAAAGACAAAGCAAAAAATGATGTTCAATGTTGAAGTCAACATGGTTGTATGTACTGTACAACACCAAGAGAGTCACTATTTCAATTTCAATGAGATGCCACACCTGCCTACATCTGAGCTGTCCTGTGTCTTGGCCAGAAAGTCTCACAATAGTAGACTACTTACAGGAGGCAGATGACAGGTTAAACTGTTCAACATGATCTAAAAAAAATTCGCACTATCAAACAATGTAACTTCAAATGAATACTCATAAGTAGACAAGTCATCCTTTTAGCTACACAACCCCCCTTCATTTATAATTACAATTAATAAAATATAATCAACCCATTTAACCAAAGCCATAAAAAAGGGATAAAAATTACAGTCAAACAGTTCTGACCCTCTTAACCTTATAACCCATCACAACATCCCAATTTTCCTAGACAAGCATAATCAACTAACACAATCCAATCAAAACTCTTTTCTGAAGTCAGTAACAACCACTATCAACTAAAAATCAACTTAACAAACCTAACAGAAATATCTTTAAAAAACACTCAGGTTATCAGCAACATCACAGTTGCATGAAAAATTGTTTCAGACTTTCTCTGTCTCAGATCTCTGAAATGTGTTGGTTTCTAACCCAGGTCCTCTGCAGCTGATAGTACGATAGTATTTTAGGGAGGCTTTTCACCATGAAAGCTCCACGTCTTACTGTGGTTAAAATCATCATTATAAAACAACATCAATGTAAACAAAATTATTTCTGATGATAATCCCACATTAATTTAATCACTGTAACACACTGGCTCTAAACACAGGCCTACACAGATTTACTTAACTACAGAATAATATACTTTCATCTGCACCCAGAGGTTCTGTTAACACTTTTGCCACAGATCACACCATCAGTGTTCCAACTGCCAAGATTCTTAATTATGGTTACATATTTTGACACAGACCATTGATTCTTGCACGATATACTCCATCTTCTAGGACCACATATGGCAGTAACAGTGGCAAAATACAAAATAGTACTAATCCAGATACATAAGACTTCAGATGACCCACTTCTTCCAACAATGAATTGCTTATTATTCATCTTTCATAAGCCATTTCAGACACTAGTAAGTCTTTGACACAAGCAATATTTATAAGCAGGTAAGCAAATATCATAATAAAGCCTTCTTGTCTGCATTGTTTTTTTACTCATATCTCATATAATTCTCACCATATTATTTGGGTTACCGCCTCCCAAAACAATAATGCCGACAAACATAAATAAACGGAAGAGTCAACCACAAGGGGGATTCCCTGCAGTACTCTCAGTTTGTACACAGACAAAGGTGATGCCTTAAAGTTAGGGACGGGATTTGCCCGTATACAACCTCAGCAAAGTCCACTATTTTGTCGGACGTGAGGCACGCGATACATTTCTTCATGACATTAGTGTACAAACGCTGCCAAGAATCTGCGATGTTCACAAAGAACTAACAAATTAGAAGACGTTGGTGTCTGTGTAAGCTGGCATCAGCACTCTTATTGATACATTCGCTCTTACATGCATCTTTCTATACACATACGAAGTACTTTATATGAAAAGTTAATGACTAAAGTATTTCAAATTCGTCAGGAATATACTGAAATAACGTGTTAACTACCACCAAGTGGCACTGACGTTTTTACGCGCATAAGAATGGCTACCGGAATTCTGCTGTAACCCTCGGTTCGTTGGGAGGTGCATCACCTCAGAATAAAATTACTACCTCTGTTCTGGGCCTACATGATGTACTCAATCACACACACTAACCTAACTCTCACGCACCTGTTGGGATTCCCAAGTCCTTCGAACCTCTTCCGAAACCTTTGACCACTTCACCTACTGCAAAATAGGGTAGTCCTTTCATTATCATTCTTCGTGTTATCATGAATAATAAATATGACGGTTTAAAACAGTATA
>JGI20169J29049_11449234_pt1 | contig 11933 bp, 6 predicted proteins | sample TergutNc150P1_FD_29049 | JGI IMG/M metagenome (IMG submission 29049) | reverse complement strand
TTAACATTTTTTTGATATGTACATCTTAAGTAAAATTATATTTTCAGTTGAATAGAAACATGTTACTACTACTTTTTTTTTTAATTTTATAATTTTCTACATGTGAAGAACGTTAAGCACTGTTTTAAAAAGTCACTACCCACAGTCGAGGGTTGCCCAGGCCAACCCAATTGCTGTCAGCAGACATCATGACTTGTGCATTATTTGCTCCCTGGCTTAGAGGGAACATTGATGTCCTCTTTATCAAACTGGCATATATACTTTCTGGATACTACTAGTCCTTTCAATGAATCCAAGAAGGCTGCCTATCTTCTTCAAATAATTATTCTCTCTCTTCTGTTTCTTCTCCTTGCATGGTCAATGGTCAATTCAACACATGGTAGACAGTGTGGACTCCAACAATTTTCTTAGCACTGCTGCATGTCAGATAGTCCTCAAACTATACTCCAAGATGTGAAAAACTTTCTTCATTCTCAGTAAGTTTCAGTGCCTTGTCACCATTGCGGCTGACATGATCAACTGGAACACCACAACCTGCAAAACATTTCTTGCAGCTATTTGCATTAACATCTTTCAAGCTCCTGCTATGAAGGGCACAGCAGACAGTTAAGTAATCCAACTTCATATGTGAATCATCTTAAGGCAGCCTGCCATCTATCATGGCAACAGCCTTTCAAGTGAACTGCTGTCTATAATAGCAAATAAATGCATGGATGATTCCCAGATCTAAAGGCTGCAGTTGCCTGGTACAGTTATGTGACAGAAACATAACTTGTATGAATGCGAAAAACATGTTCTTTGAATGAGCAGGATACTCATCAATGAAAAGCAGGATTTTTAAATTGTCAGCAATTACTGTTCCATCTAGTTGTGCAAAGTGATTCTCATACATTGTGGGGATCATCCAGGAATTAATATTATATAAGCGATGTCTTAACTACTTCAACGTTTAATCTATGGGCCCACCGTAAGACATTGCTAGCTATGACTTGCTTCTGGTAATACTAACACAAACTGCCAGACACCAGTGCTGCTTGGCAGTGGAAGCAATGCATATACACTTCTGTGTGTTTCATTAATCCAACAGCAGCTTATCTTAACTCCAAAAAAATTCTGAAAATACAATTATAAGATGTAAAACTGAATGAACTACACTGCGCGAGAAATTTTGAGTTGTAACCTATTACAGAAAAGGAAGTATGTTTACTTAGTAGAATTTGCAATGCAGAACATCAAACTAGCATTTAAATCATGGCAGTGGTTCTGGTTTTAAAAAAAAAAAATTTGATTATACTGCTGTATGGAAGCAGGATACATGAATTAAACAAGGCACCTTTTGGTTGTCACTTGTACTGAACTTCTAGAACATCCTCTTCACTGTCCAGCAATAATCAGCTAAAATGGCAGCACTCCATTTGCCCTTGTATCTGTTCTCCATTGCTGAGATGGCCTGGTAAAAACAATCACAAGGTTCATCACTTATGGCACCAAAGTCAGGCCGATATTAATCCAAGTGTGACAGGAGGAAATACATCTTGAGTGACATGTTGCAGATGAGTTTCTTGTAAGATGTTGTAAGATCCTCCACAAGTTTCCTGAAGTTGACGACTTTTACATTTCCTAGAAAATCAGTCGCAACACGTCAAAAGGTATTCCAAGCTGCCTTCATGTCATAACTGACAGCAACATCAAATTGAGGGTCTCTGAAGAGTTGACATATTTGGAACCAATGAATGCACCCACCTTAATCTTCTCCATACTAACCCTTAGGAAGTTCTCAAACAAGAACAAGATGCTGGGCCATTTCTATCTAGTGCCATGAAATTTTTCATGAGGCCATATTCAATACACAGAGGTGGAAGCAACACTTTAAGTGGATCTACAAGATGCTAATGAGCTATGTTCTCTGTTCCAGGTGTATGTGATTTATGTAGGGGCCAGTTATTCTTGCTGTAGTAAACACTTTTAGCACAACTATCCCATATGCATAGGACACTACAGAATTTTGTGTAACCCTTTTGCAGGCCCATCAAATGGCAATTATGTTCAAACCATTGCAAATGTGCCACTGATATGTCTTGTAGGTAATGCACCTGCAAATTTCCTTCATGTTTTAATATGTTTCCTTTTTGTAGATGGTACAGGCAACAGGGACTAAAGGCAGTATGTTTCCCTTGTGCAACAACAATGCTTTTAGGCTATGTGTGGAAGAGTCCATAAATATTCGCCGTTCTTCCAGACTGTACCTGGTGTTCACTCCTGCCATCATAGCCTCCACATTCTTACAAGCACCAGTTAACCTTGTGTTATGAAGACCTCCTCAAAATCTTTTTTCGTGGGAACAAAATGCTGTCCCTTTCACAGGGTCATCCAAAAGATTCCATCATTAAAATCTTGAAGACAACAGTTGTGTTTTATTCCTTGACAGTTCTAGGCCTCTGATGAGGTCAGACAGTTCTTTCTGTGTGATCTTGTGTGGTTCACCGGGGGTTATGTTCAAGAAAAATTCCAGATCTCTTTAAGTTGATGGCTGTGGTGTTTCTTCAGATGTATTCTCCTCTTCCTCATCACAGTCTGGCAAAAAAACTGTCGAGGGGTTCTGGAATATGCAGACCTTCATAATGAGGCATTGCATGAATAGCCAATGGTATATTTGGGTACTCCACTGTCAACTTTTTCTTCTTGGTAATCCATTTCTGAATAGGAGGCACCATACAGAAGTAGGATTTGTTGGCTCCCTCCATATCATGAGCACTGCAGCATCCTGTGCATTTCACCCCAAGGGTTAATCTTTGACAAACAGGATGTGCAGCACATGTACAGAGCCAAGTTCTTGTCTGTGTCACCTAAGTTACAACCAAAGTACAAAAAGTAGGCTCGTTTCAGCAATGGGGATAAAGCATGCATCCTTGAAGCAAATGTTATTTCTCTACTTATATAACAGACGTTATCCACACTGTTCACACACTTACAGGGCATTTATAACCCATCTGAAACAAAGGCTGAAAAAAATGTTCATCTCACCGCCAAAAATGCACATGTAGAACAGATAACACAAGTGCCGTGCACCCAAAAGAACTTCTGCATCCACGGATCGACAAAGAATGAAGTCTATGACAATATTAGTTCATCTTCTGGTATTGATAATGTGACTGCGGTCACATGCCACTTCGGCGCCGAGTGCTCTACTCATCTGCTAAGTGGTAACGCTTTCGCATGAGGCCCCTTCCATACCTTGGAAACCAAGAGCCAATTCTCAATTTTTAGCATCTTTTTCATGTTCGGCACTCAAAAATTAGCTAATATTAGGCACGTTCATTTCTGCAATTTTTTACAAGTTGCACAATGTTATCGCAGTCTGGAGAGGGAAAATCCAAGAAAATATTGAGAAAATGTATAATCTGTTAATATTGACAGTTTTAATGGCCACCTGGCCAGGACCTTACAGACAGTATTGCAATATCAGGTAAAATGCAAGAAGTGGCGGTGCACAACAAGGGGTTCACCATACTTAAAACTGGTCTTGGTTTGTAATGGCAGGTTTGTAACGGCAAACTGGTTAAACTACATTACGCTCATAACAGTTTCTCAACTTTCAGATCACAAATGCCCCCTTTTTTTAAGTGGTTCTGACAATGGAATATTACTCTTGCTTCATTTCTGGACTTCACAATAGTGTGTTTGCAAAAAGAACTTGCAAACCTGATCTGTGCCCAATCTCAGGTTGAAAAGGCAAGATTGCACCTACTCAGTATCCGTGGAAAATCTGCATTTGTTAACAACACCCACTGCATACATACTGCATCAGATTTTGTCAGAAGGTGGTAATAAGTAAAATAAAGTAGAAAATTATGAAGGAAGGGGAAATCAAAATTAAAAGCACAAGCCAAACCCAATAAACTCAAAACACAAATGCAGATACGGAAGAAAATCACAATCAACATGATCAACATTGGCAAATAAAAAGCAGAGTGCATCTGCCTGCAAAGGCACTGACATTAACAGAGTAAGAAACTCAGCAGTTGTCTCAATAACTACATGCTAGGCATTGCTGTGAAGAGTCAGTGTCAGATTTCGTTGGTGTTTTGTTTGTTTACAAATCATCTTTAAAGCTGGCAGCACCACTTACGAATTGCACCACTGCAGAACATCAAGCTGTAATTTGTTTTTGTGGTCAGAAGGTGAAGCTGGCGATTCACAACAAGTGTGGAGGTTTGCTTTTCAAGGGGGGTTCTTTTGCTCCACAGTAATGCATGTTCACATTCAGTGGCAGCTAATGCTGAAGCGATCAAGTGGCTAAAATCTGCACTCTCCCAGAACCCCATATAGTCTGGACCTAGCTCCAATGGATTATCACATGTTTGGACCACTAAAAGAAGCCTTGTGTGGATGAAGATTTGCCAGTGGTGATGTAGTCAAGGACATGGTGCATATGTGGCTCGATCACAACTGAAAACATTCTTTACAGATGGATCAGAAGGCTTGTAAACCATCACATATTACGTGTCAAAAAATGACGGATTATGTTGGGAAATAATACACTTTGCATCTGTCACAGATTATTATACATGAAGTCATTAATAAAGTGCCTCTGCCCTGTATATTATCCACCTTCTGCCAACAACAACTATAAATTAGAATTGAATCCTGCCATTAAAATGAAGAAAGGTAAGCCCAAGAAACTACCAGACCCAACGATTTGCTACCCTCGTCATTGATCAGGAGAACTGAGAAGGGTGAACTTTCCAAACTTGGCTGGCTTATTAGATTTGTCAAACATGCCACATGTGCCATTTCCTTCAGTTTCGTATACCTGCTGTTATATTCAACTTGTAAAACCCCAACTTCATTCAAATCTATCTGATGAGTGGATTCATAAGAACTCTCAGAAAATGGAACACATTGCCACTAAAGTCCTGGATAGTATGGCATAAAAGCTACATCTGACCAAGTATCAAATGATCAGTTCACGCTGAATTTTAAACTGTGCCATTTGGGGTCATAAAGTACATCACCACAACAAAGGACAAAAATACCTCACAAAATTAGTCCCATTGTGATATAAAGTTTGCCGAGTAGTGGATAAAGAGTTTCCCCAACTACGCTAAAACCTGAATGAAGGAATACTTAGTGGCTGCAAATGAAAAAGGATAAATAAATGGCAAGCTGACTTTACAATGGTCTGTGGCAACATTATTGCATCTGGCATGTAAGAAACAAAGCAGGTATATACAGTAATGTTCAGTGTGGAACAGGCAATAGAGGCCCAGTTGTGGAGTACAAGAACAGCAAGCTCTACTCTTTCTTTAACCTCAGCGCTAGATAGAAGTGGCTGTTCAATGCCATGCCCTGGCTGCTTTACCACTGGGAAAGAGACCCTGTACACACTGTACTGGAGGTTGGACAGGCCCGAGGGACAAGTGTCTGAAATCCTACACCTATCAGGATTTGATCAACCATGCTATCCCAGCCCACTCAGAGCCAACAGAAACACTAATAAATGGCCAGAAACCACATCTGCAAGACAGAGATGAAGAAAAGCAATGCAATGAACAGGATGACACTTTACTATATGACAGACTCCAATACTCTGTTTCCAAAGTTTATCACATTAGGCCAACTAACTCACACACCAGCTGAACACAAGAGATATAGAGATCACACTTAGAAACCAGTATTTCAAATAATTCTGTCACGTTGTTATACAGTGAAAAAAATTATGGCTTGATTCCTAACCAATTAATGTCTAATTCAATCCCCATGCTTTCTTCTTGTGAATTCATTCCCTTTATCCTTTTACCAACCTGAATGTCTGGAATAGATGCCGCCTCCTCAGAAAATGTCTTCCGTTCCATGTGTGGGCTAGCATGTTTATTGGTACCAGCAGCAGGGAACCAGAATGAGAATTTTTGCTTTCCAGGTGTACCAGGTGTGTGTGGGCTTTCTGGTGGGGTCCCATTATCCAAATCATTCATTGAACGTGCTGTCAACTCATTGGCCATGGCAATTGCAAAATCTAAGGCTCGCTCATCTGCAGCAGAAATTGGCTTCACCTACAGTGCAAGACATTTAGCATGTTTACAGTGGTACTTGGCTATCCTGCCTGACAAATTCTTTTTATAGACCAAATGCATTCCTTCGCACAAAGTTCACAAAATGAAAGGGTAACAGGATGTTCGTCCATTTGTCTGCATGTTTAACCTCTGAGCTGATTGGATTACAATACGCTTGTTATTTGGTACCTAAATTAAAACTGGTTTATACTCCTTCAAAAGAACCTTGATATGTACAAGCTCAAATCAAATTATTTACTTTCTCAAAATGGCTCATCACAAATAAAATGGATCCATGACATAAAACACAATGTCTCAACAATGAAGGCTGTTTTTACCTGAAAAATATCTAAGATAAAAAGTTCATTACTTAACCCAAAGGAAAATTCAATGAAACTATGTACATCCCACTGTGAAGGGGACCAAGAGAAACAGTCTGAGTAAAATGGCAAACTGGAATACAGAAGAATGATGAGCTGAAAGGGGACCATAACACTGGCCCTACAAATAGCACGACACAAACGTAAGTATCTTTTCAAAGTAAAATAAAATTTCATCAGTTAAACAGGCTTCACAACATATACACCACTAAAGAAACCCAGATCATTAAGACATACTATGGTGATAATATCAAAGAATGTCACATGTCATGTACAGTAAAGTCATGGGTGTTATCATCATTAATGTGAGCGATCCACCATTATATATAAAACAGGATGACATATACTAAACTTTTACACAGAGGTGCAGTGAATGATGCAACAAGTATCCACATGTTAACCCCCTGGCATGCCTAACTGTCTCTGAGATGGCCTCATAACACATGCACAGCCAATGCCTTATGGTCTCTCAGACAGCTCTGTGCAGATTTCTGTTGTTTTTGACAATGTGTTGTGTTAGTCCATTATATGGTCACTAGATGGCATAGCATGACATGCTTTCCTTTAGCTTCAAAGCGTCCGAAGACATTACACTTCAAGGTCTTGTTCACATTTTGCCTTGTACAGTTGAAATGAAGTTCAAAACTGTATAGGCAGGAATCTGTTGTTTGCTTAAATGGTGCAAGCAAAAGGTCTTACTAATAGAGCAGTTGCAAATATTATACTAAACAATGATTCAGAAGAGGATTTTGGCAGTGATAACAATAATGAATTCAGTGAGAGTGAAAGTGAATACGAAGTCAAAGTGATTCTAATGCAGAGGATAAACTTCCAATGGACAGTGCTGATGAAACAGTTGCGTGGAAAAAACAAGTTACAAAAATGAATGTTGAACCCCTTGTGTTCATCTCAAGATGAAAATCCACACAGACTCCATTATTTCCCTCTGTAATGTCTTACAAGCAACATAAATTGCAGTGCGAATTTCCACATTTTACAGACAATGCTGAACTTGATGTTTCAGATCATCTTGCAAAAGAGAGATGTCCCACTGACCATTTCAACAACAAATTTCAGACACTGTACACTCTGAAGCAAGACACTGCTATAGATAAAAGTCTCATGAAACTCCGTGGAAGGCTTTCATTCATTCACTTCAAGCCAAACAAACGAGCCCATTTTGGCATAAAATACTATAAAATATATGAGACTAGCAGTGATTATTGTACACTCTGTTCAACAAAAATCAAGCAGCCTGAAATTTTGTACGTCCCGCTCAGGTAGTGACAGGAAGTACAGTTGCATCATAATTCAAGTCATTTTACTTTCCCCATATTTGTGCATTTGTGGCTTTTTTCTGTCTTCCATTCATTACAATCAATCACGCTGTGTATATATTAACCAAAGACACCAACATATTTGCTTATTCTGAAGTTAAAACATGAATTAAAGGTCAATAATTTTTTGAGGCATGTGGCTTGCTAGTTCTGCTTCCATGGATGGATGCTGTGAAAGGGTGGCTGTTTGCCGCACCCGGAGGTAGCCGAGCGCATTAACGTGTGATGGCAATACTCTTTGGAAACAAACTACATTGGTTCGAGTCCCAGTGTCAGCATATAATTTTTTCTTTTTCAGTATGTTTTATACTCACAAACACTCAATTAAATTATGCAGTAACACATCCATTATTTAATTATATGTTTCAGAAGTTATCTTTGCTCCATTGGCAGGGTTAGAAATGCGAGTGACGCAGATATTTCTGTTATTTTTCCGTAATTCTTTTTTCTTTGTTTACCAACATTCTGATTTAGAGGATTCGTGTTTGAATGGGACTAAAACTAGGCATGTGAATCTCGTTGTTGCTTGCAGGCCGAAGCGGGTCACAAGATCTGACAATGAGCTGCACAATTTGAAACATTTATGGAAAGGAATTGTTAAACGTAAGATGGGTGTGCTGGGGAGGTCTGGACCGAGACTGGTTTCACTCTTGCCTTGTTTCAGGGGTAGGGTGCAAAGAGTGAAGTACTGTTGGAACAGGTTCAGCTCAATTTTAGCTTTCAAAACAAGTTCGTAATTTTTCTTCCATGTGGCCTTCTAGTAGACAATAAAACATTTTCAAAAATGTGCGTTTTTAAAAGTCTTACTGGCCACACTGGTGATGGTGGTTATGAAAACTGAAATGCGCATTTTTAAATAATAATGAAATCAAAGGTAATGAAGAGTTTATGCTCGTTATTTTAAACTGTACTTTGCTGCATAATCAAAATGACAGATGGACTGTGCCTTACCCCCATTTAATGGTTTATTGTAAGAATGTTATTTAAAGAAGCCTACATTGCTTGATGATACCTGCTGCTGGTCGTGGATGAAAATGGATAGGGGATTATCCATGGATGAAAACTGACCAGCCGGCGACAATGTGGTCATTAACCCTTATACAAATGTAGGCCGAATCCCTCTTCACGACTTAACCACCATAATCAGTGTAGCCAGTAAGACTTTTAAAAATGCACATTTTTTAAAATGTGTTATTGTCTACTAGAAGGCCACAAGGAAGAATTATGAACTTGTTTCAAAAGCTAAAATTGAGCTACACCTGTTCCAACAGTACTTCATTCCCCCCACCCCACCCCTGAAACAAGGCAAAAGTGAAAGCACCCTCAGTCCAAACCTACCCAGCAGGCGCATCATACGCTCTACAATTCCTTTCCATAAATGTTTCAAATCATGCAGCCCAATGTCAGATCTCAAGACCTGATACGGCCCACAAGCAACGAGATTCACATGCCTAGTTTGAGTCCCATTAGAACACGAACCCTCTAAATTGAACTGTCAGTAAACAAAGAAAAAGAATTACAGAAAAATAACAGAAATATCTGCGTCACTCGCATTTCTAACCCTGCCAATGGAGCAAGGATAACTTCTGAAACATATAATTAAATAATGGATGTGTTACTGCATAGTTTAATTGAGTGTTTGTGAGTATAAAACATATTGAAAAAGAAAAAATTATATGCTGACACTGGGACTCAAACCAATGCAGTTTGTTTCCGAAGAGTATTGCCATCACACATTAAAGCACTTGGCTACCTCCGGGTGCGGCAAACAGCCACCCTTTTGCAACATCCATCACTGGAAGCACAGCTAGCAAGCTACACGCCTCAGAAAATTAATGACCTTTAATTCAAGTTTTAACTTCAAATTAAGCGAATGTATTGGTGTCTTTTGTTAATATATATGTGGCGTGATTGACTGTAATGAATGGAAGACAGGAAAAAGCCACGAATACACAAATATGGGGAAACTAAAATGACTCGAATTATGATGGCAACTGTACATCACGTGACTTCCAGTTTGGGACTTAGAAAATTTCAGGCTGCTTGAGTTTTGTTGAACAGAGGGTACACAGAATATACAATGGGCAGAAAGTTGAAGATCAGAGCCTTCCTGCACATGAGGCTATTGTGATGGAGGTTAAAATATGTATATGGACAACTGGTATTCATCTCCAACTCTCTTTGTGAAGCTGACGAAGGCAGACACGAATGCTGTAGGGACAATAAGGCTGAACAATAAGAATATGACTGAAGAACTAAAAAAGTGAAAGCTAGAGAAATGAGATGCTATTGCCATGTACAGTCACAAGATGATGGCTGTTAAATGGCAAGATAAAAAAATAACTTGTTACCATTCTGAAGATGATGCATAACAACAGTGGCACGGTGGGCAAGACAAGCATGAAGACAGGGAACCTGTCAAGAAACCAAAGCCTGTCCTTGACTATAACAAAGGTATGGGGGATGGTGGTGGTGGTGGTGGTGGTGGACAGAATGGACCAGCAGCTTGCATCCTACCCTCTCATGAGCCATTATCTGAAGGGGTATAACAACTGTCTCTTTGACATGATGCTGTTCAATGCGTACATCATGTACAAGAAGATTATTTTACAGACATTGAAGTTTAACCAGTCCAAGCTGATTTTTATGTTTTGTTGACTGTGTATATCTGTATAATCTTGTAAATGAAACCAACCTGGCGCACAATTTATTCTTGGTATATTTACATTTATCAATCTCTACATGTTTCAGGCAACTATGGGCCCATCCTGCATACCAGACAATCATCCACAGAGAATAACAAGTACGAAGTGTCACATAAACATAGTTGTTTCTCCTGATGATGGGCCCATAGTTGCCTGAAACATGTAGAGATTGATAAATATAAATATACTACAAATAAATTGTGCACCAAGTTGGTTTCATTTACAAGATTAAACAGTTCAGGCTAGTCGTATCACAGGAGTTAATGCATGACTGATAATGCCAGAACATGAGAGACAAGGTTGTCCAGAAGCTGATAAACTCATTACGCTTCAGGCAGCTCATTAGGCCCACTTTCTGCAGACTCTCTCCTGTGAAGGCCAACCCATCAAGGCAGTGTTGGGTGTGATCAAACAAGAAAATCAAAAGCACTAGCAGATAGGTGGGCTGGGTAGTGTAGTTGGTATAGTGACTGGCTACAGGCTGGACAGTCTGGGGATCGAATCCTGGTGGGGGTGAGATTTTCTGCACCTGTCCAGACCGGCCCTGGGGCCCACCCAGCCTCCTGTACAATGGGTACCGGGTCTTTCCCAGGGGTAAAGTGCGGCCGGGGCATGACACTGACCCTTCACCCCCTTCTAGTGCCGCGGTCAAGAAAGGGTAGAGCTATACCTCTACTCCCCCTACGGGCTGAACGGCCTGTACAGAGCCTCAGTGCCTGTACAAGGGTACACTTTACCTTTTTTTTTTACTAGCAGATGGGAATGTGAAGTTTGCAAAGTGGCCCTCCATGTTCCCAAGCATTTCAAGATTTAGCATTCAAAAAAGAATTATCAGGTAAATTAATTACTGCTATAAATATATAATATTCCTGAAGTGGCTGTATAGTACGTGTAACATTTACATGAAATGAAGTGCATTTCCATAAATAAAACATTGTAAGATGTAATGAGAAGTGGGTTGTAAGGATAAATGTGCAATAGGGACGGTGATTTAAAAATTAAATGGTATTTTGCAGCAGTTGCAAGGAGGTAAGAACTGGTATGCAAAGGGGTTAAATGCGCTTGAATTTCTCTTTCCTGACAGGCTGACGCAGGACTGTCACATGTGCATAACAGTTTCATCACTTCTGCACATGGGTTCACCTACCTTGTCAGACACAGACTATAAATATCACTGCCCAGAGATAGTGTGAAAATCAAGCTTCCATGCGAAGCTACTTCCATAGCATCCGCCTTGGCAGCCTCATGGCTGGGCAGACCCACACAGCAAGAAGCTCAGCAAAAGAGAAGACAGAATAAACAAATGGACCACATAACATAAGCATATTTTCAAACAACATCCTTTATTGTTCAAACATGCTGCATGTTTTGGCGTTTTCAGAAAACCATCATCAGGCATAGAATGAAAAATACATAAAACAAACACCTCATATATATATATATATATATATATATATA